>Ga0182742_1002912_pt1 | contig 17871 bp, 18 predicted proteins | sample eDN5th37CBELigMG_FD_128880 | JGI IMG/M metagenome (GOLD analysis project Ga0182742, IMG submission 128880) | Enriched Miracle-Growth compost microbial communities from Emeryville, California, USA - eDNA 5th pass 37_C BE-Lig MG (version 2)... ...
AGCCGTCTGACCGCCCAAGGTGGGCAGGATCGCGTCCGGCCTCTCCTTGGCGATGATCGTCTCGATCACGTCGGGGGTGATCGGCTCGATGTAGGTCGCATCGGCGAAGTCGGGGTCGGTCATGATCGTCGCCGGGTTGGAGTTGACGAGGATGACGCGGTAGCCTTCCTCCTTCAGCGCCTTGCAGGCCTGGGTGCCGGAATAGTCGAATTCGCAGGCCTGGCCGATGACGATCGGCCCCGCGCCGATGATGAGGATCGATTTCAAATCTTGGCGCTTGGGCATGTCTCTATCCGTTCTCGTTCGCTTCGGCCGCGTGCGCGAAAAACCGGCATGGCGATGGGTTCACCGGGCCGGGCGCGCAAAAGTGGTCTTTCAAGGCTAGAAGCGGCTTATAGGCAAATGCAGGGGCGAGCGGAACCCCGAAAATCGCCGAATCGACAGGAAAAGTGCGGCGCTTTTCCAGTGTCGATCCGGGTTCTCGCCCGCCCGCCGGGCGGAGGCGGGCGATGGATGATCAATTGCCTGCCAGGATGCCCGGCAACTCTTCCAGGATGCTGTCTCGCGCGCGCAGGCTGGCACGGGGCTCCTGTCGCCTTTTATCCTGCACCAGCCGGGCGAAGACGACGGTGCGCTCGTCGCGGCTTGCCCAGCCGACATACCAGCCCCAGGGGCGGGCATAGTCGAAATCACCGCCTTTCTTGCGAGGATAGGCCATGCCGGTCTTGCCCTGCACGCCCCAGCCGTCGGCGATATCGCGTCGCTCCAGGATAGCCATCGCCGAATCCATGGCCTCGCCGGCGACCGGAAGTTCGTGATTCACCAGCCTCTTCAGGAATTCCACCTGCTCGCGTGGCGAGATTTTCAGCGAGGAGGCGATCCAGGCGCGTTCGAGACCATTGTTCTTGCCCGGATCGCCCGCCATGTCGGCATTGCCGTAGCCGAAGGCATCGGCGTAGTCGCGCAGCTGGTCATAGCCGAGGAATTCGGTGATGCGCTGGGAATACCAGACGACGGAATATTCCATCCAGCGCTTCGGCGTCGTCGGCTGGCGCCAGGCATCCCCGCCCCAATCCGGATAGTCCTTGAGGAAGGGCAGCACAGGCTCGTCGGCATCCTCCAGGAAGCCGGAATCGTAGCCCATCACGGCGAGCGGCACCTTGAAGGTGGAGGCAGGCGTGACGCGGCTCTTGCAGTCGCCCTTCTCCAGGAGGATCTCATTGCTCGCCGCATCGGCGACGATCGTACAAATAATGCGGGCTTCAGCGGGCGCGGCAAAGCCAACGGCCAGCAGCATGCCGGCCGCGAAAAGACGCATGTCCATCACGTTTCCTCGGTTTTGGAATGGATTGTGCACTAGGGATAGCAGTGCTTGGCTGCGCTGACAAAAGATGAATACTGGCCTCAGCCATTAGAAAAATTGGGGTATTGCCATGGTTCGACCCTATCTGCCGCTGAACGCCTTCCGCGCCTTCGAGGCGTCCGCCCGCCATCTCAGCTTCACGCGGGCGGCGATCGAGCTGAATGTCACGCAGGCGGCCGTCAGCCATCAGGTGAAGGGGCTGGAAGACCAGCTCGGCGCCGTGCTCTTCAAGCGCCTGCCGCGCGGCTTGATGATCACGGCGGAGGGCGAACGCCTCCTGCCGGTGCTGCGGGACAGTTTCGACCGCATGGCGGATGCGGTGGAGCATTTTCGCAGCGGCCATGTGCGGGAGATCCTGACGGTCGGGGCCGTCGGTACCTTTGCCGTCGGCTGGCTGCTGCCGCGTCTTGCGGGTTTTCGCGAGCGCCATCCCTTCGTCGAAGTGCGGCTCTCCACCAACAACAACCGCGTCGATCTTGCCGCCGAAGGACTGGATTTCGCCATCCGCTTCGGTACGGGCGCCTGGCACGGCACGGACGCGGTCCGGCTGTTCGATGCGCCGCTTTCCGCGCTCGCCACGCCCGGCATCGCCCGCAACCTCAAGGAGCCATCGGATCTTCTCGGCATGACGCTGCTGCGATCCTATCGCCGGGACGAATGGACCTGCTGGTTCGAGGCGGCGGGCCTGCCGCGCACCCCGCCGCCGCAGGACGCCATCGTCTTCGACACGTCGCTTGCCCTGGTGGAGGCGGTGCTGCAGGGCGCGGGCGTCGGCCTTGCCCCGCCATCGATGTTCTCACGCCTGCTGTCCTCCGGCGCCATCGTCCAGCCGTTCCGCACCAGCGTCGCGCTCGGCAGCTATTGGCTGACCCGCCTGCAGTCGCGTGCCGTGACCCCCGCCATGGCCGCCTTCGCGGCCTGGCTGGAGGAGACGGTGGCGGGAGAGGGACTTGCCTGACGTTGCTCAGGTCAGGTTGCGGCGGCGCTCCAGTTCGGCCTCCGTCGGGGTGTCGAATTCGAAGGAACCGGTGACGATCTCGCCGGCCCGGACATATTTGCTGAGAACGATGCCGGTATCGCTGACCTGCGAACCGGCCAGTGTCAGCGCACGGGGGAAGGACGCCTCGCCGAACAGCCGCTTGCCCTTGCCGAGGATCATCGGAAAGACGAAGAGATTGATCTCGTCGACGAGGTCGTGCTCGAAGAGCGCCTTCAGGAAATCGGTGGAGCCCTGGGTCAGCAGGTCCGGGCCATCCCCCGCCTTCAGCGTTTTGACGGCCGCGATCGCATCGACGCCGAGGACATGGCTGTTCTGCCAGGTCGGTCGGAAGGCGACGTTGCGCGTGGCGACATATTTCTTGATCCGGTCGAAGAGCGGACCGATCGGATCGTCCTTTGCCGCATAGGGCCAATGGGCTGCGAAGATGTCGTAGGTCTTGCGGCCAAGCAGCAGGTCGAAGGGCTTGGAAAAGAGTTCGCCGATCGCCGCGCCCACCTTCTCGTCGAAGATCGGCGCGACCCAACCGCCGAAACGGAAACCGCCGGTCGGGTCTTCCTCGGGCCCGCCCGGAGCCTGCATGACGCCGTCCAGACTGGTGAACGCGCCGACGATGATCTTTCTCATGGTCTTTCTCCCGGTTGATGGATGATACCTAGAGACGAATGATGGGAGGGCGAGCCGACGGGGCTTTCGAAAAATGTCAGCCCCAGCGTGCGCGCACCGCTTCGGCGCGGCTGCGCGCAACCGGGATTTCCGCGCCGTCCTTGCCGAGAATCGCCAGCCGGCCTTCCGCGCGCAGCAGTCTTTCGACATGAAGGTCCGCGACGAAATGCGAGCGATGCACCCGAAGGCCGGGCGTATCGCCGATCTCGTCCAGCGCGTCGGAAAAGCGCAGGAGGATCAATTCGCGCCCGCGCGTCGTCGTCACCTCGGTATAATGATCGGCGACGGTCATGTGCAGGATGGGGCCGCGATTTTCCGGCTTGAGCCGGCGCAGCAACGCCACGCCTTCCGGCCGGTCCCGCGTATCGGGGACCTCGTCGGCGGTGGTGGGGGAGAGGGCCTGCGCCTGCCGGCTGCTCATCGTCAGGACGGTCAGGCCGCAGAAGAGGGCGGAAAGAAGGAGGCCGCTTACGATGCTCCCGGCAATGCCGGGGAGCGTCAGCGCGCCGCCGAACGTCACACGGCTGATGGCTTCCGTCGCGAGGCCGACCGGTACGCCGGCCACCAGCGTGCCGAGCGCCATGCGGCCGGCCAGGCTGGCCACCCTGCGCAGCAGGAGCGCATTGACGAGGACGATGGTGACGATCGCGATGCTCCAGGCGACGGCGTGCAGGACCAGCCAGAAGCCGAGCCGCGGCACGGTGGCGAGCCGCTCCGCGGTGGCGTAGGGACCGGTCACCCAGAAGATCAGCACCACGGCGCCGAAGGTCGCCCAGAAGCGCGGTGCGCGCACGAAGACCTCCAGTTCACGAAGCGCGAATTGCAGGAAGGGGCGTTCCACGAAGTTTTCCGTCCGTTCGAGCCAAAAGGTTTGCGGCGGCCAGATCATTGGCGCAAGCCCGGGCCGATTTCAACCGCCCAGGAGCCTGCCATGACCTTCGAGCCGCTGCTTGCCGCCCCCCTTGCCGTGCGTTTCCACGTCGCGACCGTGCTGCCCGCCGCCGTGCTCGGCGCAGTGCTGCTTGCCCGCCCCAAGGGCACGCCGGCCCATCGCCTGCTCGGAAAAATCTGGCTGCTGTTGATGGTTGTGACGAGCTTTTCCACCTTCTTCATCCATGACCTGAAGACGGTCGGCACCTTCAGCCCGATCCACCTTCTCTCGCTCTATGTCATCTTCGGCAGCGTGCCGGCGATCCGTGCCGCCCGGCGCGGCGACATCCGTGCGCACAGGGCGCATGTCGCGGGCATGTATTTCGGCGGTATCGTCGTCGCCGGGCTCTTCACCCTCGTGCCGGGGCGCGTGATGGGCCGGATGATCTTCGACGGCGGGTCCGGGATCGCAAGCAGCATCACGGTCTCCGTCGTCAGTCTTCTTCTCGTTGCCGCGGGCGCGCTGGCGCTGCGCGAAGGAGGCTGGGCGGGTCGTTTCGGCACGGCCTTCCGCCGGCGCTGACGGGCTGCTTTTCATTTTGCATGGCGGCACGGCAGGTCCTATAAGACGTTGCTGAGGAACGAAATCATGCGATGAGCGTTCCGCAGCAATCAATTCGGGGAAATGCGCCATGGAATGGAAAGGTCGTCGCCAGTCGAGCAATATCGAGGACCAGCGCGGGGCCGGTCCTTCGATGGGCGGAGGCAATCCCTTCGGACGCGGCAATGGCGGCTTCCGCATCCCCATGGGCAGCGGGCGGCGGGCCGGCGGCGGCATGAGCATCGGCACGCTGATCTTCCTCGTCGTCATCTATTTCGTCTTCAAGGCGATGGGCATCGACCTCCTGCAGGTGATGGGCGAGGGCGGCGGTCGGGCGCCCCTGCCGGGCTTCGAGCAGACCGAAAGCGCCAGCCGCCGCTCCTCGCCGCAGGAGGAGGAGATCAAGGCCTTCATGGCGACGGTGCTCGCCGAGACCGAGGATACCTGGAACGGCATCTTCCAGGCCGCCGGCGAGCGCTACGAGGAGCCCAAGATGGTGCTCTTCTCCGGCTCGGTACAGTCGGCCTGCGGTTTCGCCTCGGCGGCATCCGGTCCGTTCTATTGCCCTGGCGACCGCAAGGTCTATCTCGACATGAGCTTCTTCGACGAGCTTGCCAACAAGTTCGACGCGGCCGGCGATTTCGCCCAGGCCTACGTCGTCGCCCATGAGGTCGGCCACCATGTTCAGAACCTCACCGGCGTTCTGCCGCGCTTCAACCAGCAGCGTCAGCGCATGAGCGAGGTCGAGGCCAACCAGATGTCGATCCGCGTCGAGCTGCAGGCCGACTGCTATGCGGGCATCTGGGGCAAATATACCGAGCAGAAGGGCCTTCTGGAGCAGGGCGACCTGGAGGAGGCGCTCAACGCGGCGACCCAGATCGGCGACGATACGCTGCAAAAGCGCATGCAGGGCTATGTCGTGCCGGAAAGCTTCAACCACGGCACGTCCGAGCAGCGCCGCCGCTGGTTCAAGCGCGGCTTCGACACCGGCCGGGTGGATGCCTGCGATACGTTCAAGGGCGATGTATGAGGGTGTTGCCGCTGTCGGCGACCTTCAGGTCTTCCGCAACGATCCTCGCATATTTCGTGGCATGCGTGACGGCGACGGCAATCGCGATCGCCAGCATCGGCACGGCGATCGCCAGGTTGCCGCGCAATTGCCAGAAGAACGGCCGATGCGCGACCTTCACCCACAGGAGAAGGATTGCGGGCAGCCCGCCGAAGATCAGCATGTGAACGGCAAAGCGCAGGGGCTGGAAGGACGTTTCGTCCGCCGGCGCGGCGTGGAAAAACCCGTCCTCGTCCATGAACCAGGCGGCCGCGGCCGCGGCAAGGACAAGCAGGACGAAGACCGGCTTCATCACCCGCGCCCAGGAGAGCGCGACGCAGATCGCGATGAAGAGGCAGAAGAAACCGCCCGCCACCAGAAGGAGCGTTCCCGGCCGCGCGCCGAGCACGCCCCAGGTCTCCATCCAGAAATCCCGGCTCGTCAGAAGGAAGAGATAAAGGCCGGTGAGGAGGCTGACCGTCAGGCTGCCGAAGGCCGGGCGAAGGTTCTGGGCTGAGCGGGTCGACATGCCGGTCCTCAAGACGTTACGCGGGGACGCCTCCGCCGGGAGGGCCGGCAGGATGGCTGGATATCCTTCTCACGGAAAAGCTGACAGGACGCTGACACGGCCGAAGCAGGACTGGCTTCCAACTTCCGTTTTTCCCGGCCAAGCGCGGAATCAGCCGCCCGTCTTGCGCCTGAGGCGGTTCCCGGCGTGACATTTTGGCGAAATCCTCTGGCAAAAACGTCCTTCGCAGCCGATCCAGGCGTTTTTGATGAAACCATCAATTCTATTCGATTGATCGCGGCCGGAACTTGTGATCCGAAGCAACGCGAAAGTGAGAAATATCATGCACACCGCATCGCATCGCATGGACAATGGCTGGGGCGCCCATTTCCGGGCGACCTTTTCCCTTGGCGTGCCGTTGATCGGCGCGCAGCTTGCCCAGCTCGGCATTCACACGACCGACGTGGTGATCCTCGGCCGGCTCGGCGCCGCGCATCTCGCCGCCATCGTGCTGTCCAGCTCGTTCTTCTTCACCATCTTCATCCTGGGATCGGGTTTTGCCAATGCCGTCATGCCCATGGTGGCGCAGGCCTATGGCCGGGGCGACACGGTCTCCGTGCGCCGCGCCGTGCGCATGGGCATGTGGGTGGTGCTGATCTATGCGGCGGTGATGTCACCGATCTTCTTCAATGCGGAGCGCATCCTGCTTTATGCCGGCCAGAAGCCGGATGTGGCGGCGCTGGCCGGCAGTTACCTGAAGATCGCGCAATGGGGCATGGCGCCGGGCCTGCTCTTCATGACGTTGCGCGGCCTTGTCAGCGCGCATGGCCGGGCGGGCATCGTGCTTTATGTCACGATCGTCATTCTCAGCGTCAATGCCGTCCTCGCCTATGCGCTGGTGCTCGGCCATTTCGGTTTCCCGGCGCTCGGCATCCGGGGCGCGGCCATGGTCTCGTTCGGCGTCAACGTGCTGAGCTTCGTGCTGCTCACCGCCTATATCCAGTCGCGGCCGGAAATGCGCCGCTACGAACTCTTCGTGCGCTTCTGGCGGCCGGACTGGCCGGCCTTCCGGGAGGTCGTGCAGCTCGGCCTGCCGATCGGCCTCACCATGCTGGCGGAAGTCAGCCTCTTCACCGCCGCCTCGCTGCTGATGGGCAATATCGGCACGCTGGAGCTTGCCGCGCACGGCATCGCGCTGCAGCTCGCCTCCATCGCCTTCATGATCCCGCTCGGCCTGGCGCAGGCCGGCACGGTGCGTGTCGGCGTGGCCTATGGGCGCGGCGATCAACTCGGCATCGTGCGGGCGGCCTGGGCCGTGCTGGTCATCGCGGCGACCATCGCGGTCGCCGGCGGCCTTCTCTTCGCGCTCGTGCCGACGACGCTCGCCTCGATCTTCCTCGACAGGGCGGGCAAGGATTCGGCGGCGGTTCTCGCCATTGCCGGCCCCTTCGTGGTTGTCGCCGGCATCTTCCAGCTGGTCGACGGTCTGCAGGCAATCGCCGCCGGCCTGCTGCGCGGCCTCAAGGACACCCGCGTGCCGATGATCCTGGCGCTGATCTCCTATTGGCCGATCGGCTTCGTCTGCGCCTGGGTCTTCGCCTTCCCGGTGGGGCTGGGCGGCATCGGCGTCTGGTTCGGCTTCCTCGCCGGGCTTTCGGCCGCCTCCATCCTGCTCAACTGGCGTTTCTACCGGCTGGTGCGGGAGAGGACCTGATGACCGGCGCGGCGGGACTTCTTGCTGAGATCCGTGCCCTCGAAGAGACGCTGCATCGCCCGCAGGTGCGCCGGTCGCGGCCGGCGCTGGAGGCGCTTCTGGCGGAGGGCTTCGTCGAGTTCGGCAGCTCCGGCATGGTCTATCGCCGCGCTGAGATCATCGACCTGATGGTGCTGGAGGAGGAAGAACCCGCGGACGCCCGCCTCGTCGCCTCGGACTCCGCCCTGACGCCGCTCGGCCCCGACGCCGTCCTCCTCACCTACCGCACCAGCCGCAACATGGGTGCGGGGGGGCGTGCGGCATGTGCTGCGCAGCTCCATCTGGACCCGCAGCGCGGCGGGCTGGCGGATTGCGTTCCATCAGGGAACCGTCGCGCAATCCTAGCACCCGAACGAGAAAGGCCCGCCATCCGGCGGGCCTTTCTCGTTCTGCGGGCGACGCTTACGCGCGCTCGGCAATGGCCTCTTCGCCCTTTTTCTCGCGCACGAGATTGATGAAGCGGCGGAAAAGGTAGTGGCTGTCCTGCGGGCCGGGCGAGGCTTCGGGATGGTGCTGCACGGAGAAGACCGGCTTGCCGACGAGGCGCATGCCGCAATTGGTGCCGTCGAACAGCGAGACATGGGTCTCCTCAACGCCGTCCGGCAGGGTGGAGGAGGCGACGGCGAAGCCGTGGTTCATCGAGACGATCTCCACCTTGCCCGTCGTGTGGTCCTTCACCGGATGGTTCGCGCCGTGATGGCCCTGGTGCATCTTTTCGGTGGTCGCGCCGACGGCAAGGCCGAGCATCTGGTGGCCGAGGCAGATGCCGAACATCGGGATGCCCGTGTCGATCAGGGTCTTGATGACCGGAACGGCATATTCGCCGGTTGCCGCCGGGTCGCCCGGGCCGTTGGAGAGGAAAATGCCGTCCGGCTTCTGTGCGAGCACGTCATCGGCGCTGGAGGTCGCCGGCATGACGGTGACCTTGCAGTCCAGGCCGGAGAAGAGGCGCAGAATGTTGCGCTTCACCCCGTAGTCGAGCGCGACGATGTGATATTTGGTATCGCTTTCCGCGAGGTCGCCATAGCCTTCGTTCCACACCCAGGGCTTCTCGCTCCAGCGCGAGGACTGGCCGGAGGTGGCGTCCTTGGCAAGGTCGAGATCGACAAGGCCGCTCCAGGCCTTTGCTTCCGCCTTCAGCGTCTCGATGTCGAAAACGCCGTTCGGGTCGTGGGCGATCACCGCGTTGGGCGCGCCGTTCTGGCGGATCCAGGCGGTCAGCGCGCGCGTGTCGATGCCGGAAAGGCCGATGATGCCGCGGGCCTTCAGCCACTGGTCGAGATGCTTGGCGGCACGGTAGTTCGACGGCTCGGTGATGTCCGCCTTGAAGATCGTGCCGACGGCGCCGTGACGGGCGGCGGGCGTCAGGTCCTCGATGTCCTCGTCATTGGCGCCGACATTGCCGATATGCGGGAAGGTGAAGGTGACGATCTGGCCGAGATAGGACGGGTCGGTCAGGATTTCCTGGTAGCCCGTCAGCGCCGTGTTGAAGCAGACTTCGGCTGTCACCTTGCCGGTGGCGCCGATGCCCTTGCCTTCGATCACGGTGCCGTCGGCAAGAACGAGCAGGGCGGTCGGCTTTTCGGTGGTCCATGCGGGGGTCGAGGTCATGAGTATCCCGTTTCCGGCACCGGGCGACAGGCTTGAAAGCCGGGGAGCCGGGCACCATTTAAGATCGCAGGCAAAGGCGCGCGGAAACCCGCGTTGGTTCGCCCTGATTGCCAATTTTCGTGCAGGTGCCGGAAAATAGACAAAGCGCGAGACGGGGTCAACCGCCTCCTTGCGGATTGCACGCAATTATAAAACAAGAAAATTCAACCTGTTACGCAATCCGTTTGCCGGCGAGCCTCTCTCCGGTCTATGAGCATGCACAATCGAACGAGGATCGAGGCCCGCCGTGCGCCGGCACCGGAGGCCTTTCATGGAGAGAATGATGCGCGAGACCATCGCAAACGCCCTCAAGGACGCAGTCAAGGCCAAGGATGCCTGCCGTGTCTCCACGCTGCGCCTCATCCAGGCGACGCTGAAGGACCGTGACATCGCCAATCGCGGTGTCGGCAAAGGCCCCGTGGAGACCGACGAACTCTTGCAGATCCTTGCCAAGATGATCAAGCAGCGCGAGGAGTCCGCCAGGATCTTCGCGGAAAACGGCCGTCCGGAACTTGCCGCCCAGGAGCGCGAGGAAATCAAGGTCATCGAGGGGTTCCTGCCCGAGCAGATCTCCGAGGACAAGATGAAGGAACTCATTGCCGCGGCCATCGCCGAGATCGGCGCGCAGGGCCTGCGCGACATGGGCAAGGTCATGGCCGTGCTCAAGGAACGCTATCCTGGACAGATGGACTTCGCGAAGGCCTCCGGCGTCGTGAAGGACCTTTTGAAGTAAAAGGGCGGCTTCGGCCGCCCTTTTCGTTTCGGCACGGCCCGTGCCGCGGCGGGAACCAAAAGCGCAAAGAGCGGTTAAGCCTTTGAAGAGGAGCCTGACGATGCGGCAGTGATCGTGTCGGCTCGCCCCGGCGAAGTGCATTCCTGCCGCCGGATATGTCGCAGCGTGGAAGCCGGCGGCCGTCCCGTCAATCGGAGACCGAGCCGATGCGTGTGCTGTGCCTTGTTTCCTTTGCAAGCTTCCTTCTTGCCGGCCCCGCCCTCTCCCACGATGCACCGAGCGGCTGGCAGTACGAGCAGTTCTGCTGCAACGGCAACAGCCACAACGGCGACTGCCAGATGATCCCGGCGACCGCCGTGCGCATCATCGACGGCGGTTATCAGGTGACGCTCCTGCCCGGCGACCATCGTCTTGCCACCCGCCGCCATGTCTTCCACCTGCCGCAGTCGACGGCGCGCCGCTCGCAGGACGGCGAGTACCATCTCTGTCTCTATCCGACGGAAGACACGCCGCGCTGCTTCTACGCGCCGGACATGGGATTCTGATCCTCGCGCTGTGAATTGCACGCGGGCGCTGGCAGTCGGCGGCCCGCAGGGTTATATGGACCTCGACCCGAGGTATCCATGCGCTTTTCCAACGCCTTCCTAGACGAGATTCGTGACCGCGTGCCGATATCCGACGTGATCGGCCGGCGCGTGACCTGGGATCGCCGCAAGACGAACGTCTCGCGCGGCGACTATTGGGCCTGCTGCCCGTTCCACGGCGAAAAATCGCCGAGCTTCCACTGCGAGGATCGCAAGGGCCGCTACCATTGCTTCGGCTGCGGCGTTTCGGGCGATCACTTCCGCTTCCTCACCGATCTCGACGGCCTGTCCTTTCCGGAGGCCGTGCAGCAGATCGCCGACCTTGCGGGCGTCGCCATGCCCCAGCCGGACCGCGAGGCCGAGCAGCGCGAGAAGGAGCGGATGGGCCTGGTCGAAGTCATGGAGATGGCGACGCGCTTCTTCGAGGACCAGCTCCAGACCCCGGCCGGCGCAAGGGCACGCGCCTATCTGCGCGACCGCGGCCTGACGGGACGCACCATCGAGACCTTCCGGCTCGGCTATGCGCCGGAAAGCCGCAATGCGCTGAAGGAATTCCTTGCCGGCAAGGGTGTGCCGAAGGAGGCGATCGAGGCCTGCGGGCTCGTCGTGCACGGGCCGGACATCCCCGTTTCCTATGACCGGTTCCGCGATCGCATCATGTTCCCGATCCTCTCTTTGCGGGAAAAGGTCATTGCCTTCGGCGGGCGCGCCATGTCGCCGGATGCGCCGGCGAAATATCTCAACTCCAACGAGACCGAGCTCTTTCACAAGGGCAGTGTGCTCTATAACCACGCCCGTGCCCGCAAGGCGGCGCAGGGAGGCAGCCGCACCGGCGGCTCCGGGGCGGACGAGCGGGCGGCGGGAACGATCATCGCCGTCGAAGGCTATATGGATGTCATCGCGCTCTATCAGGCCGGCATCGAGAATGCCGTCGCCCCGCTCGGCACGGCGCTGACCGAGAACCAGCTCGACCTGCTGTGGAAGATGACGCCCGAGCCGGTGCTCTGCTTCGACGGCGACGGGGCGGGCATCCGCGCCGCCAACCGCGCCGCGGACCTTGCGCTGCCCTTCATCAGACCGGAGCGCACCGTGCGCTTCGCTCTTTTGCCCGACGGCAAGGATCCGGACGATCTCGTGCGCCACGAGGGCCGTGCGCCTTTCGACAAGGTGATGGCGGGCGCCCGGCCGCTTGCCGACATGATCTGGAACCGTGAGGTCCAGGGGGCGAGCTTCGATACCCCGGAAAGCCGCGCGGCGCTGGAGGCGCGCCTGCGCCAGGTGACCGCGGTGATCGCGAACGAGGATCTGCGCCGCCATTACCAGCAGGAGATGCGCGACCGGCTGAACGCCTTTTTCCGCCCCGTCCAGAGACAGGGCGGCGGCGGCTTTTCCGCGAACCGGCAGGGCCGGGGCGGCGGACGGGCCGGCCAACAGGGCAATGCCATGCCGTCGGGGATTTCCGACCGGCTGGCGCGTTCGGCGCTGGTGCGCGGGACGCAGGACCTGCCGGCCCTGCGCGAAAGCGTGCTGGCGCTCACCGTCGTCAATCATCCCGGCCTGCTCTTCAGCGATTATGACGAGATCGCCATCATCGAATATGAGAACCGCGACCTTCAGCGTCTCTGGTCGTCGCTGCTCGGCATCGCCGGCTCCGTCGGGGCAAGGCTCGATCGCGCCAGGCTGGTCGAGGCGCTGGAGGCCGCGGGTTTCGACACGCTGCTGAAAGGTCTGGAACAGCAGATTCGCAATTCGCGCCTGTGGACCGCGACGGCCGAGGCTGCGCCGGAGGATGCCCGCGAAGGCTATCTCCAGGCGCTCGCCTTGCACAAGCGCACGCGGGCCCTGCTCTGGCAGCGCCGCGAACTGGAGCGGGAACTGGCCGTCGCGACCGAGGAGGGGGACGGCGAGCGCGTGCCGCAGATTCTCCGCGCGCTTCAGGAAGTGCAGATGGAGACGGTGCGCATGGAGAACCAGGAGGCCATCATCGAAGGCTTCGGCGTGCTTTCCGGCCGGGTGAAGGGGCCGGCGGGGAAGTAGGACGCGGTGGGGAGAGGATGCGGAGGTTTCCGCCTCCTTGAGCGCGCGGCCTGCGCCACGGCTTCCCTCATCATCTTCCCATTCTTCTTTCGCCATCGTCGGGCCCGACCCGAGGGTCCATTCTATACGGCACGATGTTCGCCGGTTGCCTCTTCCCTCCGCCAGCGCCATAGTTGTCGCAAACGAAATACGGATTGCCATGTTCGATACGCCTGCCAAAACCCGCCGATCTCCCCTCGACGTGCTCAAGCGCGTCTACGGTTACGATTCCTTCCGCGGCAAGCAGCAGGCGGTGGTGGAGCATGTGACGGACGGCGGGGATGCGGTCGTGCTGTTTCCGACCGGCGCGGGAAAATCGCTGTGCTTTCAGATCCCGGCGCTGTGCCGTGAAGGCGTCGGCATCGTCATCTCGCCGCTGATCGCCCTGATGCGCGACCAGGTGGAGGCGCTGAAGCAGCTCGGGGTGAAGGCGGCGGCCCTCAATTCGTCGCTGACGCGCGAGGAATTCTTCGCCGTGCGCGATGCCATGCGCCGCGGCGAACTCGATCTTCTCTACGTCACGCCGGAGCGCATCGTCACGGACGGCTTTGCCGAACTCGTCGCGGAGGCCCGCATCGCGCTCTTTGCCATCGACGAGGCGCATTGCGTCTCGCAATGGGGGCACGACTTCCGGCCGGAATACCGGACACTCGGCGTTCTCGGCGAGCGCTATCCCGGCGTGCCGCGCATCGCGCTGACGGCGACCGCCGATCCGCATACGCGCGGTGACATCATCGAGCGGCTGGGCCTTGAGGGCGCCGAAGTTTTCACCACCAGCTTCGACCGGCCGAACATCTCCTACGAGATCGCCGAGCGTGACCAGCCGCGCCAGCAGCTCCTGCGCTTCCTGTCGCGCCACAGGGGAGAGAGCGGCATCGTCTATTGCCTCTCCCGCGCCAAGGTGGAGGATACGGCCGAATGGCTGAACGCGCAGGGCGTTCGCGCGTTGCCCTACCATGCCGGTTTCGACCGTTCGGTGCGCGACGCCAACCAGGATGCCTTCCTGAAGGAAGAGAATCTCTGCCTTGTCGCCACCGTCGCCTTCGGCATGGGCATCGACAAGCCGGATGTGCGCTATGTCGCCCATCTCGACCTGCCGGGCTCGGTGGAAGCCTATTACCAGGAAACCGGGCGCGCGGGGCGCGATGGCCTGCCCTCCGAGGTGTGGATGGCCTACGGCATGGCGGATGTCGTGCAGCGGCGCAAAATGATCGACGAGGGCGGGGCGGTCGACGAGATCAAGCGCATCGAGCGTGCAAAGCTGACGGCGCTGCTTGCCATCTGCGAGACGGTCGGCTGCCGGCGCAAGGCGATTCTCGCGCATTTCGGCGAATCCCATGCCGGCGGCTGCGGCAATTGCGACACCTGCCGCAACCCGGTCGAGACCTGGGACGGCACGGAGGCCGCCATCAAGGCGCTTGCCGCCGTCTACCGCACCGGCGAGCGGTTCGGCGCGGCCCATGTCATCGATGTGCTGGTCGGGACGGTCAACGAGAAGACGGAGCGGTTCGGCCACACCTCCATGCCGGTCTTCGGCGCGGGCAAGGATATCGCGCCGCGCGTCTGGCAATCGATCTTCCGGCAATTGCTGGCCGGCGGCCTCATCAGCGTGGATCACGCCGCCTATGGCGCGCTGAAGCTGGAGCCGGAGGCGCGCGCCGTCTTCCGCCACGAGCGGCAGGTGTTCTTCCGCAAGGATCGGCCGCAGGCGGGCCGCAGGGCGAAGGCCGGCGCGTCGCCCGCCGCCCTCGAGCGCTCCAACCTTTCGGGCGCCGATCGCGAGCTTTTCGAATTGCTGCGCGCCGAGCGCCTTTCCATCGCCAAGGATCTGGACGTGCCGCCCTATGTGGTCTTCCCGGACACCACATTGATCGCGCTCGCCAGGGAGCGGCCGCGCGACCGGGAGGAACTGCTCGACATTCCCGGCATCGGCGTTTCCAAGCGCGACCGGTTCGGCGATGCCTTCCTCGCCGTCATCGAGGAATTTGCCGGGTAGTTTTTCGTGGGGCTATCGGAACCCTTCCCGCACGCGCGTCCTTGTTGATGTTCACAAGGAGGACGTTCCGATGAAGGTCACGCAGCATCTCTGGTTCGAAAAGGACATGGAGGTGGCTATCCGCTTCTATACATCCCTTATTCCCGGCTCCTCGGTGCACTGGATCTCGCCGCTTCCGGCGGAATCGCCGAGCGGACCTCCCGGCAGCGTGAAGATCGCGAGCTTCACGCTCGGCGACCAGCGCTACATGGCCGTAGAGGCCGGGCCGCTCGATCCGTTCAACCACAGCTTTTCCATCATGGTGGAGTGCGAGACGCAGCGCGATCTCGACCGGCTGTGGAATGCGCTGCGGGAAGGCGGTTCGGTGGAGCAGTGCGGCTGGCTCAGGGACCGCTGGGGTCTTTCCTGGCAGATCGCGCCGACGCGGCTCGGCGAATTGATGAGCGATCCGGACCAGGCGAAGGTCAAGCGCGTGAGCGAGGCCATGCTGAAGATGGTCAAGCTCGACATCGCCCCGCTGGAAGCGGCGGCGGCCGGGTGAGGGCGGCTTCGCGGCTACATCCGCACCGTCATCCCGCCATCCACCACGAGCACATGCCCGTTGACGAAGGAGGCGGCGTCGCTGGCCAGGAACAGGGCCGCGCCGGCGATCTCGTCCGGGCGGGCCCAGCGCTCTACGGGAATGCGCTGGCGCACGAAGGGCATGAGGCTCTCGTCGGCGGCGAGCGCGGCATTGGTTTCCGTCGCGAACCAGCCGGGGGCGATGGCGTTGCTGGTGATGCCATGCGGGGCATATTCGACGGCCATGCTGCGCATCAGGCCGGTGAGGCCCTGCTTGGCGGCGGGGTAGATGCCGTCGTTGGGCTGGGCCACCTGACCGCCGATGGAGGTGACCGCGATCAGCCGGCCATAGCCGTTGCGCTTCATGATGGCGGCCGCATCGCGCGAAAGGCTGGCTGCGGCGGCAAGGTCGGTGAGGATCAGGGCGTCGATCGCCGCGTCGTCCATCTTGGAGAGCGGCCGGCGGTCGCGCGCGCCGACATTGTTGACGAGCACATCGAGCCGCCCGTGATCGCGTTCGATCCCGGCGAGCACCGCGCGTTGCGCGGCCCGGTCGGCAATGTCGAAGGGAGCGGACGAGGCGCTGCCGCCGGCGGCCGCGATCTTCGCCACGGCCTCTTCCAGCGTCGCCGCCGTCCGGCCAGTCACCACCACATGCGCGCCGGCCTCGGCCAGCGCGAGGGCGATCTCGAAACCGAGGCCGCGGCCCCCTCCGGTGACGAGCGCCACGCGGTCCTTCTGGGAAAACCTGTCCAATATCGTCATGGCTCTCATCCTTTCGCGGCGCCACCGGACAGGGCAGGGACGGTCCTGTCAACCCCGCCAACCGTCCATGCGCGGCTTTGTTCTTTCATGAAAAGGCGTTATGTCGAGCGGGAAAGGACGTCGCCATGGCCCAGAATATCTACGATCAGCCTGCCTTCTTCGAAGGCTATTCCAGCCTGCCGCGCTCCGTGCACGGGCTTACCGGTGCGGCGGAATGGGAATCGGTGCGCGCGCTCTTGCCGGACCTGAAGGGCCGGCGCGTGCTCGATCTTGGCTGCGGCTTCGGCTGGTTTGCGCGCCATGCTGCCGCGGAAGGGGCGGCGAGCGTGCTCGGCCTCGATCTTTCGAAGAACATGATCGCCCGCGCCCGGGCGGAGACGGCCTCTCCCGCCGTGCGCTACGAGATCGCCGATCTCGACCAGCTCGATCTGCCGTCCGGCGCCTTCGATTTCGCCTATAGCTCGCTTGCCTTCCACTATATCGCGGATTTCGACCGGCTGGTGCGCCGGGTGCATGCGGCGCTCGTTGCCGGTTCCTCCTTCGTTTTCACAATCGAGCACCCGCTCTACATGGCGCCTTCGCGGCCGGATTGGGCCGAGATCGACGGCAGGACGATCTGGCCGGTCGATGATTATCTCGTCGAAGGCCCTCGCACGACGGACTGGCTCGCCAAGGGCGTCGTCAAATATCACCGCACGCTCGGCACCACACTGAATGCGCTGATCGCCGCCGGTTTCGTCATCGGCCATGTAGAGGAATGGCGGCCAAGCGCTTCGCAACTCGACGAGCATCCGGAATGGCAAGTCGAGCTCAACCGGCCGATGTTCCTGCTGATTGCCTGCGAACGCCCCTGAAACGGCGAAAAGAGCGGCCGTACCCTTTACGTCCTTCCCGGCTGCGCTAGAACTATCCCTGTGGAGCAGTCGCCGGCGCAACGATCAAAATGACGAGCCGGCGTAGCGGAAGGGGAGCCGTGCCCATGAGAAGACCGAGACTGCCGCTCGATGGAGCGTGCCGTTGCGGCGGCGTGAAAATCCGCATCAGCGCGCCGCCCTTGCTCACCATGGCCTGCCATTGCACCGGCTGCCAGCGCATGTCCGGCAGCGCCTTTTCGCTGAGCGCGGCGATTCCGAGCGAAGGGTTTGCCGTCATCGAAGGCGAGCCGGTCATTGCCGGCGCGAGCGTGGAAGCCGGCCATCATTTCTGCCCGTATTGCATGACGTGGATGTTCACCCGGCCTGCCGGGTTCGATTTCTTCGTCAATATCCGCCCGACCATGCTTGAGGACACCGCCTGGTACAGCCCCTTCATCGAGACCTATACCAGCGAAAAACTCGCCTGGGCAAAGACGCCCGCCGTGCACAGCTATGAAAAATTCCCGCCGATGGAGGATTATGAAAAGCTGGTCAGCGCTTATGCGGCGCAAGCGGCCTGAACCTCAAAACCTTCCGTCAATTTCGTGAGTGCCCAGCCATGACCTCCGCCTTCATCGCTTACCTGCAATCCGAAATCGACGGCCTCAAAGCCGCGGGCCTCTACAAATCGGAACGTGTCATCACCTCCAGGCAGGCGGGCGAGATCGTCGTCGCTTCGGGCGAGCGCGTCCTCAATTTCTGCGCCAACAACTATCTCGGCCTTGCCGACAACGAGGAGCTGGCCGAGGCCGGCAAGAAGGCGCTCGACCGCTACGGCTACGGCAT
>Ga0182742_1002914_pt1 | contig 17843 bp, 20 predicted proteins | sample eDN5th37CBELigMG_FD_128880 | JGI IMG/M metagenome (GOLD analysis project Ga0182742, IMG submission 128880) | Enriched Miracle-Growth compost microbial communities from Emeryville, California, USA - eDNA 5th pass 37_C BE-Lig MG (version 2)... ...
CATGCTCTTCAAGGCACCGTGCAGATAGATCGGCCGATCGTAGCCGGCCTGTCGCAGCAACGCGATGAGCCGCTGACACTTGCCAAGCCCGTAACAGCCGACGAGATGCGCGCGATCCGGGAATGATCGCCGGGATTCGAGGAGGCGACCAATCTCATCCATATCCCGTCCATGACGGAAAACCGGTAATCCGAATGTCGCCTCTGTTACGAAGAGGTCGCAGGGCACCAACTCGAAGCCTTTGCACGTCGGGTCTGGTGTGCGCTTGTAATCCCCGGACACGACAGCGCGTTGCCCCTGATAGTTCAACTCCACTTGCGCGCTGCCAAGGATGTGACCTGCTGGATGCAGCGTAATCGTCACCTCACCGTGCCGCAGCGGAAGGCCGTAATCCAGGCATTGAAAAAGCCCTGCCGAGTCCTCTCCCAGCCGCACCTTCATGATGCTGACCGTTTCAGGCGTTGCCAGCACCGCGCCATGTCCGGGACGCGCGTGATCTGAATGGCCGTGCGTGATGACGGCCCGATTTACGGGACGGCTCGGATCGATGTGAAAATCGCCGGGTGCGCAGTAAAGTCCCGCCTCCGTCAATTGCAGCCATTCATAAAATGCGATCACTGCGTGTCCAAGCCTCAAACACTAGTCGGCGGAATCATTATTACGCCATTTCAGGTTGAATCCCCCGCGATTCACTGCCCGTTTTGAGGGCCGATGGCCTATTGATCGGGCCGCGATTGTTTAGTTAACATCGTTCAGTTTCGTTTTGTGCCGAGTAAGGCCCAGCGTTTTTCGAGTTGTAATGTGGGGCGTCTGAACTGGAGTTCGAAGTGCGCGCGGCGGGGTGGCGCGCTTGGGCTGGGAGCGATTCTCCTGCTCTCCACACAGCCTTCCGCGGCTGAAGACGCGCCGCCGAGCAAGGAAATCTGGGCGGGCGCTGAGGTCACGGTCAACACCTGGACCGTGTATTCCGGCATAACTGCCGCGCTCTATGGTCCCCTCCACATCGACGGATGGCGCATTCGCGCAGTAGGTGGCTACGGCACTTATTCCTACCCACGCTACGACGTCACGGTCCGTGGCCATGTCGGTTTCGGGGACCTTCTCGTCGGCTATCATCATCAGCTCGGCGCGGTGACCCTCAAGGGCTTCGCCGGCGTCACCGCAGAAAACCATACGCTTCTGCCGTTCGATCCCGAAAGCAGCGTCGTCGGCAGCGAAGTGGGCGCTAAGGCCGCCCTCGAAACCTGGTGGAACCTGACCCCCGAGGCTTGGACGTCGCTCGACCTCTCTTGGTCGTCTCTTTATGGCGGCACCTACTCCGCACGTGCGCGGGCGGGCTTCCAGATCAACGACGGCCTATCCGCCGGCCTTGAAGCCGCCGCCAACGGCAATTCCGAATACGATGGCGGCCGCGGGGGCGCTTTCTTCCGATTCGCCTGGTCGGGCGGTGAAATCTCGGCGAGCATCGGGGCGGCTGTGGACCGCTCAGGAGAATTGGGCGGCTACGGCACTCTGAACGCGCTCTACAAATACTGACGCCGCCGCTCCCGAACGATTGTCTGCCGGACTGCTGCAAAACTGCCACGCTGTGCGGCCAACCCTCGACAAATCATGGTACTATAACGAGTCCGTCGAAACCCCGCATAACCGTCACAGCGGAGGGCATATGAAAAGCATCCTCGTACCCATCGAGAAGCACGATCTCGTCACCTCAATGCTGGAGTGTGCGGCGCGGATCGCGGCCACATTCTCAGGAACGGTCGAAGGGGTAGCATTGCGGCTGCCGCAGATTTCGGTCGTGGGCCCCGACCCGGTCGTGACTGTCACCTTTCCGCGCGCCGAGCAGGAGGATCTGGAAATCTTGGCCTCGGCACGGCGCATCTTCGATGCCTTTTTCGCGAGCGACGCCGCCGCGATCTTGCCCGAGGGACAACGCCCCCGACATCATTGGCGCGCGATCGATCCCATCGACGATGCCGCGCTCGCGAGTCTCGCGCGCGTGTACGACCTGACGGTCGTCGGGCGTCCTCAGGGCGGCATTGATGGCCCCCGCATGACAACACTTGAAGCGGTGTTGTTCGAAAGTGGGCGCCCGCTCCTTATCGCTCCGCCGCACCCGCCGCGGACAATCGGCGAGCGGATCGTGATTTCCTGGAACTGCAGCTCCGAGTCGGCTCGGACTGTGGCCTATGCCATGCCGTTTCTGCTCAAGGCCCGCGAGGTCACCGTCCTGACGGTCGAAGGTGCCGTGGCCCCTGGCCCCTCCGGAAAGGAGCTTGCCGATTGCCTCGCCGGTCATGGAATCGAAGCACGGGAGATGACGGCTCTGCCCGGCGGCCGCAAGCCCGGCGAAGCCATTCTCGAGGAGGCACAGCGGCTCGGCGCCGATCTGCTGCTCAAGGGCGCCTACACGCAAAGCCGCCTGCGCCAGATGATCTTTGGCGGGGCTACGAGCTACATCCTCTCGAATACCGAACTGCCGGTATTCATGGCCCATTGAGCGGGCTGCCAGCTGATCCGGCGTTTTCGGCCGGAAGTTGCGATTGGGTGGGGCCAGCGTCAAATCCGTTTGAACTTCGCCATCGCCTCGCGGAACGAGAGGCCCTTGGCCAGCTCGGCCTCGGCTTGCTTGTCGTCGGCGGCATAGCGGTGCGCAAGCTCGGCGACCTGCTCGGCATGCTCTGCGGGGATACAAACCACGCCTGACCCATCCGCGACGATGACGTCACCCGGGCGGACGCGCACGCCACCGCATAGAATTGCTTCGTTGATGCCGGTGATGCGAATCCGTGTGCGGCCTGTCAGCGGCGTCATGTGGCGCGTGAAAACCGGCAGACGATGCTGCTCCATCTCTTCGCGGTCCCGCACGCCGCCGTCGACCACGAGCCCGGCGATGCCCTTCACCTTTGCGGCGAATGTAGCGAGGCCGCCCCAGGTTGAGACCGCCCGGCCGCCGTTGTCGACCACGAGCACGTCGCCAGGACCGGCAGCATCGATCATGTGACCGACCTTGAAATCCTCGGACGTGAAGCTGCCTCGCGCTCCCGTCGCCTGCGTGATTGTGACGGCGCGGCCGTAACACCGGGTGCCGGGCACCACCTGACCGATGCCGGTCATCACGCCATCAAAACCCACGTCGTCGAGAGCGTTGGCGATCGTGGGCGTCGCCAGGTCGGCAAACCGAGCGAGCACTTCGTCACTGACACCCATGGCGGCCCCTTTCAGCGAAAATCGTCCAACGTCAACACCGGCGAGAATGAAAGCCCTGCGGCCTGAAATGCTTCCGCAGCCCCCTCCAGCCGATCGACAATGGTGATGACCCGCACGACCTCGCCGCCTTCTGCGCGCACGGCCTCTGCCGCTTTGATCGCGGAGCCGCCCGTCGTGGTGACGTCCTCCACGACCACCACTTTGGCTCCCTTCAGGCTTTCGCCCGGCGCCAATCCTTCGACCAGGCTGCGCGTACCGTGCTCTTTCGGCTGCTTGCGAACGAAGAAAGCTGAAATCGGCCGGTTCCGGAGGGGACTCACCGCCGCCACCGCAGCGGCGATCGGCACAGCGCCCATTTCGAGACCGCCGATCCACTTTGCGGGGACGTCTTCAAGCTGGTCCAGGATCAAATTCGCAACGAGCAGGGCGCCCTCGGCGTGGAGCATCGTCGGCTTCATGTTGAAGTAGAAGGTCGACGTGCGCCCCGACGCGAGTTTCACCTCTCTCCCGCTCTCGAAAGACCGCGCTTTCACGATCTCAATGAGGCGCGCGCGGTCGGCTGCGGGGGATCGGTTCAAGTTCATATCCACCTCCTCCTGGGTCGAGACTGAGATGGGTGTGGCGAGCACGGTCGTGCTGTCAAGCCGTGCCGTCACGTCGGCCGCAGATGCCACCAGAATAACTCCCTGCCCCAAGACCGTCGGAACCTCGCCGGCAGTCGAGGGGTTCCTGTGGCGAGTGTTACGAGAGATCAATGCCGGTGGAGCGGCGAGCTGATGTGATGTGGTGGCGTCGTCTGCCACGCGCTCGCCCGCCAGGCAGCGAAGGTAATCGGTGAAAGCGAACGACGGCTCCACAAGGCGCGCCGGACCGGCGGTTGTCGCTACGAAAGCGACGCCGAGCGCTCCTGCTGCCGGGGCTGAGTCGTTCTATCGAGACGCGCTGAAAGAACTCTCGAACAGTGGCGTGCCTTTCCTAGTTGCCGGTGCTTATGCGGTGAGCGTCTACACCGGCATTACCCGCCCTACGAAAGACCTCGATATCTTCTGCAAGGCCGGTGACTATCCCCGCGTGCTCGCGCACTTCAAGCAGAGCGGTTACTCGGTTTCCGTTGAGGACGAGATCTGGATCGGCAAGATCCACAAGAACGCGCACTATCTCGATCTCATCTTTGCCTCTCCAACGGGCACGATCGCGGTCACCGACGACTGGATGGACAATGCGCGCCAAGCGGACGTGCTCGGCATGCGCGTTCACATCGTTGGCCCAACCGAGCTCGTTTGGACGAAATGTTTCATCCAGCTACATGATCGCTACGAAGGCGCGGACGTCGCGCATCTTATTCTGAAAGCGCACGAAGAAATCGATTGGCGCCGATTGCTTTCCGCTATGGATGCGCACTGGGAGATTCTGCTTTCCCAACTCGTCCTGTTCCGCTGGATCTATCCCTCTGAACGAGAGCTCGTACCTTCCTGGCTGATGCGGGAACTGATGAACCGCCTGAAGGATCAGCTCGAGATTCCGCTGCCGAAGAAGAAGATTTGCCGGGGTGGGCTCCTCTCCCCATTCGATTACCGGGTCGACATCGAAGAATGGGACTTCGTAGACTTTCACGGAATGCGTGGGCCGAGCGATGCCTCGTAAAGTCAGAGTGGCCGCCCTGGCCGATCTGCACGTCAAGGAAGGCCAAGCGCGCCCCTATCGGGAGCTATTCAGTGAAATTTGCCAAGTCGCGGATGTCCTCGTCCTTGCCGGCGACTTGACGGACCTTGGCAAGCGAGAAGAGGCCATCATACTGGCGGAGGATATTCAGGCCTGCTCCATTCCCGTCCTGGCAGTGCTCGGAAACCACGATCACGAAACGGGCGAGCCCGATCAAATCCGCCAGGTGCTCCGTAAAGCGCGCGTTTCCCTTCTCGAAGGTCAAACACGCGTCATCAAAGACGTCGGCTTCGTCGGTGCCAAAGGCTTCGGCGGCGGATTTGGCCGGCGCATGCTGACGGCTTTCGGTGAGCCGGCGATCAAGCACTTCGTGGCCGAAGGCCTCAATGAAGCGACGCGGCTCGAGAACGGTTTGAGAGCGCTGGAGACGGAGCGAATTTTCGTAATTCTCCACTACGCCCCAGTGGTCGACACGATTGTGGGCGAGCCGCCGGAAATCTACCCGTTCCTTGGATCGTCACGACTTGCAGAGGCCATCGACCGCTACAAGGTGAGCGCAGTCGTGCACGGTCACGCCCATCACGGCAAATATGAGGGCCGCACGCCGGGCGGCGTGCCGGTTTACAATGTCGCTTCCCATATCAAGAAGCCGACCGGCAAGCCTTACGGGCTGATCGACGTGTGAAACGCGGGCAGCATGAACTCAGGCGCCGAGAATGCGCTTCGATTTCACCCTTCCGTTCTCGTCCAACTGATAGACGATCGGTACGCCCGTCGCGATCTCGAGCTTCACCACCTGCTCGGCGGAGAGCTCATCGAGCTTCATGACGATGGAGCGAAGCGAATTTCCGTGCGCGGCAACGATAACATTGCGGCCTGCCTTCACCTCCGGCCAGATCTTCGCCTCATAATAGGGAAGCGTTCTCGCTGCGGTGTCTTTCAGGCTCTCGCCACCGGGAGGATTGATGTCGAAGCTGCGGCGCCAGATGTGCACCTGCTCCTCGCCCCAGCGTTTCCTGGCATCGTCTTTGTTGAGCCCGGATAAGTCGCCGTAATCCCGCTCGTTGAGCGCCTGATCTGCATACGTGGTGAGGCCCGTCTGACCGAGCTCCTCCAGGATAAGGTCGAGCGTATGCTGGGCTCTTTTCAATGCGCTCGTGAATGCGAGGTCGAAGCGATAACCTTCTTCCTTCAGCAACTGCCCGGCCCTGCGCGCCTCCTCGATCCCCTTCTCAGAAAGGTCGGGATCGCGCCAGCCGGTGAACAGATTGAGCTTGTTCCACTCGCTTTCGCCGTGGCGCACCAATACGAGCACGTTGTCAGCCGCCATGTCTCAGTCCAGTCCTCTTCGATTTTCGATTCGGCGCTCTCGCCCGGCGGCTCAAATGCCCAGCACATCTATCATCGAGTAGAGCCCAGGCTGCTTGCCTTTGCCCCACAGAGCCGCGCGTACGGCACCCCGGGCGAATATCCCGCGATCCGTTGCACGGTGCGTGAGCTCGATGCGCTCGCCTTCGCCGACGAACAGAACCGTATGCTCGCCGACGACGTTCCCGCCGCGGAGCGTCGCGTAACCGATGTCGCCGCGCCCGCGCGGGCCGGTATGACCGTCCCGCACCCGAACGCTGCGCTCCTTGTGGGAAATGCCGCGCCCATCTGCGGCCGCCTGCCCCAGCATGAGTGCGGTGCCGGATGGGGCATCGACCTTGTGCTTGTGGTGCATTTCAAGGATCTCGATATCGAAATCCTCGTTCAGTGCCTGCGCGACCTTACGCGTGAGGGCGACGAGCAGGTTCACGCCGAGGCTCATGTTGCCAGCTTTGATGATGGTAGCGTGCCTGGCGGCCGCCGCGATTGCTGCCTCGTCCTCGTCGGACAGCCCAGTCGTACCGAGCACGTGTACGATACGCGCGTTTGCCGCAAGTCCGGCGAACCCGACAGACGATTTCGGAGCCGTGAAATCCAGGATGGCATCAGCACGCGCGATGAGCTCCAGTGGATCGTCGCTGACCTTGACGCCGAGTTCGCCGATGCCCGCCAGCGTTCCAAGGTCCTGACCGAGCGCGGGTGAGCCCTCCTGCTCGATGCCGCCGATAACGGTGCACTCGGAATTGGCGTGAGCCGCGCGAACGAGCTCGCGCCCCATCCGGCCAGCGGCTCCCATCACGGCGATTTTGAAGTCGCTCATCTGCATCTCCTCTCGGGCGGGCATTCAAGCGGCGTATAGCAGAGGCCCGAGAGATGAACTAGGGCGCAGTTCCTGCCGAACGCGCCTGCGGATGAGCCATCGCCTGCCTGATGAGCTCGCGCGCCTCTTCATGGTCTCCCCAGCGATCGACGCGAACCCATTTGCCCTCCTCGAGGTCCTTGTAGTGCTCGAAGAAGTGCGCGATCTGGTGCACAAGGCTTTTGGGGAGGTCGTGATAGCTCAGGACCTTCTCGTATCGGGCCGTCACCTTGCTGGAGGGCACTGCGATGACTTTCTCGTCCCCGCCCTTCTCGTCGCTCATCAGCAGAACACCGACAGGGCGGCAATTGATGACACAGCCCGGAATGAGCGGCCGCTGATTGGCAATCAGCACATCGATGGGGTCGCCATCGGCACTCATTGTATGCGGCACGAACCCATAATTACCGGGATACCGCATGGCCGTGTACAGCATCCGGTCGACGAACAGCGTTCCGGACGCTTTATCCATCTCGTATTTCACAGGCTCGCCACCGATCGGCACTTCGACGATGACATTGATGTCGTTAGGCGGATCGTAACCAATTGGTACGGCGTCGATGCGCATCGCGCTGCTCCGCGTTGGCTAGTCTTTCATTAACCCCGGTGTTGGTCGATCCGATGCACCGGCTCCGGCACGCCCTCCTAGGCCGGATTCTCTGGCATTGCAATTGCTTAGACCGCAACGGCCATCGGTAAGGCACCAGACCGGAACACCCCCAGCTTGGATGCCATTGACCAGGCTCAATGAGCGAGCTTCCGCGGCGAGGCACGCTCGACAGTGCAAAAATCCGACGTCGGATCAACAATCGAAATAATCGGTAAGCCTTTCTTTAGGGGCTGACGGACTACAACGCGACAGAAAGGGAGCGGGGCAAAAGATGATTAGTCCGCGCCGGTGCAGAGCACCATCGTTTCGTCAATCGAATGAATATTTCGAAAATGAAACACTTAGTCGAAAAATGGAAGGATTGCCTGCCCAGGACGGCTTCGTGCGCGCCGTCAGAGATTATGCCGAGGCGGAACCAAATCGCCAGGTGCGGATAATCGAGTCCGTCATTCGCACATCCCGTGGTTTGACCGATAATCATCGACCACTGCCGCGCGATGTGCAGGAGACACTACTCCTTATCATAAGGCGTTACGAACCATTCTCGCCGACCAAAATCGCTTCGACGCCAAGAACATTCGCCGAAGCGCGGCAGGTTCTGCGCACACTTTTCTTTTAGAGTTGATCGGAATGCTCGCGCCCAGTCACTTCGCCACTTCCCGGGAGGAAGAATTGGACACGACGGTCGATCCACTTGTGTCGATCCGGCACAACTTGCGTGCCAATATGAGCTACCTCCGACGATTCGGACGCGCCATAACCGGCAACCAAACCTGGGCGGATATTTCGGTCGTGCAGCTCATGGAGGACCTGCTGGCCAACCCCGAGCTCACCCGCGGAGAGTCTACGCCCAGGGTTGCGCTATATAAGCGGCTGCTGGAGCTAATCACGTCGCTGCAGGATGAAAACGGGCCGATTCCCGCGCCACCCTCGCGCCAAGCTCATCTCCTTACGGCCGTGGAAGGATTTGACAACGCCCAGGCTGCCGAGATCCTGAGTGCCAGCGCTGGAGCGCTGAAGGAGATGATCGAAGAGGTCCATCGAGACCTCACTCGCCAAGCCGGCGCCCGGGCGCTCGTCATTGAAGACGAGCCCCTGATTGCAGCCCATCTCAAGCTACAGCTCCGGCAACTCGGCCATGAGGTGGTCGGCACTGCGATCACGCTCACACAGGCGATAGAAAAGGGGCTGAAAGCGAGGCCTGATCTCATTCTTTCCGACGTACAGCTCGCCGACGGAAGCTCGGGAATCGATGCCGTCGACAAAATTCAATGTGCCTTCGATGTGCCTGTCATCTTCATTACGGCCTACCCTGAGCGCCTCCTTACGGGCAAACGCCCGGAGCCGATTTTCTTGATCGCCAAGCCCTACATGGAGGAGGCCGTGCGGGCGACCATCAGCCATGCTCTGTTCCTCGATAGCTACTTTCGCACTGAACTGAGCCCTGGCCCAATTTCCGCGTGAAGAGGCCGCTATGGCGCATCGCGCAGCTGTCAAATCCGTTCGCACCTTACACAGGTGGAGAAAGCAAGCCGGCACTCCAGCCGCCGACGTTGCGCGCCTTCAAGCAATCCTCAACGCTGCCGTTGCGGCCATCATCACGGCGGACGAGTTCGGCACGATCGTGGACGTGAATCCCGCGACTGAAAAGCTTTTCGGTTACACCGTCGATGAGCTCATGGGGGAAAGCGTGGATATTCTCCTCTCGCGCCCGGAAAAATCACGCCACGAGTTTTTGAGGAGCGATCTCTCCAGCCCAAGCGCCAGAAATCCGCGACAGATCCTTGGCAGGCGCAAGAATGGCAGCATCATTCCGCTCTATCTCGCCGTAGGGGGATTCACGCTCAACGGGCGCAGATATTTCACAGGCATTTTGCGGGATGACTCCGACCGGAAGGAGTTCGAACGCAATCTGAGATCTGCCCTCGGCGCAGCGAACATGGTCGCAATGAAATGGGATTGTCGCACGAACGTCGTATCCGTGACGAGCGGAGGCGCGCTTAGCGCCTTCACACGATCGGTGACGACGATCGACCAACTGCTCAAGGGCATCGATCCTGTCGACGTGAGCGACTTTCGGCGGGAAGTCGTCCTTAGCGGCAAAAGCAAGAAGCCATTCCGTATGGTTTTACGGCATTCCAATTCTGCCGGAAGATCGCAGTGGCTCGAGCTCGATGCTCAAACCGAAGCCGACAATAACGGCCAACCACTATTCGTACACGGCATCCTTCGGGATGTGACGGAAAGCAAGCGCGAGGAGGTTCGGCGCGAGCTGCTGCTCGCCGAAATCGCGCATCGGGGTAAGAATCTGCTGGCCATCGTGCAGGCGATTGCCGCCGTGACGTTCCAGGGCGACCGGCAGATGGACGCCGCGCGCGCAGAATTCGAGCAGCGGCTGGCCGCTCTTGCGCGGTCACAAGCGCTCCTCACCGAGCAGGAGTGGTCGGGCGTGCAGCTCTCCGACATCGTCTCCCTCGAGCTGGCAGCTCACGCCAGCCAGACGGTCGTAGAGGTCGACGCGATCAGACTAAAGCCAAGTGCGGCGCAAAGCATGAGCCTCATCATCCATGAGCTCGCGACGAACGCACTGAAATACGGCGCGCTCTCGGTCCCCCAGGGGCAAGTCATCCTTCGCGCACACCTTATCGGACAGAGGGACGACGGCGAAGTCCTGCGCCTTTCGTGGAAAGAATGTGGCGGGCCGGTCGTGAAATCGCCGAGCCGAAAAGGATACGGCTCATTCTTGATCGAGGAGCTGCTGGACGGAATGGCAGAGGAGAGCCGGGTCGATTTCCGCGCCGAAGGTCTCGTGGTGGAGGCGACCATCCCGGCTGCCCGCCTGAGACCGTCTCACGAGCACTGGCCGACAACGCCGGCCAAATCTGCCCAGAAGGAGCCGGCTCTCATCGACTGACTGCAGGAGCCTGAGCCAGCCAGCGCCCCACCTGCGGCTCAGTTCCAGGCGAACGCGACCTTCTCCAGCTTCGCGCCGCCAATCCGGTCATACGCCTTGGCGATGGGGCGCCCGCCGCGCCGCCAGTAAAAATCGATGGCCGGCGTGTTGTCGGAAAGAGCCCAGCAGATCAGGCCCTTTATGCGGCGCTCATCCATTGCGTGCCGGCACGCCTCGAACAGCAACTCCCCGAACCCGAGGCCCTGGTAGATCGGCGCAAGATAGAGCTCGTAAATCTCGCCCTGGTACTGCCCGCGGCTGCGCGCTGAACCCCAGGTCGCGTAACCTGCGATCTCTCGCCCGACCTCGAGCACGAATATGTTGTCGCCTGACCGCACGGCGCTGGCCCACCACTCTGGACCGCGACGGCGGATCATGCTTTCAAGATGAAGGTGAGGGATGATACCCCGATAGGCCAGCTGCCAGGACTCGCGAAATACTTGCGCGAGTGCAGCCGCATCGGACGGTTTACCGCGACGAACTCGAACTTGTGCGCTGGACCCCAACATGAGTCCAGTATAAAGCGCGGCCGATAAGGTATTGCAACGCTCTTGTGAGCGATTCGTTCCGTCCGCGTTCACAAGTCACATCCTACTTGATTCAAATCGGCAGTGAAGCAAAGGCCCGATGTCATTGGGATCGGGCCTCTTCTTCGGTCGTGTGGCCGTTGGTTGTCCAACAGGTCAGTTGCCGTTCTTGGAATTGGCAAAGCTGCGGCTGGCAGCCGAGTTCATCGTCTCGAAGGTCTGGCGGGTCAGCTTGGTCGAAAGCTCGAACAGCTCCTTCGTCTGGACACTCGCCGCAGCAAGCTGCTGCTGGAGGAAGTCGGCCTGGAGGCGAGCGGCTTCCGGCAGCGTGCGCGCCCGTGCAATAGCCTGGGCAGCTTCGAACGCAGCTTCCGCATTGGCGGCTGCGTTGGTGAGCACCTTCTCACCGAGCGTACGCGCGCCAGCCTGAGCCGTCGTCAGCACTTCCTCGAAAGCTTTGACGCTCTCCTTGGTGGCCGCGGCGACCTTCTGGTAGGCATCGCGCGTCTTGACAACGCTTTCCTCGGCAAAGGCCTGGAAGTTCTCGGGGATGCGCACGTCTTTGGCCGCGTTGAACATCTCTTGTGCCTGCCTCGTAAACTGCTCGTTCATTGAGCTTCTCCTGGGGGATCTGATGCGCCTGGGGTGGCTGCGGAGCTGGAGGAGGGCAACTCCGCCAAATCCGAATGCTCAGCATTTAGCCATTCTTGTTGTGCGGCGCAACATAAATTGTGCGGCGCAGAATGATGGCGGTTTGTCGCACACGGATCGTCGGCTGTCAGGCCGAGTCCGCGAGCAACGGGAAAAGGTCCCGATAGCGCATAGCAGCGGGGTCGAAGCGCACGTCTTGCGGCCTCAGGGGCCGGGCGAACGCGAGACCTGAAAGGGACCGGCACCGCGAAATCGCGACGTAGGTCTGGCCGTGTGCAAAGGTGCCGCGGCCCAGGTCGATGTAGACTTTGTCGAGCGTCAGGCCCTGGCTTTTGTGGATGGTCAGAGCCCAGGCCAGTCGCAGCGGAAACTGCTTGAAGGTGCCGGCGACGGTCTCGACGATCTTCTGTGCCGATTGATCATAGGCGTAACGACGATTCTCCCATGCCGCCGGTTCGACCTCGTGCTCCTTGCCGTCGACCTCGACCCAGACCCGCTTATCGTCCAGACGGCTTACGCGGGAGATGGTACCATTGACCCAGCGCCGGTCGGGATCGTTGCGCAAAAGAATGACCTTCGCACCAGCTTTGAGCAGAAGCGGGCTGTCGGTCGGCTGGGCACTGTCGCTGAAGTCACCCGTCACGCCAGCCTCGTAGGCGTACGCGCGGCCAGGCAGCGCATCGAGGTAGGCCGCGTTGATGCGGTTCGCGGCCGCGTTGGTCGGCGTCAGAATGACGAACTGCTCGCCTTCGCCCAAGGTGCGGATTGGGCTGACGCGGTCATTGAGCAGTTCCAGGTCGGACTCGTCGGCCTCACCCTCGCGGATGCGATCAAGCACACCGATCAACTGCGCGTCGTCCTGTCGGAACACCTGCTTGAGCTCGAGCAACGCGGTCCCCGCGCCGTCGCGAAGCGCTGGCACATCGAAAAAGAACGGCCCGCCGAAGTTCGACTCCAGGTGCTCGGCGACCTCCGCCTCCTGCACCACTGGCGGAAGCTGATGCAAATCTCCAAAAAGCAGCAGCCGGACACCGCCGAACGGCTCCCGAGGGCGCCCTCGGTTGACGCGTAGAGATTGGTCGATCGCCCACATCAGGTCGGACCGCACCATCGAAACCTCGTCGATGATGAGGAATTTCAGACGCCGCATGAGTCCGCCGTTGCGGCTGCGGCGAATGTCGTCCGGCCGGATCAGGCGCGGCGGAAACCCGAAGAACGAGTGGATCGTCTGACCGCCGACATTGACCGCCGCGAGCCCGGTCGGCGCCAGCACGATGCCCTGGTCGGCCACGATCTCGCGAAGGTAGCGGAGCAGGGTCGACTTCCCGGTCCCGGCGCGGCCGGTGATGAAGAGGTGCCCAGACTCCGCCCCCGGAAAGGCAGCCGCCAGATCATGCTCGCGGGTGACCTGAACCCCGTCCGGCCAAGGAAATCTGCTGGCTCGGCGAGGTGCCTTATCCATCCTGCTCCCGCTCAGGCGACTGCCTGCGCCTCTCTGAGACGCTCCATCTTCTTGCGCATGTTGGGGTCGAGCCAGCGCTTGCGCAAGCGGATCGATTTCGGCGTGATCTCCACCAGCTCGTCGTCCGCAATATAGGAGAGCGCTCGCTCGAGCGGCATCTTCATAGGCGGGGTCAGGATGACGTTGTCGTCCTTGCCCGCGGCGCGCACGTTCGTCAGCTTCTTGCCCTTGAGCACGTTGACTTCAAGGTCGTTCTCGCGGGAGTGCTCGCCGACGATCATGCCCTGGTAGACGCGGGTCTGCGGTCCAATCATCAGAGGGCCGCGGTCCTCCAGGTTGTAGAGGGCGTACGAGACTGCCTCCCCGTCTCCGTTGGAGATGAGGACACCCGTGCGACGGCCCTGGATCTCGCCCTTGAACGGGGCGTAGCTGTGGAACAGCCGGTTCATGACCGCCGTGCCGCGAGTGTCCGACAGCAGCTCGCTCTGGTAGCCAAGGAGCCCGCGCGTCGGCACGTGGAAGACGAGGCGCTGTCGCCCGCCTCCGGACGGGCGCATTTCGATGAGCTCGCCGCGGCGTTCCGATATCTTCTGCACGACGACGCCGCTGAACTGCTCGTCAACGTCGATGATGACTTCCTCGATGGGCTCGAGCCGCCGGCCGGTCTCCGGCTCAATCTTGTAGACGACCCGCGGCCGCGAAACAGTGAGTTCGAAACCTTCCCGCCGCATGGTCTCGATCAGGATGGCGAGCTGAAGCTCTCCGCGCCCCGCCACCTCGAACGCGTCCTTCTCCTCGGACTCTGTCACGCGAATAGCGATGTTCCGCTCGGCTTCGCGGAAAAGCCGCTCGCGAATGACGCGGCTCTGAACCTTATCACCTTCCTGCCCCGCCAGCGGGCCGTCGTTGATGCGGAAGGTCATGGAGAGCGTCGGCGGATCGACGGGCTGTGCCGGCAGGGGCGCCTCGACGCTCAGATCGCAAAGGGTGTCTGCTACGGTCGCTTCCGTAATACCCGCAATCGCGACGATGTCACCGGCCTCGCCGACCTCGATCGGCTGGCGCTCCAGACCGCGGAATGCCAGCACCTTGGTGACGCGCGCCGTCTCGATGAGGCGGCCGTCATGGTGAAGCGCCTTGATCGCTTGGTTCGGCCGGATGGCGCCCGACGTGATGCGGCCCGTGAGGATCCGCCCCAGGTAAGGATCGGCTTCGAGCGTCGTCGCCAGCATCCTGAACGGCCCTTCCTCCACTTGCGGAGGCGGAACGTGCGAAAGCACGAGATCGAAGAGCGGCGCCATGCTGTCCTTCGGACCGGCGGGGTCGAGCGCCATCCACCCATCACGGCCGGAGCCATAGAGCACGGGAAAATCGAGCTGCTCGTCCGTGGCATCGAGGCTGGCGAACAGGTCGAACACTTCGTTCAGCACGTCCAGGTGCCGCTCGTCCGGGCGGTCGATCTTATTGATGGCGACGATGGGTCGAAGGCCGCGCTTCAGCGCCTTTGAAACCACGAACTTGGTCTGCGGCAGCGGCCCTTCCGAAGCATCCACCAGGACGATGGCGCCGTCGACCATGTTGAGAATACGCTCGACCTCACCGCCGAAATCCGCGTGGCCTGGCGTGTCGACGATGTTGATGCGTGTGCCGCGCCACACGAGCGAGGTGCACTTGGCGAGGATGGTGATGCCACGCTCACGCTCGAGATCGCCGCTATCCATCACCCTTTCCGCAACCTTCTGGTTCTCGCGGAAAGAGCCCGACTGTCTCAGCAGCTGATCGACCAGCGTCGTCTTGCCGTGGTCGACGTGGGCGATGATAGCGATGTTGCGGAGGTCCATGTAACTCACTTGTTGCAGTGCGAAAAAATCAGCGCCCAAGTATCACACTTGATGCGATCCCGCTAGGAGCGGAGCTTGCGGCCGGAATTGACACAGCCTGAGGGGTCAGTCGGGCGTACCTGCCGTCGGGTGCAGGCGGGGACGGAAGCCCAGCCGCAGCACGGTGACGATAGCCGGTGGGGTTAAAAGGTCTACGTCGGTATCCAGACCAACTCTGAGGCCTTCCAAGTAGCCGCCAGGGGTCCAGGGCTTGAGCTCCCCGCCAAGCCAAAGATGGGGAGTGCCCTCCAGGCGCACAATGCTGCCAGCCGGCAGGTCGCGGAGCCTCACTCGGACGGTCCGCTTCACGCCACCTGGTTCAAGCCTCTCCAGATGGAGGACCCGGTCCATGTGCTGCGCCTGAGGACGTTCGGCGCGGCCCTCGGCCTTCGCCCAGAGTGCCGCGAAATGCAGCGCATCGGCCCTGCGACATTCGAAGCAAGGACGGTGACCGGCGGCAAGCGCGGTCGCCTCGTCGAGGAAGAACAGCTCGGTATACCGGCCCGGCGCCATCACTTCGCGCCGCCTTTCCCGGAACTCCAGCTCACAGCAGATCCACTGACGCGTGACCCACCGTCGGCGTCCCAACGTCTTGTCCGGCCGATGTAGGCAACCCCCGCGATTCCCCATCATCGTGCCGCGCGCGTCCGTCGCGATGATTTCGCCTTCTGGCGTGACGCGGTTCTGCAGCGGCATCGACGCTCACCGAAGCGAAGAGGAGCACCCGGCCGGGATCGCTGGACGGCCGGGCTGCAGGTTTACTTGCCTTGCCACTCGTCCTTCACCTCCATGCACTTCTTGGAGATGAAGTTGTTGATGTCTTCCACCACCATGCTGTCCAGCACGTTGAAGGTATTGTCCGTGGCGGTGGCCGTCCACATGGCGCCCTTGACCAGGCTCGGCCCCTCGATCTCACCCCAATTGAGAGAGGCCTTCACTGCCTTGCCGTTCTCGAACTTCACCTTCGGCGCAAACGCGAACTTGAGCTCCGCGTTACCCTCCTCGCGCTCAACCTCGCAGGTGACGTTGTGGGTGTCGAGAACCGCCTCGTGCTTGGGCTCGGTCATCGCCTTGATCAATGTCTCGCGGCTGAGCTTGACGTCGGCGGAGCACCGGACCCGTCCCCACGGCCAAGACACCTTGGCTTTGGACACGATCTTCTCGAGTTGCTCCTTCCGCCACGACTTCACGACCTTGCAGGCGATGTCGCTCCCGTCGGGCTTGCGATTGTGAAAGGCATCGCAGATGGCCACCTTACAGGCCTTTCGGCTCTCTCGCTCCGCCTTTTCCTCGGGAGTCAGCTCCACTAGCTCCTCGGCAGGCGGGACCTGCGGATTCTCGGCGGCGGCAGGCAGAGCTTGCGCTGCCAAGAAACCAGCTCCGACCAGACAAAGAACCGCACTGCGGACCGGCATAGGACTCCCCTCCTTTCGTGGCAAAGACGCAGGAGCTAATGCCATGGACTGGCGCAGGAATATGACGTTGGACGGCTGAGCTTCCGGCCTCCTGGGGAAACCCTTTTTCGGCTTGCTTGAACTCGCTTCGGCGGTCACCATATCTCACTTTGCGTGCACTAATGGCGCCCGTCAGGAACGGGGCCGGCAGCGCGCGGGGGCCCGGATGGGACCCGCGGCACGAGTTTGAACAAGGTCGCTTGGAAAGGGCTTTGCAGAGATGTCACGCATGTCGCTTATGTCCAGCCCCATGCTGCTCGGATTCGAGGAAATCGAGCGGTTGATCGATCGCCTCGGCAAGGGTGGGAGTGATGGATATCCGCCCTACAACATCGAACGCATCACCAAGGATGGAGAGCGCACCGAGATTTTGCGCATTACCTTGGCGGTTGCAGGCTTCACGCGAGATCAACTCGAGATTACCGTCGAGGACAATCAGCTTACGATTCGCGGCAAGCAGCAGGACGACAAGGGTCGGGAGTACCTCTACCGGGGCATCGCAGCTCGTCAGTTTCAACGCACATTCGTGCTGGCGGATGGCATCGAGATCCGCAGTGCGGACCTGAACAATGGTCTTCTGTCCATCGACCTCGTGAGGCACGAGCCCGAGCGGCTGGTGCGGAAAATCGAGATCGGTGAGCGCAATTCCGGTGCTTGAAGCACCGGCGCTGGCCAAAGACAGAGAATCACGGGAGCATGGTGTGCAAGGCAGCCGGTCGGGGGCACCGCCCGACTGCAGAGCATGACGTGCCAGTCCCCACCTGGAGGAGTAACGTCATGAACAGAGCGAAACGCGCGAGATCGCCGCGGAAGCGGAATCATTCGAAAGTCGCGCCGATCATGAGCCAGCTTGAGCTCGCTCGTCTTGGCGGCGGTGAGATCGCTTACATCAAGGTTTTGTCCTCAGAAGAGGCCCAGCGGCTCTATCCGGCCGTTGAGGGACTGCCGGTTGGCATCAACCTGTATGCCCTCCATGCGGCGGACGGCACGCCGATCGCGTTGACGGACAGTCGACAAGCGGCCATCGGGCACGCCCGTGGCGACAAACTGGAGGTGGCGAGCGTCCACTGACGCAGAGTCGTCTCGCTCGCCTTACTTCAAGCGCATTGGCGCTCCCGCCAGAGATGGTGTGGAGCGCTTTTCGTCTTGCCGGATCGTCCCCGCGTGCTCCGCCTAGCCGCGGTAGCGGGCGAACTGCCCGCGCGGC
>Ga0182742_1002915_pt1 | contig 17838 bp, 18 predicted proteins | sample eDN5th37CBELigMG_FD_128880 | JGI IMG/M metagenome (GOLD analysis project Ga0182742, IMG submission 128880) | Enriched Miracle-Growth compost microbial communities from Emeryville, California, USA - eDNA 5th pass 37_C BE-Lig MG (version 2)... ...
GAGAAAGAGAAGTATTCGAACTGTTAGTACAAGATAAAACAACAAAGGAAATAGCTGGCGAATTGTTTATTAGCGAAAAAACGGTTCGAAATCATATTTCTAATGTAATTAACTTTGAAAGCAGCATGAATAAACCTTGATATATAGGGATTCTTGAATGGACGGTTGGACAAGCACTGTACTTAAAAGACTCACTTTTTAGTTTGTTTCCTGAAAATGTATCTTTTTCAATTAAATTCTGGTTTGTTCGTTTAAATGATATTCATTATAAAAGTCGTAAAAAAAATCACCAAATTTCATATTTCCGCTTTATAATAGGGAAAATTTCATGAGGTGATGCAAATGAAAATTGATAAAGCAAAAGTAAAAACTTTTCAAAATCAAGGACCAAAGGAAATAACAAATCTGATGAAAAGAGAACTACAAATCGTATCACTGGCACATGAGGAAATCAAACGACGAGGATTTGATGAAAGTTACGAACAATTTGGAGAAATGGTGTATGACTTGGTTTACGAATTGCATAGAGCTTTGCAGCCCATAAAAGAGTCATGCTGATTTAAGTTAAAGAGTGAGAGAACTGAAAATTTTTTCAGTTCTTTTTTCAATTCTTCCATGGTACAGAACCAAACAGATTCCGTAAATAAAATCAAGAAGGATTTTTCACTTCTTGATTATCTATTTTTCTTCTTACTTTTATTTACAGAATCTATTCTCAAAAGTTTTATTAAGGATATAGCGAAAAATTATAAAGAAGGTTAAAGGAATATTAATCGAATTTCATAAAAATATAAAGTGTCATTGTGGTACATATTTGACCCTTTCAAAAAAGCCGATATCACAAGGGTCAAAAGTGCCGAATTTCTGGTGTCACAACATTATGGTATTTTTTAAGAAAAGGATGAAGAAAAATGAATTATGGGTACGGAAGAGTTTCGACCATGAAACAATTTAAATTTGGATATTCGATGGAAGTGCAAAAGAACATGTTAAAAGAAAGCGGTGCAGATAAAATTTATTTGGATGTCTGCACAGGTTCAACAAAAGAAAGACCGGAATTTAAAAAATTGATGAAACGATTACAGCCTGGAGATAGTTTAACGATTTGTCGGCTTGATAGACTAGCGCGTTCCACTGAGGACGGGTTGGATATCATGAGGACTTTAAAGGAAAAAGAGGTCAAACTAATAATTCTAGAAGGATTTGGAAACATTCCAAATGATTATTTCGGAGAATTAATTTTTACTTTTATGATGGGAATTGCCCAGTTTGAAAAACACTTAGTCCTAGAGAGAATGAATGAAGGTCGCGAATACGCCCGTAAAACAAATCCTGAATACCGTGATGGGAGAACACCTAAGTATAATAGAAAACAGCTTTTACATGCTCTAGAACTGTTAAAAACAAATACATATGAAGAGGTAACGGAACTGACAGGAATCAGTAAAAGCACATTGATTCGAGCAAAAAGAAAAGAGAAGGCAAAGGAAATTGAAAAGCAAATGGAATAAGGAGGGAAAATGGAAACAAGTACCCTCGGATGAATATTTTCAATTGTCGGTTTTTAGCAGATATAGAAATCACTTTAGAGGCTTGAATAAAAAGTCATTATGTCATCTAATTTGATACTAAAAGTTGGAAGTATATTTATACAAATAGAATAATAAAATCAAAATACAAAAAAAGTCCGAATGTGGGCTTTTTTATTATGAAAAGGTGAGAAAAGGCTTGAAAAGTGAGTATTTGATAAATGATAGAAATTGGGAAATTACCAATCTATTTACATAGGTATTTTTTAATATGATAGAATACTAGATAGAATAGTCATAAAATTTTTAAGCTTGTGGGGGTTATTCTAATTGGATAAGAATGAACTACTGCTTTTCAAGAAGGCGACAGATGCTGTAGGAGCCAATAGAGGCTTTTTTTATCAATATTTAAAGACACTTGTACTATGGTTAAAAAATTACCGTAATAATAAAGACATTAACATTTATTGCGAAGTTGAAGATGACATTAAAGAGTTTAGTGAAAGCATAAAAAGAATTAACTACATTCAGCTAAAATGTTATAGTTCTGTTTTAAGTTTTAAAAGTGAAGATGTTCAAAAATCCTTATATAACTTTTTTATTTTATACCTAATGAATGATGGGTATGAGGGAACTTTTGCGTTTGAAACCAATACATCTATTTCTCGAAATGACAAACTTTTATCTAGTTGGTCTCTTGAAGCAGGTGGTTTAGATTTGCAACCTGAATTGATGAAAAAATGCGTATCAAAAACAAGAGAAATTCTTTTGATTGAATTGGAAAATGCTAAGAACTCAAAAGAGTCGTCAATTCAAAGCAGAATAAAAAAATTAGAAAAGAAAATTTCTGAGGAAACAAATTCTAAGAAGATAGAGAAATACACACAAGATGTAGAAAAATGTGAAATTGAATTGATAGATTACTCATCAAAAGTGGAAGCATTGAAAGCAGAAATAATGGACGATGCACAACTGGAAAAGTTTGCTAATCGTATACAATGGGAATTTAAGCAAATAAGTGCGGGAGATAGTTTGAAGGAATTAGAATTAGAAGCATTGAGTGTCTTACGCGATATTTTAAGAGCAGATAAAGACCCCAACATTTATTTTTGTCGGTTGCTTACAGAGGTTAGTAAAAAAGCAACAAATGATAACAATGAAGGACGAATGTTAAACAATGCTTTGCTTAGTCAGATTTTAAATGAGACTGATAATGAAATAAATGAACGGGTGTCAGAGACATTAATGACAAAGTGGGAGGAAAGCTTAAGTGCTGGTCTTGATGGTGTACATGGACATTTGGAACAAGGTTTTGATGGTGTACATGGACACATGGAAAAACTTGAGAAAAAAATCGACCAACTAAGCACTACTAATGGTCTCGGAAGTGAATCAGATGAATATGCATTTGTAGAACTACCTCATAAGGAAGATGAAGAAATACAAGATTTTCTTAAAAGTCAACAAAATGACCATCAAAGTAAATTAGAACTAAAAATAGAAAAGATGGAAAATGTTGAAGTAGATATGAAAATTTCATTCTTAGAAATGGGAACGGAATTCCGATGCCGATATCTCATTTATCTTGAAGAAATAAAATTAAATTCTACAAAAGCGTATCAAGCGGTAAAAAAATTAGAATCGAAAGTCCAAAGAATGTGTACAAGCCAAACTCTGGAAATATCAAGAAAAAAGGATGTTGATTCCAGTGTTGTTTACTTACAATTAGAGGAAAAGTTGGGAACGCTTCTAGATGAATTTAATTTTGAGATGATGAAAAACGGAATAAAAGTGGATTCAGATATAGTAACTGGGCAAATGTTTCATATGGCGGCAAAATGCTCGTTAAGATGGCATAGGGAGGCTCAGGTAGGATGACAGAAGAACGAAACTCATTAAAGGAGTTTTTCAACTATTTACGTCACCATGACCTAAAAATGGAGACGGTTCCTTTAAAAGAGCAAAAAGATTATCAACACCCCGATGATGATTTTGATTTCCATGCATATCGCATTTTATTATTAATTTTTATTTGTGGTATTTTAAAACCTACATTTTTTGATAATTTCACTATTTATGGTCGAGGCAAGTTTTCCTTTTATGATTTCTTAATTCGGTATCCTTTCTACCTAGAAAAAGCATTAAGAATTAAGAATAAAGAAGACAAAATAAAGGACTTAGAAATAAAGCATTATGAAACAGAAGAAGCGTTCTCTCCTATGATTCGTTATATTAGAGGACCATGGGACCATAAATATCCTGATATTTTAAATTACATGGTGAGTAAAAATCTAATTACTGTACATTATTCATATTTCAATAAAAGTCAAAAAGCTTTTTGTATTACATTAACTGACCTTGGACTAGAAACGGCACAAAAGATACAAACAGAAGAACCCATTTGGACAAAGAGAATGGAAGCCATTAATGCGATTTTTAGAAAAGATGCGCAAAACCAAACAATTGAAATGTTTGTAAGGGAACACTTCTCAACATTAATCTTAGGTAATGCAGGTGAGTGACAATGTTTATTGAAGCAGTTAAAATACGAATTATAGGCGAAAGCGGAAAAGAATATGGGAGGTATGTAACCTTTCAAAAGGATGATACCATCCAAGAAATTAGTATGATATATGGAAAGAATACTTTTGGAAAATCGACCTTGATTAATAGTATTGTCTATGCTTTAAAAGGCGAAGACATTTACAGTAAAAATAAATATCCAATAAATTACAATATCATTTTAGAACAGTTTTTAGGTGACCAGGTAAAAAGTGCTGAGGTATATCTTCAGTTATTTAACCAGGAACAGAGAGTGGTTGTTGTAAGAGATGCAGTGGATAAAGAAGAAGCGGCTATGGTCTTTTACAATGTATCTCTAGAAGAAAAAGACAATGGAAAATCCTTATCCGAAAAAGCATCATCAAAAGAATACTACAAAATGACTAAGGATAGAAATTTGATTGGAAACAAAACTTACCAAGAGTTTCTATTTTCCTTTTTGAAAATTGACCCGATTAGAAAAGTAACAGAAGACAACACTGAAGAAGGGTTAATATTTTACATACAAAATCTACTCCCACTTTTTGTTATTGTACAAGATGCATGGACAGATATCCAAGCAAATAATCCAAGATATTCAATTAAGGCAGTTAAGGAGACTGCGTTTGAAGTCATGATGAAGCTTTCTTCATCACATGTGGCAAAGTATGACTATTTGTTAGAACAATATCAAAGTCAGCTTAGGCAAAAAACAAACTCGATAAATGATTTAAAAGAAGTTATCCATTTATTAAAGTATGATAATACTGATGAGATTGAAAAGGAAATTTCCGGAAGTAATAAAACAATGCAAGATTTACAAGAAAAAATGTTCAAGTTAGAAAACGGCAGACAAGTAGTAGATAATGTCTTAAGTACCATTCGTGCTAAGTTCAAGCAAGCAAGTTTAATTGTTAAGAGGTATGAACAATCTCTAAGTTTATTAAATAGAGAAATCTCAGAGTATGAATATTACTTAAATAAAATCCAATATGATATCGAGAAAAACGATAAATTGAAAACAGCAAAAAAATTAATCGGAACCCTACCAATTGAAAAATGTCCGAGATGTCTTAATAAAGTTACCTTGGATGAGGAGTCAGAGCTTTCAAAAAACCATTGTAGTTTATGTGGCAGCGAGATGCAAAGTGTAGAAAACACCCAATTAGCATTAGAATATTTAAAAGATGAGCTTTCTGACTTTAAACGACTTTTAGAGTTAAAGCAAGAGGCAAAACAGGAGACAGAAGGGAAACTTACCACTGCCCGTTTTGAATTAAAGGATATTAAAAATCAAATGGATGAATACGAAGACTCACTTAAGCCGAAAAACTTGGAGCAATATGCATATTATTCAAGAGAAATGGGGAGAATTTCCAGTCTTTCGAAAGAGTTAGAAAAGGACAAAGAAATTTTATTAAAATATGAAAAGCTAGAGGATGAAAAGAAAGAAATACAGGAAAAAATTAATGATTTAAAAGTACAGAAAAAAGATGCCCAAAACAAAGAAGAACAAGATAAAAATAAAATTCGTTTTTTCGAAAAGGAATTTAAAAAAATCTTGAAAAATCTAGATTTTTTGAGACTAGGGTTTGAAGAAAAAAGAATTGAGGAAATCCAAGAGGACTTAAAGAAAAATGATGGAAAAGATGAGGACCAAGAAACAGTTATTCAAAAGATATACAGAAATATTCGATTAGATGTGAAAGACTACAATCCAAAAATTGAGGGGAAGAATTTGTACAACATTACCTCAAGTAGTGGGTTGATTCGAATCATCTTATCCTACTATACAGCTTTGTTAAAAACAGCACTTGAATATGAATCTGATACAAATCATCCTTTTTTATTGATTCTTGACGAGCCTAGACAACAAAATCTAGATATTGAAACTTTCAATGCATTTTTGACAGAATTGTACAGTTTGCAAAGGAAATATCCTAAACAATTTCAAGTCATAATAGCATCATCTGAAAAAGGTTCCTGTAAGGATAAAGACATTCGTTTACATTTAAGTGAGAAAAATTATTTAATACAAGAGGTGAAATAAAAGGAAAAAATATTTTAAAGACCATTTTATTAAAATGAATTTATTTGTATTTAAAAAGGCACAAAGTTAAAATTGTTCGTGCCTTTTTTATGCTTATGATATTTCATTTCATTTCATTTCATTTCATTTTATTTTATTTAATCATGAGGTTTGTTGCTCTACAATTGTTTTGAATTTTGTAAATTCAAACTTGATAAACATATAGTATTTAAAATACAACCTTGCTAAAAGATTATTTTATTTGGGGAGAAACAATATGAATAATAAATCCACACCTTCTAAAGTAGATGTAGTAAAACTAGACTCAAAAGACATTGAAGTTTTAGGAACAAAGGGTAGTTTAAATTCAGTAGGGAAAGATATTGCAGTTACAATAGTTGTCGAAGGAAGTAAGGCTTTAATACCAATTACATTAGAGGGTATCAAGAAAAAAATTGAACTAGACCAAGAAACCCAAAAGCTGGTAAGAGATGATAAAAGAAAAATTTTGAATGATAGAGCTGAAATGTTAATAAAACGAATAGAAAAAGAGGAAGATAAACCTGATTTTAATCAAGAAAGAATTAATGGATGGCTTGAAGAACTTGAAGAAATAATGAGAAAACTAGATATTATGGGCGAAAAAAGTGAAGGATTTATAAAAGGAATGTTATCTCCGTTTATAAAATTTATCAATTCCAAATTCAAATAATGGAAGTTGTAAAAATATTGATATAAGGGATTGTTGAAATGGGATTGCACGATGAGGCTAAACATATTTTGTATAATGGTTTTGAAGAAATTATGGATAATTATAACCAAACAGCATTGTTGTTAAACTCTTGCGAAAAGGCTGTAACTTATTATCATTCAAAAACATCAAGGGTAGCTGTGGATACAACGGCAAATATACCTTCTGAATTTAAATTGGAATCGGATATTGGGACAGTATTTGCTAAGAAGCATTTAATAGAACAATATGAGAGGAGACTAGCTTTAAAACTTGCAAAAGACTATTTGGTTACTACAATTGCCACTCTAGATGGACTAATGGAAGATTTGTATGAATTAGTTTTAACCCACCAAGAACCTGATAAAACAGAAGAACAAATTAAAAGAATGATTAGATGGGGTGAAACAGGGGTTCCTGGGGACCTAATCAATAGGTTGCCATTGCTGGAAACTCACTCAAACCCCAAAGGTTTTATGCTGGAGGATTTCTTTAATACCTATGAACATTTAAGGCAAATTAGGCATGCCACTGTGCATACAAAAGGTCAATTAAGAAAGCGACATCTTTCAAAAATGCAAAGCCTCGAAGAAAAAATGAACGAAAAGCAAAGGGAATCTGTTCAGCAATTTTATGCTGAAGATAAAGTGGTCTTGTCCTCTTTAACCACTTTTGTATTAAGGCATTGGTGCCTAACCTTTATTTCATTTTTAACAGTTGCAATTAGAGAAGCCACAGAGGAATAAAATACAAAAATTTAAAGCCTTTATTTCTAACACCCTATCTCGCACTTTTTTGGCAGGTTGACAGCTATTGATAACATGCGAAATTATAAGTTAAATAAGATACAATAAAACGCCCTTAGACGGGCGATTTTTCAATAATTACTCTTTCTTTTTTATCTTTAATGCTTTTGTGATGTCATTTAACGGCAAGAAATGCTTCAAATTATCTTTCGCAGCGATTTCTTCGGCTTTTGCCTTGCATGATTCCACATAATCAGGTTTCACATAGTTTTTTTGCTGTTCATGAATAGTGTAAATCATTGATATATTCGGATGGGCTGTTATGGATTCATTTTGGACATCGAAATAATAGCCTTTGTCAAATAACGATTTACATGAAGCGATGAATTCTATTACTTTGGGGTAAATTGTAAAATCAATTATATCCGTTTTTGTATTCTTATTTCGAGTATCGATAATATCATACCAAAAATCATAGCAATATTTGATTTTTCGGTAAATGATTTTTTTGTGCTTACGGGTAATAAGTTTATAACATTGCCATAAAGATGGCATGATATAAAAAAGATATTTGTTAAATTCTAAGATATCTAGGAGTTTATCCAATGCTTCGATATTTTTAGCCTCTTCAAAATCACGAACAGCAGCTCGTCCTTGTCTCATTAGTTTTTTTATGTATTTTTCCGTTTGATAGACCCATTCATGTTGTTGGTACTCCAATAACTCTATTTTTAATTCTTCCCAATCTTCTTCGTTTATGTATCCCCATCTTTCTTTATCAGGCTGATAATTCATTGTGATGGATTTGCGGTGTTTTTTATCGCTGTTGTATTTTAAATGCTGCGGATTGTGGGGGAATTTTCCTACCTCTCCTACTTCAATGGTGTATTTGAGAACATTTCCTGCGTAGAAATCATTTTCTGTTTTAATGTATTTGGCTCCGCTTATCGGCATTAAATCATCGACAAAGTACGGTTGTTGTATTTTGTTTTCCTTCAACAATTCTCCACCTTTAAAAGCTTCTATTATCTCTTTGATATCCAGGTCGAATCGCCTTTTCAAAAGCCATTCTTTATCGATTTCAGCAGGGATAAATTCAACATCAGGTGTCGAAAACTTGTTGATGGTTTCTTCAAAGAATACTCTAATCTCATCGGTTATTTCAAAAGAGATTTTATTTTTTTCTCCCATATCATCACCTCCAAAAACTTACAATATCCTACCTTTTTTCCGTATTTTGTCAATATCGGTGTTATGATATTAATGTAAATAATCTTTAATTTACACTAGCAAAAAGCATTGGCTTAGCTAATAAGAGTTTCTGTGCAGGAAACAAAATTTGTCATTGGACACTTGGGTATTGGTATTGGCTCAACCGTCTTTTCGGAACTCTTGCAGAGTTAAAAAAACTTAATAGTAATATTTAAACCGCTAAACAGGACAATAAAAAACTGGACCTGCATAAGCGTACTGAAGCAATCATAGAATGTAGCAATTTGTAAGAAAAAACTGAACATATGGTGAATATGGTCCCGTTCGGTTTTTGAAGGATGTTAGAAAGGCAGATAATAAGAAAGGTCTCAATGTCACTTTTGATTTTGGAAACAGGAGAATTCTTCGCCTGACCAGTAAAGATGAAAATATAATCAAGTGGAGGATTAATCATGGAATTTACTTGGTTTCCTTAAAAACAATAAAATTGAAGTGAAGGTGGAGAATAGAACGGAAAACTAAACAAAAATTTTAAAATTGAAGGGAGAGAATAAACGAACTCTTGTTTATATTCATTGAAAAAACTCATTATCAAGTAGAGATGTGAAATCAAACGATAAGAGTTATTGAGTGAAAAAGACAGGATAGGTAAAAGAAACAATTTGAAAATATGTCGTCTGTTTTATTAGTCGTGTGATTTTATAATGGTTCTTTGAACTTCGGGACATATGCGCCCACAGCAAACGGTCATCTGACTGTTCGAAAATTGCCTTTTAGTCAATTTTCTCATCTTAGAATTACTTGAATTGATTAAATGTGTTGCTTTAGTAGAGTTCAAAGACGAAATAAGTTTTTTAAGAAACACTATTTGATAGTGTCTTTTGTCATGTAAAATATATTTTTCATTTATTTTATCCTCCAAAAAATCCACTTCATACTGCATTTTTTATGGTATTTTTTCTTCTATGATTCTTTCACTTTGTCTGTACAAGCACCATACCAAAAATAAATTGTGCGAACGATTCATCGATATATCCACTATCTTTGCCACCACTGCATTTGGAGTAGGCACGCTATAAACGAATTTCCACTGCTCATGGGGTAAAGGAGAAAAAAATGGAGGTTTCGTCTAACGAATTCGCGCTCGCGCGGAGGCGTTAGACGAAACTTCATTTTTTTCGCGTATTTTCATCGGTTCGTATGCAGCTCGCGCTGGCGCGATGCTGTCATACGAAGCGGTGAAAATACGCTAGCCCATCTGGACGCATCCAGATGGGCTACAATCTTTTAGACCCCTCTACCTAACTTTTAGTTAGGTAGAGGGGTGGTTGGGGGGTGGGGGGAAGGCGAGGAACATACTTCCCCTGTGCGGTCCTGGTTTTTGGTTTTTACCTCCATGTTTACTCCTGCAAGTGTTTTGCCCCCTTACTCAATTCCCCCGATTGACTGTCCACTTCGTGACCGGACAAGCCAATGAAAGTTGGCAAATTTATCTGGACTTTTTCCTCATATTTTTCAAAATAATCATATAATGGAAAACAAGTGAGGTGATTTTTATGAGTTTACCTGAACAAGAAATTTTTAAATTACAGCGTGCTTTTTCACCGAAACCTGGGTACAAGACTTCTTCAGGTTATACTGGGAATGCCAAAAAACGCAATTATAAAAAACCTCCCCAATCGGCGAAAAAGCGAAAAATCGACCACTTGTCCAATAAACAAAGAAAAGAACTATTCGACCTACAAACACAAGCTATCGTGCTGTTCGAAAAACATTCAAATGTCACTTCTAAGAAAACAGAAAACAAGGTGACGAAAAAAGATGTAAAAGATGGTCTTGCAGCAGACGGGATTTGGTCTGTAAGCGAGTGGGAGACCTATACAAGAAGGGTTAAAACATTTCTAAAGTTTGTATATGAAAACCATGGAATAAAAAATATTAAAGAATTAAAACCAAAACACGTAGGTGAATTTCTGCAATCACAAATTGATAAAAACAATGCTGCCAAAACCATAGGAAACTATCATTCTGCGATACAAAAATTCGCTGAGTTCGGAGGAAAAAGCGGACTGAAAAGCGTTGGGAAAATCGTGAACAAGCATCACAAGGAAATGGTTCCAAGATACTCAAAAGAGCAATATCGAAGAGGGAAAAAGGGTGGATATGACATCTCAGATGTACAAAAAATGGCGTGGGCGGCTGGAAAACATTTTAGCCTTCATCACCGAAATGCCATCGAGGTGCTAGGTTACTGCGGACCACGAATTGATGAATTTTTGCGTATCAAATGGGAAAATGTGGATTTCCAAAATAATAAAATATGGCTCGTGGACGATAATCAGACGAAAGGTGCTAGACCCAGGGTCGTTCCTGTTCCTGAAAAAGTGATGAAAAACTTAAAAGAAGTGTTTGAATTAGGGCTTCATAAAACAGATGACCAAAACATTTGGGGAGATAAGATGAGTGAAAATGATGCAAGAAACCTAATCAAAGAAGTGGCAAGATTAGGCGGAGCCAAATATTCTGCTGCCCATGATTTCAGAAGAGCAGCTGTGAAATATCACGAAAAACAAATCAAAAAAGAATTGAAGAGAGGAGATTTAAATAAAGAAAAAATCGTGGAAAACCTATTACAGTTTGTCAATGCTGACCCCAAATTAAACCCTTGGGAGCATAAAAAAGAACCAAAACGGGATAAAAACGGAAAAATCATGTACCGAAAAAGCAAAGACGGAAACAAATACCGTAAAATGGTGCCAATGTATGACGGAAATGGAAATCCAGTTATGGGATTTCGATATACTAAAGAAGAATTGATGACAAGAAGAATCGATTACTTAAAAAATATGCTGGTATCCCAAGTGCTCGGACACAATAGAACTGACATAACAGCAGTCTATAAATCGTAAATTTTTGTTCATTTGCCGCCATTGGCGGCATTATTTGTTCTTAACTTTTAAATTAAGGAACTATTTTTTACTGTTAATATCAATAAACCAAACATGCCCATCTTCACTTATTATAATGTCATTTTCATTTTTATTTATTACAGAAGCAGTATTATCGCTATTTAGGTACTTCAAGCAATAATCAAGGAGGTTTTGTTGTTCTGTGTATAGCCTTTCCCACTCATCCGTCAAATGATTAATTTGTTCAGATTTAAAATCCAATTCAGATTTCATTACTCTTAACATAGTAGCATCTTTTTTTGTCAAACATCCTAGGTATACCCCATATTTTTCCGTTAATTCATCATTTTTTTTATAGTCTTTCGCTGATAGTTCTGTGTAAGGTTTTTTGGTGAAAAAATCGATAATATTGGTGTTTTTCATTCTTTGCTCCCCCCATTTAATTTTATTTTTCATTTAGGTTTCTGTGAAATATTCTTATACCCCGAAGGCTTCAAATAATTCTTGAATCTCTTTGATTGTCTTTCCTTCATTTTTAAGCTCTTCAATTAACTGCTCTCTTACTTTATCTGCTTTATCATCCGTTGGATTCATTTAAGTCATCTCCTTTTGCCACATTTTGAATTTATTATTTTTAATATACATCGGCTTATGAAAAACTGTTATAATAGGAACATTAGTTCGAAATTGGTGCTTTTTACATTATCAGTGATTTCCATTCATCATTTTGTACTTTTTTGTTACAATTAGTTATTACGAGAGAATTTATTAGTAATAAATTATTTAGATGGAGATACTACTTGAAATATAGATTTAAGGAGAAGTAAAAAACATGAACATCATTGACCTTTTTAGTGGTTGTGGGGGTTTATCATTAGGTTTCGAATTGGCTGGATACAATACATTATTAGGAATCGATAACGATAAGGCTGCTATAAACACTTTTGAAAAGAATCATAAAGGTAGTATCGGTATCACTACAGATATTACAGAAGTTTCAGGAGAAGAAATTAGAAGTTTAGTAGGGGGGAAAAGTATTGATGTGGTTATCGGAGGTCCTCCCTGTCAAGGGATGTCTTTAGCGGGACCGAGAAAATTACATGACCCACGGAACAAGCTGTACTTATCATTTATCAGGATTGTTCAGGAGCTACAACCTAAAGCATTTGTTATCGAAAATGTCCCAGGATTGGTTAGTCTGTTTAAAGGGGCAATAAAAGATAGCATCTTAGAAGAATTCCAACAAATGGGTTATAATGTTAATTATCAAATATTAAATTCTGCTGATTATGGTGTGCCGCAAACAAGAAAAAGGGTCTTTTTTGTTGGGTTAAAAAACGGAGATAAATTTACTTTCCCCGAACCAAAGATTTTCTTTGAAAATGATTGGATTAACGCAGAGGAAGCAACATGCGATTTACCCCTACTAGAAGAATCTCTTGGAAATGACATTGAGCACTATACAAGTGACCCACAAAATGAATACCAAAAATATTGTAGGGCAAATTCAGATGTAATTTATAACCACCAGGCTACTAACCATAATGAGCAAACAAAAAAAATAATTAGCCTTGTACCAGAAGGTGGGAATTACAAAGACCTGCCTGAACAATACAGAGATACAAGAAAATTTAATGTGGCTTGGACAAGATACCATAGTAAAAAACCAAGTTTAACCATTGATACAGGACATCGCCATCATTTCCATTACAAAGCTAATCGAGTGCCAACTGTTAGAGAGAACGCTAGGTTTCAATCCTTTCCTGATAACTTTATTTTTTATGGAAATAGAACTCAGCAATATAGACAAGTAGGTAATGCGGTTCCGCCATTATTAGCAAAAGCTATAGCTGAAGAACTATTAAAATATCTATCTTAGTTTAACCTCTGGGGTGAAATAAAATGACATTTTACAATGTACCGAGCAAACATTATTTCAGATTACATCATCCAAGACCCCGCTTCAAAAATGATATAGAGAATGTTTTAATCTACATTGCATCTGAAATAACAGCTATTGGAAAGAAACCAATAAAGGATTTTATTGGTGATTTAGATTTTGCAATAAAAAAATATCCAGGTAATTTATCAAAAAAACAAAAAACAATCGATAATTGGCGAACTGAAATCGATGCTCTTTTTTCTTTTATTGTACAAGAAGGAGATTGTCTTAAACCAAGTAATCGAGCTATTGAATTGGCTACTAATCAAGATTTAGTGAAGTTTTTTAAACTTTTCTGCTATCACTTCCAATACCCAGGCGGCTTTTTAAAGCCACATATAAATTTAGAATTTCTAAAAAACGGGATTAATTTCAGACCCTGTTCATATATCCTTGAAATGTTGAGTGAAGTTGAAAAAAAGGAAGGTGTTCGAGCAGGCATTAGCAAGTCTGAGGCGACTCACTGTATCTTCAATGACCTTCGTGTAACGAGGGATGGAAGACCTTCAAAACAAACATGGAACTTAATAATTAAGAATAGGCAAAAGGATTTAGAGTATGATTGGACGGGTGATGTTGTAAGATACGCAGGTGATATTCTTGACTATATGGTTCAAGCGAACCTACTTGTAAAGCGCCCCAATAATAAATATTATATTAACCAAGTGGAAAGCATTGCCATTCGTAGATTTTTAAATCCAACCAATGATTTGTTTGATTATTACGAGGAAATTTCTGATGTTTCTACGCTAACACTTGACGAAGTTAAAGAATTAGATGCTGAATGGGTTAAATATTTTAATACCGAGCGTGATGAAGGGTTCTTTGACACAGATATACTAGCTCTAGTTGCTGATACATCCACTCAATATCAGGAATTAAAAAGCATTATTGATTTAGACAGGGTTATTGCGGAAGGTGGCTTGTCTTCTACTGGTAGTATTGGTTCAATTGGTGAAAGCTTAATCTTGAATCATGAAAAGAAACGAATAGTCCAAGAAGGTAGACCTGACCTTGAGCATCTGATAAAATTAATACCTTCTATGTATGCTATTGGTTATGATATAAACTCTAGGGAAATTGATGAGACTCACCGTAATATAGAGGTAAAGACGACATCAAGTTCAACTCCATTAGCATTTATGCGTTTTCATTTAACTCCGAATGAATGGAGTGCAGCGGAATCCAACAAAGATAGGTACTTTGTTTATCGTTTAATGGTTACGAAGGGTTCTTTGAAATTATTTACTATTCAGGACCCTGTAGGGCAGTATAAAAATGGTAATTTGTCTGCAATTCCACGAAACGGGATGGATATTATTTTCGACCCGAACAAATGTGGAAAAGAGGAGACACTTTTAATATAAAGAAGGTGGTTAAAAAAATGTTTAAAGTTGCCTCACTGTTTTCCGGTTGTGGCGGTGGAGATTTAGGACTACATGGTGGATTTGAGTTTTTAGGAGAACGCTACAAAAAGTTGCCTTTTAAAACAGTTTATGCAAATGAAATTGATGATAAAATTGCCGAAATCTTTAGTGAAAACTTTAATGTTAATCCAGATGTCAGGGATATAAGAACTGTTCATGAGGATGATATACCAGAACATGATATTTTAGTTGGTGGGTTCCCATGCGTTTCTTTTTCGATAGTGGCACAAAACCCAAAAAGACTAGGCATTAAAAATGATGTTAGTGGAAAACTTTTTTTTGAAATGGTGCGTGTATTAAAAAAGAAACAACCATTGGCGTTTATAGCAGAAAATGTTAAAGGTCTTCTATCAGCAAATAAAGGAGAGGCATTTCCGTTAATTGTCAAGGAATTCGAAAACGCAGGATATACAGTTAAATATAGACTTTTAAATGCTGCGGAATTTGGAGTTCCTCAAAATAGATTCCGTGTATTTATTATAGGAATACGAAATGACATAGATGTTAATTTTGAATTTCCAGAACCTACTTATTTTGATGAAGGTACGCTTTTTGACAAAAGCTTTGTTCCACTAAAAGATATTATTTTCCCTGAAAATGAAATAGACGAAAAATACTATTTTAGCCAAAGAGCGGTTGAAGGCATGTTAAGGGCGAAGAAAGATATGAACAAAGGACGGGCTCAAGATATAAATAAACCATGTAATACAGTGGGGGCACATCTTGCAAAAGTTAGTCTTAATAGTACGGACCCAGTTTTAAAAATAAACGATAGGTATCGTAGATTTACACCAAGAGAAGTTGCCCGTATACAGTCTTTTCCTGAATCCTACAAATTGGTAAGAGCAGAAGGAACACAGTACAAGGCACTTGGTAATGCGATTCCACCTGTGCTAATGTGGAATGTCGGAATGAAATTGGCTGAAGCTTTATCAGAATTTGTAAATAGTGACCAAAGTGTAAAAAACATACAGTTAATAAGTTAGCAAAAGAACCAAAAAGAACGGCTATACAATATCGTTCTTTTTGGTTCCTAAAGATACAAGATATGTTATAGGTTTTAGATAAGAAAGGTGAAAAGAATGTTTTGTAAAAAATGCGGAGGGTTGTTAGAAGTAATCCGTGTGGAACCTGAAAATAGTAAAAATAAGTTGGATTATCAAAGACTATGCGATGTCCAGTGCATCAATACGGAATGCAAGACCACTTATTATTCGCAGCCCTATGATTTCGGACGAGCCATCAACCCTGTCAGAAAACTGAATGAACAATATGATGCATAATAACACTCAAAGGGGAGGTTTTATCATTTCTTTTGGGTGTTTATTTTATTTCACATTTATCTTTTTAACTCTTTAACACGGTTATTTCATTCAAAAAACGTATATTATTTTTATTTTTGGCTGGTAGCGCCGTATAATAAAAATGTAATCAAATGGAAGGGAGAAGATAAGCAGTGGTAAAGGTTTCAGTCATATCAGTAGTCGTTGTAATATTCCTAACTGTATGTTTTTGGTTAAACAGAAAGAAAAAGTTATATGAAAAGCTTTACTACGAAGAGAAAGTTAAGAATATTCAATTAATTGAATTGGATGGATACTACCAAGAAAAAATATCCCAACTTGAATTTCAAAAGCAGCAAAATGATTCTATAAGTCTAGATGAACTAAAAGAAGTTGACTCTCTTCCTTATTGGGAAGATGAATGTGAAAAAACTGTAGACTCTTATCCTTGGAAAGATGAAGATGGTGAGGTAATATTTACAGATAACCCATTCGTAGAATTTGAACAGACTTTAGATGATGACCCTTTAGAAAGTTTTAAGAAATTTGCTGGTTATTACCCTGGGGAACACCCACTTCAGCAAAACAATTATGCAAAATCAATGGAATCATTCAAAGATAAACAAGATTTTTATCCATGGGAATATGGGGAAGTCGTAAATTCCTTAGATAACCCATTCGAAAATTCTGAAAGGGTTTTATATGATGACCCTTTAAAGGACTTCAGGGCTCAACATGGATTTTACCCTTGGGAATGGGACGAGCTAAAAAAGGAAACGAACAATCCAGATAATGAATAATAAAAAAAGAAAGAGGTCTTTAGGACTTCTTCTTAATACATACTATGTATTTCTACTTCTGAAATATTTGTAAATATTACTTAAGAATACTTTACCAATCGTTTTTCGTCATTTTCGGCGTAAATTCTACTTGAATCCTTCCGACAAATCTAATGCTAAGAAAATCTCCACATTACCCTTCATCAATATATTTTTAAGATACATTTCACATCTCCCCTATTTCATTCAATCAATTCAACTATTGTTATTAAAATAGAACATCTGAAAAAAATACCTTTTCTAAAGTTGAAAAAAATCGCCATCGAGGCAAGGTTTTTGAGATTTCTCGCGGTATTTTATATATGTACACACAAGGCAAGGGGGATATCTATATGCCCAAAAAAAGAAAACCAAACTTGGATTACCGAAAAAACAATTGCCGTTTCTCAAGGGTCGAAGATGCATTAATCGAAGTGTTAGAGAAAGTTTCAGATGAAACAAGTAAAAACATCGTCATCGAGATTCGGAACAAACTGGTCAAAGAGGAAATCAAAAAGTTCGAAGCGAGACAAAAGCGAGGAAAATAAGTATTTTTGGACAAAAAAGAAAGAGACCTTCCCAAAGTCTCTTTGTTTGGGACATTAATGTCCATCTGTTTAATTTCGAAAATTAGAAGTAATCATCAGGAGTCTAACCTAAAAGATTAACTAC
>Ga0182742_1002916_pt1 | contig 17828 bp, 20 predicted proteins | sample eDN5th37CBELigMG_FD_128880 | JGI IMG/M metagenome (GOLD analysis project Ga0182742, IMG submission 128880) | Enriched Miracle-Growth compost microbial communities from Emeryville, California, USA - eDNA 5th pass 37_C BE-Lig MG (version 2)... ...
ATAAAACGTAATCAAAACGTGTGTTTAAATGCGTTAGTAACTATTATCCCCTTTTCGCTGGCGGATTTGATAAAAATTTAATTGTTTGAATAAATCGGATGCCGTTTGCTGATCGACTTCAAAGGCAACACCGTATTCTACATAATTCATTTTAACCGACTTGCGAACAATCGTGGCTTCTATTAAAAACAGACGATCTAAAATGGTAAAGCGGCACTCTACTTTTTCATCCATTAGCGCGTGGGCTTGAGAGATAAAACTCATGCCTCCTGCACTGATATTATCAATCTTAATCGGAATGAAGGGCCCTTCGTGAACCGAAATCTCTCCATTAATATAATGATCAAACTCCACCCGAAAAAACTCGCGGCGATTTTCACTCACTTTTGTTTCCTCCTAACAGCATTTCTCTCGTTACATGTATAAATTAATCAACAGACCCTTGATTTCTCCTACTAATTGGAGAATCTCTAGTCCATTCTCCTCATTATTCATGACTTCATCCTGGAGTTCAAGAAGTTTTTGATCAACAACCTCAACGATCTGATGTGTTTTCGAGTTGCCGTTAGGATAGTAGCTTTGCTTATCGGATAATTGCAAACCGCCATGAACCGCTTCTCCGATAAACTCTTTGACCATTTTCTTATAATCTCTGAGATTTTCAAGTGTCCGTTGGTTGACAAGTACCCTCCCTTGATTTTCCAAGCGAGACATCAAGGATTCAAGCTGCAGCTTGGACTGGGAGTGGCTCATCATACTGGAGAAAGTGCTTGTTGATTTACTTTCCGTTGTCCCCTTCTGCAGCTGTCCGATTGGAAAATTCGGTTGTCTTTCAATTCGCAAATGAAGCACCTCTTTTTATTTGGAATGACTCTGTCTTTTTTTAAAAAGATTGATGATGAGCTCAATCCTACCATTATCAATCTGAAGGATTTTAGCAATTTGGTTGGAAGAAAAGCCTTGTTTAAATAGCTGTAACACCTTTTCTTCATCTTGTGGCAAATCAAGATTGGGCTGATTTAAGTCCTCCTGGTCATCGAAGGCTTCATTTATTGTTTCGCTAAAAGCTTCTTCTTCTAGCTCCTCTTCTAAAGAACGAATTTTCTCTTCCAATAACTGAATTCGTTCATCGGTTGATTGTTGATTTGCCTTTAGATACTCAGCAAGCTGTTGATAAAGCTCCTCATTTTCTTTTTCCATGTTGGTGACAAACCTTTCCATACTTTGCTGAATGGCCTGTACCTCGTTCGCTTTATCACGATCTTTCCGCTGTTTCCCCTGTAGGATCAGCACAAGCGCGATCATATTAAGAAATATACTTAGCCCGATGAGTATCCAAATCCAATCCACTTAGTTCACCTTCACCTTTTTAAAATCACAAAATCATTTAATAGCTTTCTTGGGTCGATAAAATCGCCGAGTTTAACCGCAGCATCGCTCTTGAATGGAGCTGCGAGATGCGGGAAACACTCAAGCTTAGCACTTCAGCTATCTCGGTTAGCTTTAATTCCTCGAAGTAACAAAGCGTTACAATTAGCTTTTCCTTTTCTGGCAGTCGCTCAATGGCCTTTGTCAGCGCCTCTTTTGTCTGCTGTTCGAATAAATGAGCCTCTGGGGACTCAGCGTTCTCATTTTTAATCAGATTGTATCTTCCAACTTGATCATTTTCATCGTCACGAGTCGTCTCATCAATCGAGATCATTGAGGACAAAGCCGCTTCGGAAACCGTTTTGTTTAATTCCGCCTTCGTGATTCCTAAATGCTGACAAACCTCTTCATCTGTTACAGAATGCCCACTCTGCTGTTCTAGAGAGGCATAGGCCTTTTCAATTTTCTTCACTTTTTCTCTTACAGACCTGGGCAGCCAATCGCTTTGCCTAAGAGAGTCTAATATCGCCCCTTTAACTCTCCAGGTTGCATAGGTTTCAAACTTATACTCCCCATCCAAATTGAACTTGTCAATCGCATCGAGAAGTCCTTCATACGCATAGCTTCGGATGTCGTCTTTATGGACCGTTTTCGGCAAGCTAATCATAAACCTCTGGATGACATAGTCAATTAAATGTTGATACTTCCTTACTAAATAATCCCCCGCCTCTGGATCTCGCTGTGCTTTCCACATCTCCCATTGTCCGAGGTCTTCCTTTGACAGTTGGCTTTTCAAAAGGAGTTCACCCACCTCTGATAAAATAAGACTGCTATATGCTTACATGAAGCTTTTCTCTATGTTCTATTGGAATCCATTCCAATTAATATCAAGACTATTTATTAAGCATTTTCAATAAGAACCCTTTGACTCCGAGCTTAAATGGGGCTGGGAGCTGTAGGAAATCATTGGTCACATTTTGGACTGCTTTTGAAGCTTGGCAGTTTGGAAATGCGAGGAAGAATGGAACTTGCTTCTTAACTGAACTGGTGACATGGGCGTCACTCGGAATAAATCCAAGCGTATCAATCTGTTTACTTAAAAACTGCTCGGTCACCTTTTTAAAATTATCCGCTGTTTGAATTCCTTCTTTTTCACTGGTGCATTGATTAATAATTAATTTCATATGAACGTTTCGATCCTTCTGGTGGACCATTTTCACGACTGCATACGCATCGGTCATTGCGGTAGGCTCAGGAGTGGTAACCAAAATCACATCATCCGCGGCCAGAATAAACCTCATGTTTTCATCCGAAAGTCCCGCACCTGTATCAAGGATGATATAGTCGACATGCCCTTGAATTGTGCTTAATTCGTGGAAGAAGAGATTCATCTTTGCCTCATCCATCCGAAACATTTCATTAAATCCACTACCGCCGGAAATGAACAATAAACCGTTGGGTCCTTCTTCGATAATATCCCAAACTGATAAGCCCTTATCGATCATTGAGGCAATCGTTTCTTTTGGAGACCGACCTAGCAAGACATCAACATTGGCAAAGCCTAGGTCAACATCAAAGATCAGAACCTTTTTATTTTGCTTTACGAGACTTAACGCAAAGTTCAGGGCGAAGTTGGATTTTCCTACGCCGCCTTTCCCGCTTGTTACGGCAATAATGCGAGTCTTTCGATTCTCATTCATGGCTTTTTTTTGACGGACTTTGTCCCTTAATAGTTTTGCTTGATCAATCATTTTCATCTTCTCCCAGTAAGAAGTTTGCAAGTAACTCAGGCGTCAGCTCGACAATATCATCCGGAACGTTTTGACCAGTGGTGATATAACGCAATGGGACCGAGTATTCATATAGTAAATTTAAAATCGCGCCATATGAACTCGTCTCATCTTTTTTCGTTAAAATTAACTGGTCAATCGTCATTGTTTTAAATTGATCAATGATTTTCTTCATATCTTCATATTTGGAAGTAAGGCTTAACACTAAATTGATCTGAATCTTATCTTGATCAGAGAGAAGCCTTTCTAGTTCAGTCATATACTGCTGTTGCTGATAATTTCGGCCAGCCGTATCCATTAAAATCAGGTCGCATGAGCTTAATTCAGCCATTGCCTGCTTCATATCAGATGGTGATTGGACCACTTGGATGGGGATATTCAAAATCCCCGCATAGGTTTTCAATTGCTCAACAGCGGCAATTCGGTAGGTATCAGATGTAATCAGACCGACTTTTTTATCTCCATTTAAGAGATAATCGGCGGCAATCTTAGCAATCGTCGTCGTTTTTCCAACCCCAGTTGGGCCAACGAAGCAGATCATCTCGCTATTTTTGATTTCAGGTGTTTGGAGATGCTTTGAGATGAATTGAATCAATTCATTCCTGGCCAAATCCAGTATCTGCTCCTGGGTATAATCAGGATTCTGCCCCACGAGGAACATCAGCTTTGCCAATAATTCCGAGCGAATATCCGGAGCAATCTCCTGACTAATCCATTGTTTATTGATTGTTTTCAAGGATTCTGGCAGCCGGTCATCTTCCATTACCTGTACCATCATCTTTTTAATATTTTTCAGCTCCTGCATGAGCTCATTCGTCAGAGGTGCCTCCGTTTCAGAAGGGGTTACCCTCCTTTGATGGGCGCTTGCCTTATCCATCTTTGGCTCTGCCGGGATAGCAACCTGATCTGCTTTCCATTCGTCCGCCCTTACGGTATAAGGAGCTTCAACTTTCGGTTCCTTTTTCGGTTGTCGCACGCGAGTTGTTGATTTCGGTTCAACTGCCGCGATGATTTCAAGCTTTTCCTTTCGAAAAAGACCTAAAAACCCACGAGTTTTCACCTTTTTCGTATTTAGGATAAGCGCATCTTCTCCGAGATCTTTTTTTATCTGCGCCATCCCTTCTGGTAGGTTATTGACCGTATATGTTTTCAACCTCATCTTATAGATTCACCACTCCGACGCTTTGAATTTCAATATCTGGTTCCAATTCATTGTAAGAAAGGATGGTCAAATCCGGCAGATATCGTTCTAAAAACTGTCGGATGTACATGCGAATCGCAGGCGATGTCAGTAGAACTGGCTGAACACCTGATGCTTGGAGCTGCTGCGCCTGCTCGGCAATTCTTTGATAAATGGTCTGTGAGGTTTCAGGATCGAGCGATAGATACGTTCCCTTTTCCGTTCGGTGAACCGAATCGGCAACTTTCTTTTCCAAACTGGCACCAGCGGTAATTACCTGTAAGGCTTCATTTTGATTGGCATATTGCAAGGTAATCTGTCTGGAAAGAGCCTGTCTCACATATTCCGTTAAGACATCGATATCTTTTGTTTGTGTAGCGTAATCCGCTAAGGCTTCAAGGATTACAAGCAAATTCCGAATAGATACTTTTTCTTTTAGAAGCTTCATTAATACCTTTTGTACTTCACCGATGGTCAACATCTGTGGAATTAACTCTTCAACAACAGCTGGCGAGGTTTCTCTGACATGATCAATCAGCGATTTCACCTCTTGGCGACCAATTAATTCATGAGCGTGGCGCTTGATGACTTCGGTCAGATGGGTAGAAACGACAGAAGGAGGATCGACAATGGCATAACCAGAGAGTTCCGCTTCCTCTTTCATTTCTTCATTCACCCATAGGGCTGGCATTCCAAATGCCGGTTCAACTGTCTCAATGCCGACAATCGATTCGTCATCGATGCCAGGACTAATCGCCAAATAATGATCGAGGATAATCTCACCTGCCGCCACTTTATTTCCTTTTATTTTGATCGTGTACTCATTTGGACGAAGCTGAATATTATCACGAATCCGAATAACAGGAACGACAATGCCCAATTCAATCGCGACTTGTCTTCGAATCATGATGACCCGGTCTAATAAGTCACCACCTTGATTTTTATCGGCAATGGGAATTAATCCATAACCAAATTCAAATTCAATCGTATCGACTTGAAGGAGGTCCATGACACTTTCAGGGCTTTTCAGCTTCTCAAGCTCCTGATTATCCTGGACGGACTCGGTTTCTTCTGTTTCCTCGGTTGCGAGGGTACTTTGTATTCTATATCCAGCGAAAGCCACAAGTCCGGCAACCGGCAAAATAAGGAAAATGTTGATAGGGGTAAAGATCGCTAGCAATGTAAGAGTTCCTGCGACAATATATAAAAGCTTTGGATAAGCAAAGAGTTGTCTCGTAATATCTGTTCCTAGGTTTCCATCGGAAGCAGCCCTAGTGACGACTATTCCGGTTGCCGTTGAGATCAGCAATGCTGGAATCTGACTGACTAATCCATCCCCAATCGAAAGGATTGTGAACAAATTGGCCGCTTCACCAAACGACATTTTATGGACCATGACACCAATCAATAAACCACCGAGAATATTAATCAGGGTAATAATAATCCCGGCAATGGCATCTCCTTTAACAAACTTACTCGCACCATCCATGGCTCCATAAAAATCGGCTTCTTGGCTAATCTTCTCTCTTCGTTTCCTCGCATCGGTCTCTGAAATCAATCCTGCACCAAGATCAGCATCAATACTCATTTGCTTTCCTGGCATTGAATCAAGCGTAAAGCGAGCGGCAACTTCAGCCACACGCTCCGATCCTTTTGTAATTACAAGAAACTGAATAATAACGAGAATCAAGAAAACCAAAATCCCAATAATCGGACTGCCGCCAACCACAAAGGAACCAAATGTTTCAACAACCTCACCGCCCGTTTGATTAGTCAGAATCGACCGGGTGGTAGAAACATTTAATGCCAAGCGAAACAAGGTTGTAAGCAATAAAAGCGATGGGAATATTGAAAATTGCAGCGCCTCATTGGTATTCATTGCTACCAGAATAATGGTTAATGAGAGACTGATATTAACGAGAATTAATAAGTCTAATAATAGAGGTGGAAGAGGGATAACCATCATAACCACAATCATAATCACTGCGATTAAGACGGATAAATCTTTCATTTTCAAGCGGCTTTTCCTCCCTAACGAATCTTTCCTTTTAATCGATAAACATATGCTAAAACCTCTGCGACCGCCTGAAACAAATCCTCGGGAACATAGTCCCCGATATCGACTTGATGATACAAGGCACGGGCGAGTGGTTTATTTTCCATCATCACAATATTGAGTTCTTTCGCTTTTTCTTTAATTTTCAAGGCAAGATGATCTTTCCCCATGGCAATCACCATCGGAGCCCCCATTGTTTCAGGATCATACTGCAAGGCAATCGCATAGTGTGTGGGGTTTGTAATCAGAACATCTGCTTTCGGCAATTCCTGAATCATTCGATTCATTCCAAGTTGCCGCTGTTTTTCTTTGATTTTTGATTTAATGAGAGGGTCTCCCTCTGACTTTTTCATTTCATCTTGAATATCCTGTTTGGACATCCGAATGCTTTTTTCAAATTCAAACTTTTGATACATATAATCTAAAATGGCTAAACACAATAACGTAATCGCAGCCGCCAAGCCCATTTGAAACGTCAAACCGGCCAAATAGCTTAGGGATTGGCCAATACTTTTTTGGGAAAGCAAGAATAACTCATCTTTTCCTTTCCATAAGACGCTAAGAGCGGCTACTGAAATAATCATGATTTTGATTAAAGACTTAAATAATTCAACTATGCTGCGAAGGGAGAAAATTTTCTTTGCCCCTTGAATTGGATTAATTTTCTCGAGCTTCATTTTTAACGGCTCGGTTGTAAACAGAGTGCCAATTTGGACGTAATTTCCTAGCACCCCAAACACAAGAGCAACCACAGCAAGTGGCAGCATCATCTTAAAGGTCTGGAAGGTGACTTCCTTAAACAGAGTTTGGATCGTTTGAGGAGTTAATTCCCAGCCGATATATTCATTAAAATGGAGTCGAAATATCGCAAGTAGCCCCTCAAGCATTCCTTCGCCCATAAATTGAAGCAGTAAAAAGCCTCCAAGCATAATCAGCGCTGCAGGAACTTCCTGACTCTTAGCTACTTGACCTTTTTTCTTGGATTCCTGTCGCCTCTGCGGGGTTGCTTTTTCTGTTTTTTCACCAGCCATTCATTACGCCCCTAATAACTTAATCAACTCAGACATGCTAACAATCATTTTTTCAAATAAGTTTTGTAATACATAAAAGAACACTGGCATTGCCAGGATGATCATGATAAACCCAGCAAATATCTTCAAAGGAAAACCGACAGCAAAGATGTTTAATTGCGGGACCGTTTTCGCTAAAATCCCTAGTGCAACATCAACTAAAAATAAGGCGCCGACAATCGGTAAAGCCATTTGCATGGCGATCATAAACATTTGTAAGAACAAGGTCGTGATGAACTCACTGACCTCTCCATTCTCTAATGAAAAAGAGATAATTTCTACCGGTACTAGTTGGAAACTTTTCATGACTCCATCGAGCATGAGATGATGCCCATCAACAATGAGCAAAAAGAGCAAAGCAAGCGTATATTTAAAATGTCCCATGAGCGGAACTTGTGCACCAGTTTGCGGGTCCATAACGTTCGCAAGCGCAAAGCCCATTTGAAAATCAATAAACGCCCCGGCAACTTGCACCGCGTATAACATCAACGTAGCCGTAAAACCAAGTGCAACCCCAACAAAGAGCTCCTTGATAATCAAAAAAAGATAATACTCGTCCAACAAAATTGGCACTTCTTCCATACTGGCTGAAAAAGCAACCAAGGTTAGAAAAAAAGCTAGACCAATTTTAAAGCGAGCCGGGAGCCCTCTTGTGGAGAACAAGGGAGCCACAAGGAAGAAGGAAGTCATCCGAACAAACATAAGTAGAAAATAAGGCAAAAGCTCAAGAACATTGTTCATGCCGTCCTCACTACCCGATTAAGTTCGGAAGGTTTTGAAACAAATCCCTCGTATAATCTAATAAAATCGTTAACATCCATGGCCCAAATACCACAATGGAAATAAACACCGCTAAGATTTTCGGAATAAAAGCGAGTGTCTGCTCCTGAATTTGCGTCATTGCTTGAAACACACTGACCAGAAGTCCAACTGCTAAAGCGATTAAAAGCATCGGAGCTGAAATAATCATTATCGTGTAAATGGATTGTTCCGCTAGGTGAATGACCATATCCGGCGTCATATTGATTCCTCCTTCTTAGAAGCTGGCAAGCAGCGATTCTACAATTAAGTACCATCCATCCACAAGGACAAATAATAGAATTTTAAACGGTAGCGAAATCATTACAGGAGGAAGCATCATCATCCCCATCGCCATCAATGTACTAGCAACAACCATATCGATGACTAAAAACGGAATAAAAATCACAAAGCCAATTTGGAAAGCCGTTTTCAACTCACTGATTGCAAATGCTGGAACCAGCGTCGTTAAAGGGATGTCTTCAATACTGTCAGGCTTTTCTAACTTGGCATATTTAAAAAACAAAGCCAAATCCTTTTCTCTAGTATGCTGGGCCATGAATTCCTTGATGGGCATAAGGGCTGTATCAAGCGCCTCATCCTGGGGCAAATCCCCCGCCAAATACGGCTGTAGAGCCGTTTCATTGACTTCCATAAAAACAGGGGACATCACAAAAAAAGTTAAAAACAGCGCGAGCCCAACGAGCACCTGGTTTGGAGGCATCGATTGTGTCCCCAACGCCGTCCGTACAAACGATAAAACAATAATAATTCGTGTAAAGGACGTGATCATAATCAAGATTCCAGGAGCTAGCGACAAAATCGTTAATAAAAATAATAGCTGTAGCGTAACGCCAACGTCTCCAGGTGAATCTGTCCCTATATCAATTCCCGGTATCATCAGTGAAAGCAGGAGTTCGTTCATTTTCTTCCCCTGCCTTCTTCATCATTTTGAAACAATTCAGAGCGAAGCTGATTTTGCTTTTCCTTTTGCTTATCCAAGCTTTGAGTAAATAGCTGGTCAAATCTCCCTTTCTGTTGGGGATCTGACTGTTTTTTCGCCATGCCCAATAGAGAGTTAGCGAAAAGCGCTGATTTCCCGGCATCCCTTTCAGAGATTCCGATTTCTTCCTCACTGGCAAACTCTTTAATGAGGGTGATTTGATCAGCTACTCCTAGTAAGTATACTTTGCCGCCTACTTTCACTAGCTGTAGCGACTTATTGTTCCCCAATGCCGTCCCACCAATCAAGTGTATGGCTTGATTAGGGTTGAGCTTCTTTTGTCTTGATGCCAAAAATTTAATCAGTGCGTAAATCATGATGATGATAAGGAGTGTATAGAAGATGAGCTGACCGATTAATAGCATTGGGCTTTTTTCATTCGTCTCGTTCAACCCAGCATTTGCTTCTGGTTCTTCTATTTCGGTTTCAACGGTTTGTCCGTCAGGCTGCTCCTCCTTAAGCCAGTCCATTACATTTGGCTCTTCTGCAGCGGCAGAGGACGGGATTCCGACAACCGTAAGAAAAAGCATGGCCACCGCGACCCCAGATAAAATAAATTTTTGAATCAATCTTTGTACACTCCTTAGCATGTCAATTAACGAAGTTTGGAAATTCGATCCATTGGGCTTAGAATATCCGTAACCCGTACCCCGAAATTGTCATCAATAACGACGACTTCTCCGACCGCAATTAACTTATTGTTTACTAGAATATCAACAGGCTCACCTGCAAGCTTATCAAGCTCAATAATCGACCCTGGTGAAACCTCCAAAATCTCTTTCACCATCTTTTTTGTACGTCCCAATTCGACGGTTACTTGAAGAGGAATATCAAGCAATAGATCGATATTATTCGGTTCTGAATGGTGAGATGGACTCTCATCAAAGCTTGAGAATTGTACTGGCTGAATTTTAGTGGCACCACCCGCCGAATTTGTTGACTGGGAATTAAAATTATTTGGGCTCATTGCTGGAATCTCCACCTCCATATTAGTAGTCTCATCAATAGGATTTGTTATTACTCCTGCGATTTGTTTTGCGGTCCCAACAGGAAGACAAATCGTAAAGTCGAACGATTCTTGATCACCGACTAGGAATTGGAAGGAAGCCTGAACAAACCATTCCTCTTCTGTAAAGCCTCCAATCGAAAATCCTTCCTCGCTGCTTCCAATGAAATCCATCCCCGTTACCGTATGGGAAACAGTGGATTCGACAACAGCGGACATTGAATTGCTCGCTGCTATGGTCATTTCGTCCGCCACCTTTTGAAGAGCCTGAAAAAGTCTTTCCCCTTCATCATTCTCCAAATTCAGGTGCATCCTTTGCGCTATTCTTTCAATGTTTTCCTTCTGGATGAACAGGAACTGTATGCCGTTCCATTTCCCTGTATAATTCCCTAACACCACAAAGGTAGGCAAACCAATATCATTTACTAGCGCATCCCTCTGTTTAATGGACAGCTCAGGACCCGAAATCGATACTTGTTCAGAAAGAAGCTTACTTAAAGCACCCGAAGCACTTCCAAATGAAACGCTTAAAATTTCGATTAAGACTTCTTTTTCAAATTGTGAGAAAGAAGGAAGCGAAACGTTTTTTTCATCGGTCCTTTTGTGACCTAATAACGCACTTAATTCATCTGGTGATAGCCCTTTATTGGTCATTCCGAATCCTCTCCCTCTCCCATAACTTCGGTCACTTGAACAGCCACTCTCCCCTTTGAGATCCCCGGCTGGGCAATAAATTTCCTATTATTGTCCACCAACACCGTTATCGGCGTATCATAGGTTTCATTCAAACGAATCACATCATCTTTTTTAAGCTGAAGAAACTCAGCTATATCAATGGTCGACTGGCCTAAAATGGCTTTGACGTCGAGCTTTGTCCCTTTTAGCTTCCGTTCTAATACTTCCACCTCATGGCTTTCAGCAGCCTTTTTCTGTGTCGCCAACCAATGACGTGCGGATAGCTTGGGAAGGACCTGCTCCAATCCAACATGTGGCAAGCAAATTTGGATGACGCCGGCCACATCGCCAATAATCGTATTTAACGTCACTACGATGACGGTCTCACTCGGAGGAACCATCGTTAAAAACTGAGAATTGACTTCAATCTCCGCTAGCTCAGGGGTTAGCTTCTCGACTGATGCCCAAGCTTCCTGAAAACTATTTAAGGCCCGCAAAAAGATCCTTTGAATCACGCCAATTTCGATATCAGTTAAATCATTGCTAAGCTGCGAGACCTTTCCTTGTCCACCAAGAAGCCTATCGAGCATAATATACGCAATCATCGGTGGAAGCACCATGACCATGCTTCCTTGAAGTGGTGGTGCTTTAAAAACACCGAGGATGGATTTTTTCTCGACATTTCGAATGAATTCCTCATAAGAATATTGGACCACTTCGGAAACCGATATCTGCACAAATGTCCGTAGCTGCGTCGAAAAGTAGGATGTTAGCAGCCTTGCATAGTTTTCATGGATTCTTGTTAATGTCCGAATTTGGTCTTGAGAAAAGCGCATCGCATTTTTAAAGTCATATGTTTTAACCCTTCGGCCCTTTCGAACTCCATGTAAATCCTTTTCACCGGATGAGAGAAGAGGATCCCTATTCTTTATTGAATCAAAATCGTCCAAGGCTCAATTCTCCTCTCATTCATTCCCATTTGGTTTTTGCAAAGTAGATAGAAGGTTTATTCTTTGATAGAAGGCCGTCACCTTATTCGTAACCTCTTCGGTCGTTTCTACCACATGTACCTTCCTGCCTGTTGTTAACGTAATCACCGTATCTGGAGTTGATTCAATTTTTTCAATATAAAGCGCATTTAACGTGATGGATGATTGGTTTAATCTTGTTAATTGGATCATATTAAAAGCAGACGTTTAGAGAATGCTCCCTTTCCGTCTGACCCTCCTATTTTTATCGTTTCAAGTTGACAACTTCCTGCAGAATTTCATCAGAAGTAGTAATGATTCGAGAGTTCGCCTGGAATCCACGTTGAGCAACAATCATCTCAGTGAACTCTTCGGTAAGATCCACGTTTGACATTTCCAATTGACCTGAAGCCACTTCCGTATTTGATGCTTTTGCTGTCTTAATATCAGTGTCATCAATTACTCCATTTTCATCCGAACTAATTGTCATTGAATATAAAGAACCGCCCACTTTACTTAGTCCGGCTGGGTTCTCTGGAGTAACAATTCCTAATGTTGCAATCAGGACTTCCTTTCCATCTGTTGACTGCTTCCCGTAAATTTCACCTGCGCGGTTAATTGAAAACGAATCATATTGATCTGGATCAATCGTAATCGGACCAACTGTTTCATTATTATCTCCACTAAGACCGATAACATTATAGCCCTGTGTCGTAAGGAGCTGACCTTCTTTATTGACCACAAAATTACCAGCACGGGTTAAAAAGTTTGCCGGTGGCTCATCCGCAGCTTCTTGTTCTTCCGTTTGCGGCTGCTGAACCATAAAAAATCCATCGCCTAAAATAGAAACATCCGTACCAACCCCTGTTGTCATCAATGAGCCAGGTGTATGGAGCACATCGATTGATGAGGTAGTACTTCCAAGTCCAACCTGCATTGGATTTACGCCACTATTCGATAAGTTTTGGCTTAACAAATCCTGAAAGTTGATACGGCTCTTCTTATACCCAATCGTACTCACATTGGCAATATTATTCCCGATCACATCTAATTTTGTTTGAAAACCTTTCATACCTGAAACACCGGAATACATGGAACGTAGCATTTTATTTTCCCCTTTCGTTATTGGCTAATCCCTTATGAAGGATTAGGCATTTTCCTTTTCTGTGGTTTCTTGTACTAGATTCTTTTCAATTCGATGGATATTGGCAATCGGAATACTCATATCATAATCTTGAAGCTCCGCCATTAACTCCCCGTTTTTAAGAGCTAATGCTTTAACGATTCCTTCTCCTGACTGAACCTCGCCATTTATTTCTTGTTCCCATTGGACCGTTGTCCCAAGTAGATCGGCATGGTCTGTCAATTTCTGATTTCCTTGAAAACCATTCACTTGTAGGTCAACCAATTGAGTCATCGACTGATTTAAATTCGTTAATTGTTCCAAGCTGGTAAATTGAGCCATCTGGCCAATAAATTCGGTATCTTTTAGCGGTTCCATCGGGTCTTGATTTTTCAACTGAGTCACTAAAATCTTCAAAAAGGCATCTTTGCCAAGAGCATCCTGAGGTCCTGTTTGTTTTGCGGCCGCTGTGCCTTGAAGAGTAACGGAGCTTGTAGTATTCACGTTCATGGTCATTCTCCTTTCTTTCTGAGCTGTGATGGCCCTTTATCTATTTGGTTTCCATAGGAGTTGATGCTATATCTATATCGTATAATTCACCTGCACAGATCCTTCCGAAAGCTGCTGTCGTTCTGCAGTAACCTCTTCTTCCATTAACAGATAGGCATTTCCATTACGTCCTGAAATCCCATTTTTTTGCTGTTGCTGTGCAAAACGCTGGTCTGGATGGGCATTCTGCTGCCCAAAGGATTGCTGTGAACTTTGGTGTTCAATTTCAATTTTGTCAATGGATACCCCTTGTTGCATCAAGGTGTTCCGTAATTGTTGGACTTGAAGGTCTAATGCTTCTTTGGTCGTTAGACTTGCTGTAAAAATCTGTGCCGTGATCTTCCCATCTAAGGATGTTAGGCGAATATCGAGATGTCCCAAATTCTCAGGCGTAATATTCACCCTCAACTGCGTCCCTTCAAGGCTAGAATTCAATCGAATGCTTCCTCGAAAGACTTCACTTATATCCTCAATCAAATGATTGAAGCGAATCGTTGGGGTTTGCGGCTGCGTGCTTGTTTCTGTTTTTGAAACCATTTGGCTTCCTTGAGCAGTTTGGACCTCATTCGTACCTTGACCTCCGACTAGGTGAAAAGAGGTGTCTATTTTTAAAGGTGTGATATTCGGTTGTTCTTGACCCTGTGTTTGTGCTTGATCTTGCTCGGTCACCTGAGCGACTTCTTTAATTAGGCTGTTAACTTGCTGAATGAGCTTTTCGAAGGGTTCGACTTCCTGTAAAGGGACATCTTGTTTCCCTGCCGTTTTCTGTTCTAATTCAAGCTGTGAAAGAAGAGAATTGATTTGTTCCAATTCCTGTTCGGAATGAGCAAAAAGATTTTTTTCCTTAACCCCCACAAATTGGACAGGCTCATCGAAAACTATAGTAGAAAGAGCTGACAACTCGTCCAATTGCTTTTCAATTTGTTGTAAAGCACTCATGAATGGCTGATTCCCTTGCTGCTTATCAAGAATTTCAGCTGTTTGTTGAGCGAGCATTTGTAGCATTGCCGCGAGAGTTCCCAGCTCCTCGGATGACAATGAATCTTTAGGAAGCTCTTGTAATGCTTTCAAGGTATCTTCAATTTTTTTCAGAATTTCAGCCTGTTGCTGTTCTCCGTTTACTTCTTGAGATTCTGAAGAGGTGGACTGAAAAAGCTTAGAAAAAGTTGATGGTTCATTCGTTTGCTGCACATCGTTTTTAGGCTTAAACGATTTCCCTGCTTGAGCTTGGCGAACAGGCGATTGGAAAGAGATATTGAATGCGTCCATCGAATTCACCCTCTTTCTGTCGATAATGCCCGGTAAAATCGATTGGCGGCCATTTCGTCAAAAAAGGTCTGTTCTAGCAGTTTCTCTTTCTCTTCGAACTGACTTCGCTGTTGATTTTTTAAATTGACCCAGGTTTTTTCTTCCTGGACTTTGAGACGTAAATCGCTCTGTGTTTTTGTCACATTGCTTTCCGTTTTGGCGAGCTCAAGTTCTGCGGATAAAAGCTGCTCTTTCAGCTGATCAATGTAATTCTCAAGCATTCTTAGTTCAAAAATATTGACGCCAGCTTGTTGTTTTAGTTTTTTTTCATTTTCAATTTCGATGATTTTTCGATAGATTTCCTGGCTTTTTCGGAGGCTTGCTTCTTGCTGTTTAATCGCTTCAGCCATTTGGATTTGTGCAAATTCTTTTTCATTTTCTTTTAAGTCCAGGATTTTTTGAAATGGATAATGGAATGTTGCCACGGTTAACCTCCAAACTGCTTGATTAATTGTTCAATATTGTCATCGAACTTCGTCTGTTCATAGATATCCTGTTGTAAAAACTTTTTAATCTGCGGATAAAAACGAATCGCATCATCGATTTCCTTGTTTGTTCCGCTTTTATAAGCACCAATATTAATCAGATCCTCAGAGGATTCATAGGAAGCTAGCAATCTCTTAAACTGAACAGCTGCCTTGTGATGGTCCTCCGGGACAATATCATGCATAACACGGCTGACACTTGAAAGAAGATTGATTGCAGGAAATTGTCCTTTTTGCGCAATTTTCCGATCTAAGACAATATGACCATCGAGAATTCCTCGAACGGCATCAGCAATCGGCTCATTCATATCGTCGCCGTCAACCAAAACTGTATAAAAAGCTGTAATCGAACCTTGACTAGAGGTCCCGGATCGTTCTAACAGCCTAGGCAATAAGGCAAATACACTCGGGGTATACCCTTTGCTTGTTGGTGGCTCCCCAACTGCGAGACCGACTTCCCGCTGGGCCATCGCAAAACGTGTGACCGAATCCATCATGAGCATGACGTTTTTCCCTTGATCCCGGAAATACTCGGCAATGGATGTTGCCGTCAATGCAGCTTTTATTCGCTGAAGCGGTGGCTGATCAGATGTCGCAACGACTAAAACCGATCTTTTCAGGCCTTCAGGGCCTAAATCGCGTTCGATAAAATCGCGTACTTCCCTGCCCCGTTCACCAACCAAGGCAATGACGTTTACATCAGCTTCAGTATTGCGGGCGATCATGCCCATCAGCGTACTTTTTCCAACGCCGCTGCCGGCAAATACGCCAATTCGCTGACCTTGTCCGACTGTCAGCAGACCGTCAATCGCTCGGACACCAACCTCTAAGGGCTTGTTAATTCGTGGCCGCTTTAACGGATTGGGTGGCTGATTATTCGTTGAGTAGTTTTTTAATCCTTTCGGAAGTTGACTTTCATCTAAAGGATTTCCCGTTCCATCAAGAACCTTTCCTAAGATGGAGGGGCCGACTTTAATCTGAAGGGGAACGCCAGTGGCGATGACAAGACAACCTGGTCCAACCTGAGCTAAGTCCCTTAATGGCATCAGCAAAATTTTATTTTCTCTGAAGCCAACGACTTCCGCTTCAATTGGCCGTTCATTTTCATTCGGATATAACAGGCAAAGTTCACCGATTTTTGCATTCGGCCCTTTTGATTCAATCGTCAAGCCAATCACTTGAGTCACTTTTCCGTGTTTTTTGATCGGTTGAATTTCCGCTAATAAAGCAAGATAGTCATCATTCTCCGGAATCATGGTTGATCTTCCCTTCACAATAAGCGAGTAATTGCTGTTTGATTTCTTCAAGCTGACTTGTAAGCGTGACATCATAGGAACCGCTCACGGTATGGATCATGCAACCGCCTTTTGTAAAATTGGGAACCGGGATCACTTTTAACTCTGAATCAGGCCCTACATAGGTTTTTAATTCATCGATATAAGGAAGAATGACTGGATAGTCTTCAGGAGCCATTTGGATCACAATATCTTCCTTCTCCTCCACTTGCTTTAAGGCTTGTTTCACCATGTTCAGCAGCTGGTCGGAGTGTTGCTTCAATTCACCTTTAATCACTTTCTCGGCGATTTTTACGCTTAAGGATAAAAGGAACGGTTCTGATTGTTGAACAATTTGTTTTCTTTCCTCATACGCTGTTACGAGCAATTCCTGCATTTCCTGCTGTTTTTGCTGAAACTCTTCTTGCGCTTGAAGGAAGCCCTGTTCATAACCAGCTTGGTAGCCTTGGGCCGAAGCTTCATCTCCCAATCTCTTCGCCTCAAGCTGTGCTTCTTCTTGTTGCTTCGTCCACCAAGTTTCGATTTCGGCTTTTGCCGTTTCCTGCTCTATTTTTATTTGAGCTTGCAATTGATGATACTGCTCTTGCAAGGCGTCAAGTTCATTTTGTAAGAACTGCTTCTCTTGGACTGGATCCATTTCCGTCTGGAAGATTCTCGGTTTCTTCACTTCTATCTTTTTTGTTCCAATGACCTTTGTTTCAACATGTTCTTGCCGTTGGATGCGAAGGATATTAGACAATCACATCATCTCCTCCACCTCGGGATACGACTATCTCGCCTTTTTCCTCAAGGCTGCGAATCATGGTGACAATTCTTGCTTGTGCCTCTTCAACATCCTTTAATTTCACAGGACCCATAATGGAAATTTCCTCGCGCAGCGTCTCTGCTCGTCTTGTTGACATATTGCGGTACAGGACGTTTTTGACGTCGTCGCTGGCAACTTTCAAGGCATAGGTTAAATCTGCATCCTCAATTTCACGAATCACGCGCTGAATCGAGCGAGTATCTAAGTGAACAATATCCTCGAAGACAAACATGCGCTTCTTAATTTCCTCAACAAGCTCGGGATTTTCCATTTCAAGATCAGTAAGAATCGCCTTTTCCGTTCCACGATCCACCTTACTCAATACTTTGACAATCGCTTCAACCCCGCC
>Ga0182742_1002917_pt1 | contig 17821 bp, 17 predicted proteins | sample eDN5th37CBELigMG_FD_128880 | JGI IMG/M metagenome (GOLD analysis project Ga0182742, IMG submission 128880) | Enriched Miracle-Growth compost microbial communities from Emeryville, California, USA - eDNA 5th pass 37_C BE-Lig MG (version 2)... ...
GCCGCTCCTCCAGCCGCGGGAACAACTCATAGACCGATCGCAGCGTCCAGCGCGGTGCCCCTGTGCCGGAGCGGTTAGCCGCTGTCGCGGTCAGGTTTTCCTCCACGCTCAGGGTTGGGAAGACCTGCCGCCCCTCCGGCACCAAGCCCAGGCCGCGCTGCGCCACCCGATGCGGCGGCAGCCCGGCCAGACTCACCCCGCCAAAGCTGATACGCCCGGACAACACCTGCCCGCCCATCGTCGGCAACAGGCCCATGATGGCGCGAACCGTCGTGGTCTTGCCCATGCCATTGCGGCCAAGCAGGGTTACTACCTCCCCGGCACCGACCCGCAGGCTGATGTCGAAGAGCACCTGGCTCTGCCCATAACCGGCGGCAAGGCCCTCCACGCTCAGCATCAGGCGTCGTCCTCGCCGAGATAGGCGGCACGGACCTCGGGGTTGCCGCGGATGGCGTCCGGCTCCCCGGTGACGATCACCCGCCCGTAGACCAGAACGGAGATGCGGTCCGCGAGGGCGAAGACCGCCTGCATGTCATGCTCCACCAGCAGGATGGTATAGGCGCCCTTAAGCCCGCGCAGGATGGTGACGAGCCGCTCCGTCTCCTCCGGCCCGGCGCCGGCCAGGGGCTCGTCCAGCAACAGCAAGCGCGGCTGCATGGCCAGGGCGATGGCCAGTTCCAATTGCCGCTTCTCGCCATGGCTCAGCGCCCCGGCCGGGGTGGTGGCGCGGCCAGCAAGGCCGACCTGCTCCAGCGCCGACATCGCCTGGCGGTTCAGCGCCGTTTCGGACGCCGCTGGCCGGAAGAAGCGGAAGGAGGAGCCGGAGCGCGCCTGCACCGCCAGCGCCGCATTCTCCAGTACCGTGAATCCCGGGAGGATGCAGGTAATTTGGAAGCTGCGCGCCAAGCCCAGCCGGGCGCGGCGCTGCAAGGGCAGGGCGGTTACATCGCGCCCGCCGAACAGGATGCGCCCGGCATCCGGCCGCAGCGTGCCGCTGATCTGGTGGATCAGCGTGGTCTTGCCTGCGCCATTGGGCCCGATGATCGCATGAATGCCGCCGGGCGCCACCCGCAGCGAGACATCCTCCGTCACCGCCAGCCCGCCGAAGCGCTTCTGCAAGCCGGCCAGTTCCAGGATCGGCTCAGCCACGGTTGCGCGCCCCCAGCAATTGTGCCGGCAGCCCCGCAAGCCCGCCGCGGAGGAACAGCACCGCGAGGATCAGCAACGGGCCGAAGATCAGCCGCCAATGCTCGGTGATATGGCCCAGCCACTCTTCCACCAGCACGAAGGCCAGCGCCCCCAGCACCGCCCCGTGCAGCGACCCCACGCCACCCAGGATCACCATGAACAGCAGGTCGCCCGAACGCTGCCAGGCGATATAGGAGGGCGCCACGAATTCCGTCGCATTCGCCAGCATCACCCCGGCCAGGCCGGCAATGCCCCCGGCGATGCCATAGGCCACCAGTCGATAGGGATAGGGATCGAACCCCACCGCCCGCACCCGCAGCGAGCTCTCCTTCGCCGCCCGCAGCACCCGCCCGAAGCGCGAGGCCAGCAGCATGCGGCAGAGCAACAGGCTCAGCACCAGCAGGCCCAGGCAGGCGTAGTGAAACACCAGCCGGTCCTCCAGCCACCGCGTCCCGTCTAGGCTGGTCCGCGAATACAGCGTGTAGCCGTCATCCCCGCCATAGCCGGCCAGCGAGGCCGCGGTGAAGAAGGCCATCTGCCCGAAGGCCAGGGTGATCATGATGAAATGCACGCCGCTGGTGCGGATGGCGACCGCCCCCGTCAGCAGCGCGAAGCCTGCCGCCGCGGCCACAGCCACTGGCACCACCACTGCCGCCTCGGTGATCCCTGCATCGTCCAGGATCACCACCGCATAGGCGCCGAAGCCCAGCATGGCGGCATGCCCCAGGCTGATCAGCCCCGCCCCGCCCAGGATGAAGGAAAGGCTGACCGCCGCCATGGCCAGGATCATGGCCCGCGCCAGCAGGGTCATCGCCCAGCCCTCGCCGAAGCCGAGGAAGGGCGCCGCTGCCAGCAGCGCGAGCACCAGCAGCGGCAGCGCGCTCTCCCGGATGCGGGTCCGCATTGCGCCTCAGCCCGTCCGTACCGGGAACAGCCCCTGCGGCCTGACCGCCAGGATCGCCGCCATGGCGATATAGACCAGCATGGAAGCAATCGCCGCCCCGGCCTGCCGGGCGGGGGAGGGGGCCAGGAACAGCCGCATGAGGTCCGGCATCAGAGACCGCCCCAGCGTCTCGATCAGCCCGACCAGCAGCGCCGCCAGGAAGGCACCGCGCACGCTGCCGATGCCGCCGATGACGATGACCACGAAGGCGAGGATCAGCACCGTGTCGCCCATCCCAGGCTCCACTGAGAGGATCGGCGCCGCCATCACCCCGGCGAAGCCCGCCAGCATCGCCCCGAAGCCGAAGACCAGCATGAACAGCCGGCGGATATCGACGCCGAGCGCCGCCACCATCGGTGCATTCGTCGCCCCCGCCCGGACCAGCGCACCCACCCGCGTCCGCTCCACCAGCAGCCAGAGCAGCCCCGCCGTCGCCAGCCCCGCACCCAGGATCGCCAGCCGGTAGACCGGATATTGCAGCCCCGGCATCAGGGTGATGCCGCCGGTGAGCAGTTCCGGCATCGGCACCTGCAGGGGCGCCGTGCCCCAGATGGCCCGCACCGCTTGGTTCAGGAACAGGATCACGCCGAAGGTCGCCAACACTTGGGACAAGTGGTCCCGGTCATAGAGGTGCCGGAAGACCAGCACCTCCAGCACCAGCCCGCAGGCGAGCGCAACGGGCAAGGCCAGGACCAGCCCCGCCCAGAAACCGCCGGTCCAGGCGGCGAAGCTGGCCCCGAGATAGGCGCCCAGCATGTACTGCACGCCATGCGCCAGGTTGATGAAGTCCATCACCCCGAAGACCAGCGTCAACCCCGCCGCCACCAGGAACAGCAGCACGCCGAATTGCAGGCCGTTCAGGGCCTGCACCAGCAGCAATTGCGTGCTCATCTGCCCGGATCAGCGCATGCGGCATTCGGCGGCGAAGGGATCCACGTTGTTCTCCAGCACCTTGCGCACCGTCTCGGTCTGGAACTTGCCGTCCGGCCGCTTGGCCACCTTGCACAGCCAGAAATCCTGCACCGGATAATGGTTGGTACCGAATTTGAAATTGCCCCGCACCGAGCGGAAATCCGCCGCCTCCAGCGCCGCCCGCAGCGCCTGCTTGTCCGCCAGATTCCCCTTCACCCGCCGGATGGCCGAATCCAGCAGCATCGCCCCGTCATAGGCCTGCGCCGCATAGCTGCCCGGGACGTAATTGTGCGCTGCCTCAAAGTCGCGGACGAAGCGCCGGTTCTGCTCATTGTCCATGTTCGGCGCCCAGGGCGCGGCGGAGAAGAAGCCCAGCGCCGCATCCTGCTGCGCCGGCAGGGTCGCTTCATCCACGGTGAAGGTCGAAAGGAAGGGGATATTGGCCAGCCCCGCCTGCCGGTACTGCCGAACCAGGTTCACGCCCAGCCCGCCCGGCATGAAGGTGAAAAGCGCATCCGGCTTCGCCGCCGCGATCCTCGCCAGCTCGGCCGAGAAATCGAGCTGGTTCAGCGGAACATAGACCTCGTCCACCACCTCGCCCTTGAAGCGGCTCTTGAAGCCGTGCACCGCGTCGCGCCCGGCCTGGTAGTTCGGCACCATGATGAAGACGCGCTTGTAGCCCTCATCCTGCGCCGCCTGGCCCATCACCGAATGGACCTGGTCGTTGTTGTAGCTGGTGGTGAAAAAGAACGGGTTGCAGCCACGCCCCGCGAAGGTCGAGGGCCCGGCATTGGTGGAGATCAGGAAGGTGTTGGTCTCCGTCACCGGCCGCATGATCGCCTGCAGGATGTTGGAGAAGACCACGCCGACCACGAAATCCACCTTGTCGCGCTCCAGCGCCGCGCGGGTCTTGGTGACCGCGACCTCCGGCCGCAGCTCGTCGTCAATGTCCACCACCTGCACGGCGAGCCCGCCGAGCTTGCCGTCCAGATGCTTCACCCCCAGCAGGAACCCGTCCCGAAGCTGGGTGCCGAGCGCTGCCTGCGGCCCGGTCTGCACCGCCACAAGCCCGATCTTCACCCCTTGCTGCTGCGCCCGCGCCCGGATCGCCGGCATGGCCAGCACCCCCGCCGCGACTCCGCCCAGCACTCCACGCCTGCCGATGGTCATCATCCCGGACACTCCCTGCCTCTCCCGCAGACTCACCTTGAGCTTCAAGCGTTACCCGGCCGCAAGCCGCGCCGCCATAGCGGCGGCGCGCATGACCACCGGGCTACCCGGATCGGTCAGGGGATCCAGTACCGTAAAATGGTTCGCTTCGGGAACCGCCTCCCAGCTTCCGCCCCAGGCGGCGGCGAAATCCCGCGTCTGCCGGATGAACTCGCCGCTCTCGGCGCCGCCGACCACCGCATGCAGGCTGGCCTCCGCAGGCGGCGGCAGATGGCGCGGCGAGAGCCGCTGGGCCTCCGCCGCGTCCAGGCGCAGCGCCGTGGCGATGGTGGTCGGTAGCAGGGGCTCCAGCTCGAAGACGCCCGATATCGGCAGGCCCGCCGGGACCAAATCCGCGGGCAGGCCGGAGTCCACCGCCTTCCAGTCCGTCGCCATCAGCATGGCGGTCAGATGCCCACCGGCCGAATGCCCGCTTGCCAGGATGCGCCGGCCCTGGCGGCGATGCAGGAAGGCCGCCGCCGCCCGCATCTGCTCCACGATCCGGGCCAGCGGCACTGCCGGGCAGAGATCGTAGGAGGGAATCGCCACCGCCACGCCATGCGCCAGCAGCCCGCGCGCGACATGGCTGAAGAAGGAGCGGTCCAGCGCCTGCCAGTAGCCGCCATGGATGAACAGCGCGAGCGGCCAGCCATCCCCTGGCCCCGGCCGGAAGAGGTCCAGCCGCTCCCGTTCCCCCGGCCCATAGGCGAGATCCAGCTCGGCCTCCTTCCAGGCCGTGCGGAAGGTGGCGGCGTCACGGGCCCAGCCGGCGATGATGCCCGGATGCTCAGGCACCCGGGCGCGGTTGTCATATTCTGCCTGCGCATCCATGCCGGCATTGCACGCCGGCCCGGTCCGTCCGGCAACAGGATTCGCATGCCGTTGCTCCGGCGGGCAGAATGCCGGCATGCGGATCTACCTGGCCGGTCCTGAGGTCTTCCTGGCTGATGCCGCGGCAATTGCCGCCGCGAAGAAGGCGATATGCGCGCAGCACGGCCTGACCGGCATCTTCCCCACCGACCATCCGGACCATGCCCCGGCCGGCTACGAGCCCGACTGGTTCCGCCTCTACCTGGCCAATGAGGCGCATATCCGAAGCTGCGATGCCCTGATCGCCAACCTCACCCCCTTCCGCGGCCCCTCCGCCGATCCCGGCACGGTCTACGAATTGGGCCTCATGCGCGGCCTGGGCCGCCCGGTCCTGGGCTACAGCAACACCACAGCCCGCTTCGGCAGCCGGACCCTTGCCGCCCTCGGCCTCTCCGCCCGCCGCCGTCCCGACGGCGCCTGGGAGGATGCGGAGGGCATGCAGGTCGAGGATTTCGACCTGCACGACAACCTCATGCTGGATGGCGGCATTCGTGCCGCTGGCGGGGTCTTCGAAACCGCGGCCGTGCCCCCCGCCGAACGCTGGCGCGACCTCACGGCCTTCACCCGCTGCGTCATGGCGGCCGCGCGCCTGCTGCGCGACCGTCCGCCTATGCCGGGCGGTACCAGGCCGGGCGCCGCTTCTCCCTGAAGGCGCGCAGCCCTTCCTTGCCCTCCTCCGAGGCGCGCTGCATCCAGCTTTCGTGGGCGAGTTGCGCCATCTCCCGTGCATCCAGCTTCAGGCCGTTGGCGCCGAGGAAGCTGTCCTTCGTCACCGCCATCGCCCCGGGGGCGGAGTGCATGGTCTCCTCCAGGATTTCCGCCAGCCGCGCCTCGACCTGATCCGCCGCCACCACCTCATGCACCAAGCCGATGCGCAGCGCCTCCTCGGCGCCGAACCGCTCTCCGGTCAGGGCATAGCGGCGCGTGTGCCGCAGCCCCATGGCGTGGACCATATGCGTCGAGATCGGGGTCGGGGCGACGCCGACTCGCACCTCGGTCAGGCCAAACACCGCCTGCGGCGTCGCCAGCGCCACATCCACGCAGCAGACGATGCCGCAGCCGCCGCCGAAGCAGGCGCCCTGCACCAGGGCGAAGGTCGGGCGCGGGAATTCGTTCAGCTTCTGCATCGCCGTGGTGGTGGCCATGGAAGCCTGGAAGGCGCGCTCCGGCCCGTATTCCGCTGCCTGCGCCAGCCAGTTCAGGTCCGCCCCAGCCTGGAAATGTTTCCCCGCGCCGCGGATCACCAGCGCCCGCACGGCGGGATCGGCCCGCAGCCGGTCCAGCCCCTCGATCAGCGCGTTCAGCAATTCCTCGTTATAGGCGTTCCCCACCTGCGGCCTGTTCAGCGTGGCGGTGGCGATGCCGCGACCGTCGATGGACAGCAACACGGGCGCTTCGGCCATATCGGCGTTCTCCTTGTCCGAGTCTGGTCGCCATTCTTGCCCGGCCCGGTCGCGGTTGACAGAGGTGGTGCGGGCCAGCCCAGCACCGCGCAACGAACCGGAGGGCGCCTTTTGCGTCGCCATTCCGACAGGCACGGTAGCGCCGCTCCAAGAGAGGAAGAATGTCCGGGTTTCGCGTCCCGCGATGGCTGGCCTGGCTTGGCGTGCCTCTGCTCGCCGTGGTGTTGCTCGCCGCTCTCTGGTCCTGGGATTGGTTCGTCCCGATGGTCGAGCGCCGCGCCACTGCCATGCTCGGCCGTCCGGTCACGATCGCGCACCTGCATGTCCGGCCGGGCCGGATCGCGACGATCACGGTCGAGGACCTGCGTATCGCCAATCCCGAGGGCTTTCCCTCCGACCCGCCCTTCGCCCGGATGCCGCGCGCGACCCTGGAACTGGACCTCATCGCCCTGCTGCGCGACCGTCAGGTTCTGCTCCCCTCCATCGAGCTTGACCGGCCGAAGCTACAGGTGCTCGAGCGCGAAGATGGCAGCCGGAATTACGCCCTCGACCTCGCGGTGCCGGCCGGGGATGCGGAGGAAGCCGTTCCACCAGGGCCGAAGATCGGCGTGCTGCGCATCCGGGACGGCAGCGCGCATGTGGCGCTTGCCGGTTTGAGGGCCGATTTCGAACTGGGAATCGAAACCCGGGAGGACCCCGGAAAGGAACCGGCGGTCGTTGTCGAGGCCCGCGGCACCTATGCGGCACAGCCCATCACCGGCCGGATGCTGGGTGGCGCCATCCTGAACCTCCGCGAAGCTTCGCGCCCCTGGCCGGTGGAGATGCGGCTGGAGAATGGTCCGACCAGCCTCGCCCTTGCCGGCACGCTGCAGGATCCCCTGCATTTGCGCGGCGCCGACCTGCGGCTGGAACTGGCCGGAGCGGATATGTCCAGGCTACGGCCGCTGATCGGCGTTCCCCTGCCGGAGACACCGCCCTTCCGCCTGACCGGCCGCCTGGATTACGCCAAGGGCAGCTTCCGCCTGCACGAAGCCGAAGGCCATGTCGGCAGGAGCGACATCGGCGGCTGGATCACCGTGACAACGACCGGCGCACGGCCCGAGGTCACGGCGGAACTCGCCTCCCGCAGCGTGGATCTCGCCGATCTCGGCGGCTTCATCGGCACCGTGCCGGGCCGCAGGTCCACCCCCGGCCAGACGCCGCAGCAGCGGCGGGAATTGGCGCGGGCCGAGGCAAGTCCGCGCCTGCTGCCAGACACCCCCTTCAACATTCCCAGGCTGCGTGCCGCGGATGTGCATCTCCGCTACCGGGCGGACCGCATGCAGGACCGGCGCGTGCCCTTCGACAGGATGGAGACGAAGCTGGACATCGTGGACGGGGCCATCTCCGTCCAGCCGATCAGCTTCGGAGTCGGCCGGGGCCAGCTCTCGGGCAATTTCGTCCTGGAGCCGCGGGAAGAGAACATGTTCCAGCTTCGGGGCGATATCGACCTGCGCCGACTCGACATCTCCCGCCTGCTGGGTGCTGCCGGGGTAGGTGGCGCCGGCACGCTCGGCGGGGTGGGGAGGATCGAGAGCAGCGGGAACTCCGTCGCGCAATTCCTCGGCCGCGGGAATGGGGAACTGACGATGGTTGCAGTGGGCGGCAATGTCAGTTCCCTGCTTGTCGATCTTTCCGGGCTGCAATTCGCCAACGCGCTGCTCTCGGCACTCGGCGTTCCGGAACGCGAGCCGATCGAATGCCTGATCGGCGACTTTGCCCTGCGGAATGGTCAGCTCGCCAGCCGCACCCTGCTGCTGGACACGGAATCCTCGATCGTCACTGGCAGCGGCAATGCCGACCTTGCGCGGGAAAGGCTGGACCTGCGCCTGCGGACCGATTCCAAGCGCTTCACCATCGGCTCCTTGCCGACGCCGATCCGGATCACCGGTCGTCTCAAGGATCCCTCCATCCAGCCGGAGGTCGGGGAACTGGCGGCACGCGGCGGCGCGGCGGCCGGGCTTGGCGTGGTGTTCCCGCCGCTGGCGCTGCTCCCCACGATCCAGCTCGGCGTGGGCGAGAACAGCCAGTGCGAGGCCATGTATGCCAATGCGCGCCAGCGGCGCGTGCCGGCGGAGAGCGGCGGGCGGCGCTGACCGGTTCGCCCAGCCGATCAGGCCCCCTCATGCGCTACACGTAACCGGGCCCCTCGATGGGCGGATGCGCCTTCAGGAAATCCTCGTCCACTTCCACCCCGATCCCCGGCTTCTCCAGTGGCTTCGAAGCGTGTGAAATGGTTCTCGCCTGCCGCCAGTGGCGTCCGCCCATAGCCGCGCGCCTGCGCGTAGTGATGGTGGTCATGCGCCGGGAAAGGCTCCTCCAGCCAGCCGATGTTCAGTGTGTCCATCACCGGCATCACCTACCGCAAATCGGCGATGCCATAGCCGGTATTGGCATCCGTTAGGATCGCCAGCCCGTCGCCGAAGGCGTTGCGCACCGTCTCCATCCGCGCGATGTCGTCGTGCACCGTATCGCCGACGCGCAGCTTCACCGCCTTGTAGCCGGCCGCGACATGCGTGCACTTCGTCGATCAGCTGCGCCAGCGGCTGGTAGCCCAGCGCCACGCCGCCGGCATAGGCCGGAACCGGCCGCGCGCTGCCGCCGAGCAGCCGGTAGAGCGGCCAGCTCACAGCCTTGCCCTTGATGTCCCACAGCGCCATGTCGGTGCCCGACATCGCCATGGCGCAGGCTGCGCCCATGCCATGGCTGCCGAGCTGGTACTTGTAGATCCTCGCCCAAATGCCGGTGGTGTCCGCAGCATCCATGCCCATGACGAGCTGTGACAGCGTCGTCTCGATCAGCTTCGCGATGGCGGTATGGGTGCGGCCATGATGGCTCTCGCCCTAGCCGGTGATCCCGTCCTCCGTCGTGACCTTCACCATCACCATCACGCAGTCACGCTTCACCGCCCGGCCGATACCGAGCCGCACGCCACCTTCCTTCGGCAGCGGGAAGCTGGAGGGATAGGCCTTGATCTCGGCGATCTTCATCTGCGCCTCGCTTGGATTGACACGCCTGCACGGCAGGCTGTCACGCAGCGGCAGCCGCAGCAGGCGCGGCGCCTGCTACCCCCGCAAGGCCTTGATCTGCGCGGGATAGCTGCCAGGATCCACCAGCACGTCCACCACCACCGGCCCCTTTGCCGCCAACGCCTGCTCCAGCGCCGCGGCATATTCCGCCTCGTCCCGAGCCCGCAGCCCGAGCCCGCCGAGCGAGCGCATCACCCCCGCGAAATCCGCGGCGGGCCAGCCCAGCGCGCCCTCCGGCAGATCCCGCTCGCCCTTCTTGATGTCGATCAGCGACAGCGTGCTGTCATTGAAGACAACCACGACCAGCCTGACCCCCAGCGCCGCCGCCGTGGCCAACTCCCCCAGTGCCATCAGCAGCCCGCCATCCCCGGTGAAGGCCAGCGCGCCGCGCGCCGGATCATGCAGCGCGGCGGCAATGCCGGCCGGCAGGGCGAAGCCCATCGTCGCCAGCCCGTTCGAGATCAGCAGATCTCCGGGCCTTTCCGCCTGCCAGAATGTCGTGGCCGGGAACATATGCGCGCCCGCATCCACCGCGACGCGCGGATCGGCGCCGCCGCGCCGGCAGGCCGTCTGCGCCATTTCCACCACCGCCTGCGGCGACAGCCCGCGATTGCCGCCCGCCACATTCCCGAGGCTGCGCAGCCACGCCCGCCGCCGCGACGCGATCTCCTGCGCTGTCCACGCGCCGCGCCGCATGCCCTCCGCCAACGCCGCCAGCGCCGGGGCGAGCGGCCCGTAGAGCGCCACCGCCGGCGTCCGGTACTGCACCGGCCGGGGCGCGGTGCCGAGGTCAATTACCGGTGCCGCATAGCGCCAGGGCTGCGGGATGAACTCCACCGGATCGGCGCCGGCGAGCAGGATGAGATCCGCCTCCGCCAGCACCGGCGCCTCGGCCTCGCCCCCGGTGAAGACGCCGGCGAAGAGCGGATGCGCATCCGGCACCACGCCCTTCGCCTTGTAGGTGACGAGGGCAGGGCAACCCAGCGCTTCTGCCAAGCGCCGTAGGGCGACGCAGGCTTCCGGCTCCACCGCCTCCAGCCCCGCCACCAGCGCCGGCCGGCGCGCCCCGGCCAGCAGGCGCCGCGCCTCGGCCAGCGCCGCCGCATCGGGCGCGGCGGGCGCGGGCGCCAGGCCGGTGACGGGCAGCGGCGGCGCCGGGGCACGGGCGGCGGCGCCGGAGAGTTCCAGCAGCACCGGGCCGCGCGGTGCCGCCATGGCCTTCGCCAGCAACGCCGCCGTCATCGGCCCCGCTGCCGCGCCCGGCGCCACCACTTGCGCTGCGCCCTTGCTCACCGGTGCCAGCATCGCCGCATGGTCGAACCACTGGTGGTTGGCATAGGCGCGCTCTGCTGCGGTGAAGCCATCCGCCAGCAGCAACACCGGCGCTCGGTCCAGCGAGGCATGCGCCATGCCGTTCGCCGCATTGCCCACACCCGGTCCGCGCGTCACCAGCGCCGCGCCGGGCCGGCCGCTCAGTTCGGCCGTGGCCGCCGCCATGACGACCGCCGCCGTCTCCTGCCGCGCCAGCACGAATTCCATGCCGCGCGCCCTGGCCGCCGCGATCAGGTCGAGGCTCGACCCGCCGCCTGGCACACCGAAGAGGCGCGCCACACCCGCATCCGCCAGTGCCTGGACCACCGCCTCCGCCCCGCTGAGCTGAGCCGCGGCAACTCCCTGTTCCGGCATGTCCATGCGTTCCCCCGAACCACGATCCGGCTGCGAGCATAGGCGGCCGCCGTGTTTCGCCCAAATCCGCCCGGCGGCCATGGGGGCTTGCGCTCCGCAGCGCCGCCCCCAATCCTTCGCGGCAAGCGGAAGGGGAGGATCACATGCCGCATCGCAGGGCCGTCCTGGCCGGACTGGCTGCGCTGGTCGCCATGCCGGGGTCGGCCCGGTCGCAGGACTGGCCCTCGCGCCCGGTCCGGATCGTGGTGCCCTTCGGTCTCGGCGGCTCCGCCGATGTCGCGGCGCGCTTCCTGGCGGAACCGCTCTCCCAGGCCCTCGGCCAGCCCGTGGTGGTGGAGAACCGGCCCGGCGGCGGCGCGGTGATCGGCACCGATGTGGTGGCGAAGTCCGCCCCGGACGGCCACACCCTTCTGATGATGTCCAACACCCACACCGCCAACGAGACGCTGCTGCCGAACCGGCCCTATGTACTGATGCGCGACCTGGCACCGGTGGCGTCGGTGAACATCGCCCATCACGTGCTGGCGGTGCATCCCTCCATCCCGGCGCGGACGCTGCCTGAGCTGATCGCCTATGCCAAGGCCAATCCTGGCAAGCTCGACTTCGCCTCCTCCGGCCCCGGCACGCCCTATCACATCGCCGGCGCGGTCTTCTGCGCCATGGCCGGGATCGAGATGAACCACATCCCCTTCAAGGGCAGCAACGAGGCACGCACCGCCCTGATCGCCGGCCAGGTCCCGGTGATGTTCGATGCCATCCCGACGATGCGGGAGCAGATCACCTCCGGCCGGGTGCGCGGCCTTGCCACCACCGGCCCGGAACGCTCCCCGCTGCTGCCCGAACTGCCAGCGGTGGCGGAAACCGTGCCGGGCTACGAGGCCTCCATCTGGCTCGGCCTGATGGCGCCTGCCGGCACGCCCGCGCCGGTCATCGAAAAGCTGCACGCCGAGATCAACCGCATCCTCGCCCTGCCAGCGACGCAGGATGCGCAGGCGAAGCTCGGCGCCCAGCCCATGCCCATGTCGGTCACCGGTTTCGGCGACTTCCTGCGTCGCGACATCGCGCGCCAGCGCGAATGGATCCAGATGGCGAGGATCCAGCCGAACTGAGGAGAGAACGCCGATGGTCGCCTTCACCCTGAACGGCGACCCCGTCGCCGTGGATGTCCCCGACGACGCCACCCTGCTGCAGGCCCTGCGCGGACCGCTCGGCCTCAGCGGCCCGCGTTTCGGCTGCGGCACCGAGCAGTGCGGCAGTTGCATGGTGCTGCTGGACGGCAAGCCTGCCTATGCCTGCACCCTTGCGGCCGCGGCCGTTGCGGGCAGGCAGGTCGTTACGGTGGAAGGACTCGGCACACCCGAATCGCCGCACCCGCTGCAATCGGCCTTCCTGGCCGAGCAGGCCGGGCAATGCGGCTACTGCCTTTCCGGCATCCTGATCTCCGCCGCCGCGCTGCTGGCGGCGAATCCCGATCCCGACGAGGCCGCGATCCGCCGCGCGTTGGATCCGCATCTCTGTCGCTGCGGCAGCCACAACCGGATCGTCCGCGCCGTGCGCCGCGCCGCGCGCCAGATGCAAGGGCAGGGGAGGGCGGTATGAGCAACGGCTTCGGCGCCATGCTGCCTGGCGAAGACGGCAGGCCGCGCCTTCCCGGCAGCCTGCATCTCAACCGCCGCCTGTCGCAATGGCTGGCGATCCATGCCGATGGCCGGGTCACGATCAAGCCAGGCAAGGTGGAGCTGGGGCAGGGGATCTTGACCGCACTCTCCCAGATTGCCGCGGAAGAACTGGACGTCTCCCTCTCCCGCATCCAGGTGCAGACCGCGGCGACGCCGGACAGCCCGGATGAGGCCGTGACCTCCGGCAGCCTCTCGGTGCAGCATTCCGGCAGCGCGCTGCGTCACGCCTGCGCCGATGCCCGCCGCATCTTCCTGAGCGTCGTCTCCCAGCGCACCGGCGTGCCGGTGGACTCCATCCGCATCGTGGATGGCAGCTTCTTCGGCCCCCAGGGCGAGATCGGCTCCTACTGGTCCCTGGCAGATGCCGAACTGTTGGAAACCGAAGCTTCTCCCGACGCACAGCCGAAGCTGCCTTCCGCCCGCCGCCTGACCGGTACCTCCGTCCCGCGCCTCGACCTGCCGGACAAGGTCTTCGGTGCCGCGCGCTACGTCCATGACCTGCGCCTGCCCGGCATGCTGCATGCCCGCATGGTCCGCCCGCCGGCCCGCCGCGCTACTCTGACCGCGCTGCGCGAAGGCCCGCTGCCCGGCGATGCCCGCGCGGTGCGCGACGGCAATTTCCTTGCCGCCCTCGCTTCCACGGAATGGGATGCCGAGGCCGCCGCTGCCCGCCTTGCCGCCCGCGCCGAATGGCAGGCGGAGGACAGCCTGCCGGAGCAGTCCGGCCTCGCCGCCTGGCTGCGCGAGGCCGCTTCCCGCGGCAAGCATTCCGTGGTGCAGGAACGCAGCAACCCGGCCCCCGCCGCCGCCCGCACTATCAAGCGGAGCTTCACCCGCCCTTATCTCGCGCACGCCTCCATCGGCCCCTCCTGCGCCGTGGCGCGATGGCAGGGCGAGACGGTAGAGGTCTGGACCCACAGCCAGGGCCCCTACAACCTCCGTGCCGACATCGCCAAGACGCTGCGCTGCGCCCCGGAACGGATCATCGTGCGGCACATGGAAGGGGCCGGCTGCTACGGCCATAACGGCGCCGATGACGTGGCGCTGGAGGCCGTGCTGATCGCCCGTGCCGTGCCCGGCACGCCCGTCCGCCTGCTCTGGAGCCGCGCCGAGGAACTCGGCTGGTCGCCCTTCTCCTCCGCCATGCTGGTAGATGTGGAGGCGGATCTGGACGCGCAGGGCAACCTCATCGGCTGGCGCAGCCACATCATCAGCAACGGCCATTCCTCCCGCCCCGGCCGCGGCAAGGATCCGACCCTGCTCGCCGCCTCCATGCTAGCCGATCCCTTCCCGGTGCATCCCTCCATCAACCCGCCCATGGCGGCGGGCGGCGGCGCGCCGCGTAATGCGGTGCCGCTCTACCGCATCCCGGCGCTGCATGTCGCGACCACGCGCCTGCTGGAGATGCCGATCCGCACCTCAGCCCTGCGCGGCCTTGGCGCGACGCTGAATGTCTGGTCCATCGAGAGCGTGATGGACGAACTCGCCGCCATGGCCGGCGCCGATCCCCTGGACTACCGCCTGCGCCACCTCGACGACCCGCGCGCCGCCGATGTGCTGCACAAGGTTGCCGCCATGGCCGGTTGGCGCAACCGGACGAAGCAGGAAGGCCGCGGGATGGGCCTCGGCTTCGCCCGCTACAAGAACACCGGCGCCTATGCCGCCGTCATTGCCGAGATCGAGGCCGCCGAGCGCATCTTCTGCCGCCGCCTCTGGATCGCCGGGGATGTGGGGGAGGTGGTGAACCCCGACGGCGTGATGAACCAGTTCGAGGGCGGCGCCATCCACGGCACCTCCGTCGCGCTGCTGGAGCAGGTCCGCTTCGACCGCCAGCGCATCACCAGCGATGCCTGGGAAACCTACCCCATCCTCCGCTTCTCCGAAGTCCCTCAGGTGCAGGTCGAGCTGATTGCCCGCCCCGAAGCCCCCTTCCTCGGCGCCGGGGAGGCCGCCATGAGCCCCGCCATCGCCGCCATCGCCGCCGCCGTCCATGATGCGCTCGGCGTCCGGCCGCGCGCGCTGCCCTTCACGCCGGAGAACATCGCCGCCGCCATGGATGCCGAGGCATGACGACGAAGCTCACGCTCACCCTGGCCTGCACCGCCTCCGACCGCACCCGCCCGGTCCTGGATGGCCGGGTTACCGTCCCGGGCGTGGACCTGCTGTCCCTGATCGGCGAGCCGGAGGACATCTTCCGCCGCGCCCTGCGCGACCGCGCCTTCGAGATCACCGAACTCTCCATGGGCAGCCACATCGTCACCACCGCGCGCGGCGACAGCCCCTATGTCGGCGTGCCGGTCTTCCTCTCCCGCGCTTTCCGCCATTCCGCCATCTACATCCGCACCGACCGCGGCATCCGCGGCCCGGCGGATCTCGCCGGCCGCAGCATCGGCCTGCCGGAATACCAGCAGACCGCCGCCCTCTGGGTCCGCGGCATCCTGCGGGAGCATTACGGGGTGGACACGCGCCGCATCGCCTGGCGCACCGGCGGCGAGCGCGTCGCCATCACCCTGCCCGAAGGCTTCGACGTGCAGCCCCTCGGCATGGACCTGCCGCGGGCATTGGCGGAAGGCCGCATCGACGCGTTGATCGCCCCGCGCCCGCCCGCCTGCTTCCTCGACGGCAGCGCCCCGGTCGCCCGCCTCTATCCCGACTACCGGGCGGAGGAGATCGCCTGGCACAAGGCGACCGGCTTCTTCCCCATCATGCACTGCCTCGCCGTGCGGAAGGATGTGGCGGAGAGCCACCCTTGGCTGCCGCTGGAATTGTTCCGCGCCTTCGCCAAGGCCCGCGCGCTCTCCCTGGCTGAACTGCAGCTCGTGAACGTGCTGCGCGTCTCGCTTCCCTGGATCGCCGCTGCCTATGAGGAGCAGGCCGCCATCATGGGCGGCGATCCCTGGCCCTACGGCTTCGCCCGCAACCGCGAGGAGATCGCCGCCATGATCCGGTACGCCGTCACCGACGGCCTCGCGGTGCGCGAGATCCCACCTGAAGCCCTATTCCACCCCAGCACCTTGCAGGAGACCGCATGACCGACCCGATCCTGGTCGCGGGCGGCGGCATCGGCGGCCTCGGCGCCGCCCTGGCCCTGGCGCGCGCTGGCTTCGTGGTCCGCCTCTTCGAGCGCATGCCGGAATTCCGTGAGCTCGGCGCCGGTATCCAGCTTGGCCCCAATGTCTTCCACATGTTCGACCGCCTCGGCATCCGCGAAGCCATCGATGCCGATGCCGTCCGACCTGACGCGCTGGTCATGCGCTGCGCCCTTCGCGGCCATGAGATCACCCGCATCCCGCTCGACGGCATGGTGGCGCGCTATGGCAACCCCTATGCCGTCACCCACCGTGCCGACTTGCATGCCACGCTGCTGCGCGCCTGCCAGGCCCAACCCGGCATCGGGCTGGAGACCGGCCGCACTGTTGCCGGCTTCACCCAGGACGCCACCGGTGTCACCCTCCGCTTCGAGGACGGCACCGAGGCCCGCGGCACCGCCCTGATCGGCGCCGATGGCCTCTGGAGCCGCATCCGCCAGCAGGTCATGGGCGACGGCAAGCCGACCGTCTCCGGCCACATCGCCTATCGCGCCGTCCTGCCCATGGAGCAGGTGCCGGAGGAGCTGCGCCAGACCCGCGTGGTGCTCTGGGCTGGCCCGCGCATCCATCTGGTCCACTACCCGCTGCGGCGCGGCGAGCTGATGAACCTCGTCGCCGTCTTCCATTCCGACCATTACGAGGAAGGCTGGGACCAGGCCGGCGACACCGCGCTGCTCTGGCGGCATTTCGCCGGCACGCGCCCCGAGGTCCGCGCCATGCTGGAGCGCATCGAGACCTGGCGCTTCTGGGTGCTCTGCGACCGCGACCCGCAGCGCGGCTGGACCCGGGGCCGCGTCACTCTGCTCGGCGACGCCGCGCATCCCATGCTGCAATACCTGGCACAGGGTGCGAATATGGCGCTGGAAGATGCGGTCTGCCTTGCCGACCAGCTCCGCCTGCATGGCGACATCCCCGCGGCGCTATCCGCCTATGAGGACCTGCGCGTGCTGCGCGCCGGCCGCGTGCAGGTGATGGCGCGCGTCTATGGCGAATTCTACCACGCCGCCGGGGTGCGCGCGGAACTGCGCGACATGCTCCTCGGCAGCCGCGATCCCGTGGCGGCGCGGGAGAGCATGGCCTGGCTCTACGAGAAGCCGCTCTGGCCCGGAGCGGAAACGTCATGATGCCATGCCCGCCCCGGCGTGCCGGCCAGGGTGCCAGGCCGGCAGCACCGGCTTGTGCCCTGCCGGCCGATTCACCCCCTCCGCCTGTGGCGCCGGGCGGCCAGGCGGCTCAGGCTGGCCCCCCGCTGCGGAAGCTGCCGTAGCCGGGCGGGGTGCTCGCGGGCTGGACGATGCCGCAGCTCGCACCGCCGAGCAGCAGCAGGGACGTCAGCGCGAGGCGCAGGATGGGCTGCATGGGGCTGGTCCTCCGGCTCCAGGCCGTTGCCCCCAACGCGCCGGCTGGCCGCCGGATCAGGCCGGCCGCAGCCCCAGCCGCTCGTCCCGCCGCCGCAGCCAGTGAACCAGCGGCAGCGCGATCAGCACCATCCAGAGCTTCCCGACGATCTGCCCGGCCAGGAAGTCCAGGCTGCCGAAGGCCAGCCAGAGGAAGATCACGCTGTCCGCCACCAGCCCGGCGAGGCTGCTCGCCATCACCGCCGCCACCAGCCCGCGCCGTTGCAGGGGCGTGTAGACGGCCAGGTCCGCGGTCTCGCTGAGCAGGAAGGCGGTGGCCGAGGCCAGCACCAGCGAGGGCGGCGCCAGCAGGGCCGACAGCGCCGCGCCGGCCAGGATGGCCCCCACCGCCCAGGCCAGACCGAGCCGCCGCTGCA
>Ga0182742_1002918_pt1 | contig 17820 bp, 16 predicted proteins | sample eDN5th37CBELigMG_FD_128880 | JGI IMG/M metagenome (GOLD analysis project Ga0182742, IMG submission 128880) | Enriched Miracle-Growth compost microbial communities from Emeryville, California, USA - eDNA 5th pass 37_C BE-Lig MG (version 2)... ...
CAGCTTTTTGCAAATCGATAATCCCAAGCCTGTACCATAAGATTTTTCGGTATAAAAGGGGGTAAACAGTCGCGCAAGGGTCGCTTGATCCATCCCAGAACCGTTATCTTTTACAACCACAAGTATTCTGTTTTCTAGAACATTGGTTTCTAAAGTAATTTTTCGGACTCGGGCATCCTGGACCTCTATTAGTGATTCAACCGCATTTTTCACTAAATTGACGAGCACTTGTTTGAATTCATTACGACAAACATCTACCTTAGGAAGATCGGGATCGAATTGAGTATGAATTTGAATTCTATAAACATTGGCTTCTCTTTCAAAAAGCAATTTCATTTCCTCCAATAACATGTTCGCACATACAAGTTTTTGCTGAGGAGAAATGGCTATTTTTGAATGAACATACGCTGTAAGTAACTCATCCGCACGGTTGATTTCACTTATCGCGAGATTCGCATATTGTTCTTTTTCTATCATCACCAGGTACGGTTTTAATAATTGCAGCAATCCTTTCACGGTTGTTAAAGGATTCTTCACTTCATGAACCATTTCAGCAACCATTGTTTTACACTTTTTCATGTCGTCCGTCATATTCTCTTATCTCCCATCTAGCGTAATTTCTACTCCATCTATATGGGGAATTTCATCGTATTATGTATGTTTTCCATAAAAAAAGTCAAAACCTGCAAAATTTTAGTCAAAAAAAAGACCCTTTGACGGGTCCTACATCCATTTAATCTTTGGTTCGGTTTTATTCATAATTCGCTTGATATTTGCTCGATGACGATAAATAACAAATAATGAAAGTAAAGAAACGACGATAATTAACAGTGGTTCTTTCGCAATCACTGCATAAATCACTGCTACAATGGATGCAATAATTGAAGAAAGTGAGACGAACTTCGTTATGTATAAGCTAAGCAAGAATACAACGACCATCACCAGAAACATCACTGGAGCACATGCTAAAAGAACTCCACCTGACGTAGCCACCGCTTTTCCACCCTTAAAATTAGCGAACACAGGATACATATGCCCAACAACCGCAATCATCCCCGCTATTAAAGGATCAATTTGACCATCCACTCCGAACATAATCGGAAGGGCCGAGGCAAGTGTACCTTTTAAGATATCCGCAGCGGTAACAATCATCCCTGCTTTTTTCCCTAAAGTACGAAACGTATTGGTTCCACCTAAATTTCCACTTCCATGCTCACGGATATCAATACCGTAAAATGCTTTTCCAACAATTAACCCTGAGGGGATGGAACCAAGCAGGTAAGAAACAATAATTATTAATGCAATTTCCATCATACAAATACTCCTTCACACTTCATATACCGTCTTATTATTGTACCATGTATCGCTTAAAAAACCATGTCCAATTGGTTTTTTCCATTATATTCTCGTAACTTTTTTGTTATTCAATCGTCATATTTAGAGGCTAAAATGAACGAATGTCGAAACCCTCTTTTCAAAAGATCATCTTTTCGGGTACGATGAAGGTAAGGGAGAGTGAAACATGGCACGTCTAGAAACATATAAGAAAAAACCGGTTGTATCAAAGGGATGGATCATCACAGGGCTCATTGCATCAATACTTGTGATTATCTCTAGTATTCTATTATTCTTCTATCCTTTTGCTTCAAGCGAAAAAACAAGCTACTTCACGGGAGAAAATCCTGTTCTATTTCAAGGGAAACAACAAGGAAATGCGATTATAGAAGGCGAAAGCGTCTATGTATCGTTAGACTTTTTGAAGGAGAATATTGATGATAGTATCGCGTTTGATGAAAAATCAAACTCAATCATCATTACTACCTCTAATAAAGTGGTACAAATGCCTACAGAGTCCTTAACCTATTTTATAAATGAGAAGCCGGTTGAACTCCAATTTGCTCCATTAGTAGATGAACAAGGCCAATTATATGTAGCGCTTGACCCAGTCATTCAGTTTTATCCTGTTACGTACCGTGTACTTGAAAACTCAAATGCCGTATGGATTGAAAAGGATGGAGATACTCTTCAAAATGCTGTGGTTACGAATGAGGATGTTCACGAGGAAAAACTTCGACTGCGTACAGACGCAACCTTACAATCTCCTTATGTTGCAGATGTATCAAACGGGGAAAAGATTTGGATTGAAGATGAGAAGGAAGAATTCTATTTTGTTAGAAAAATAGACGGAGTTGCTGGATTTATATCTAAGGACTTAATTGAAACACAGGATAAGGTAACCATCAATGTAGAATATGAAAAGGAAGCTGTAAATACTCCAACCTTTGAAGGACCGATCAACCTTACTTGGGAAGCAGTGTATACGAAAAACCCAGATACTACTATGATTCCTGTAATGAACGGAGTAAACGTTGTTTCACCAACCTGGTTCGAACTAAAGGACGAAACGGGAACCATCGGGAACCTTGCTTCTCTGGAGTACTCGAAATGGGCAAAGGCACAGGGCTATCAAGTCTGGGGACTATTCTCAAACGCGTTTGATCCTGACCTAACTCACGCAGCCTTTAAGGATTACGAGACGAGACAGAAGATGATTCGAGAGCTCCTACATTACAGTCAGTTATACGAGCTGAACGGAATCAATATTGATATTGAAAATGTAAGAGAAGAAGACGGGCCACTTGTGACACAATTTGTCCGAGAGGCAACACCCTACTTACATGAAGCAGGCTTAATTGTTTCCATGGACATTACATTTATGGCAGAAGGTAATTGGTCTGCTTTCTATGAACGTGATAAGCTTGCAGAAATTGTCGACTATCTTGCGATTATGGCCTACGATGAGCATTGGGGTTCCTCGCCAAAAGCCGGGAGCGTAGCAAGCCTTCCATGGGTTGAAACCAACCTTCAAAAGCTCTTGGAAATCGTTCCAAATGAAAAGCTGATTTTAGGTATTCCGCTTTACACAAGACTATGGGAAATCAAAGACAGCGGTGAAGTTTCCTCCAAATCCAAAAGCATGGCGCAAATCAAAGAATGGTTAACCACAAATAACTTAACTCCTATCTATGATGCAGCTAGCGGACAAAATTATGCCGAGCTTTATGTTCCCGATCAGGCGACTACCTATAAGGTATGGCTTGAAGATGAACAGTCTCTTACCGCAAGAACGAATTTAGCGGTAAAGTATGACCTTGCGGGGGTGGCGAGCTGGTCCAGATATTTTGCCGATGAAACAGCATGGACCGCTCTACAAACTTTTAATCAGCAAATAGTGAAAAAGTAATGCGTGGCTAGGAGTTTCTCCTAGCCTTTTATCATTCAATTGGCTATGATTAAAGAATGTAAGGGCATACTAAACAAAAATTAAGAGGAGTGAGTTTGATGCCAATCGAGTATCCGAGCCGTGAAGAATTGGGGCAAATCTTAAAAAAGGCAAAGCGAATCGCTGTTGTTGGAATAAGCAATAATCCAGAACGTACCTCTTACATGGTTTCTGAAGCTATGAAAAATGCTGGATATGAAATTATTCCAGTTAACCCTACCGTAGATGAAGTGTTTGGTATTAAAGCCGTAGCGAAGTTGACTGATATTGAAGGCCATGTAGACATAGTGAATGTGTTTAGACGATCGGAATTCCTGCCAGAAGTGGCAAAAGAGTTCGATCAAATCGATGCGGATGTATTTTGGGCACAACTAGGATTAGAAAATGAAGAAGCGTTCGAATTTTTAAAAAGCAAAGGCTACACGGTCGTTATGAATCGATGCATTAAAGTAGAACATGCTTTGACAAAATAATTTTTTCTCCTTCACTCTAGTCATTTTGATTAGGGTGTTTTTCTTTTTATCATAGGCTTTATAAACATTTCTGTAATCGAAGAATATTCGTCTAAAATACTTTTCTTTTTAAAATATCCATTTGCCAAATCAAAAGAAATATATACAATAAAGCATAGGTGTCTTAAAAAAAATGTGATAAAATACGAGATGAGAACATTCGTTCTGTAGTCTTCGTTTCATAATATTTAAAGGATAATTTACTTGTAAGAACGAATAGGTATAAAGACGTTCAGGTCCATTACATAGATAGAGACATGTGGCTGGCACGGAAGGAAAGGGGTATTATACGTGGCAAAAAATCAAGGAACGTTTGAATACAACGATGATGCCATTCAAGTACTAGAGGGGTTAGATGCGGTTCGTAAACGCCCAGGAATGTACATTGGTAGTACAGATTCACGAGGGCTTCACCATTTGGTGTATGAAATAGTAGATAATTCTGTTGATGAAGCATTAGCAGGTCATGGAGACCATATAACCGTAAAAATTCACAAAGATAATTCCATAAGTGTGCAGGACAAAGGGCGTGGTATGCCAACGGGTATGCACAAAATGGGAAAACCCACTCCTGAGGTCATCTTAACTGTCCTTCACGCAGGGGGAAAATTCGGTCAAGGTGGGTATAAAACAAGTGGTGGGTTACACGGTGTAGGTGCATCGGTTGTAAATGCATTGAGCGAGTGGCTCGTGGTAAAGATTAAGCGAGATGGCTTTGTCTACGAGCAGCGTTTTGAAAACGGTGGAAAAGCTGTGACTACTTTAGAGAAAGTAGGAAAAACGAATCAAACCGGTACGACGATTCACTTTAAGCCGGATGCGTCCATTTTTTCAACGACCACCTACAATTATGAGACATTGTGTGAACGCTTGAGAGAATCTGCCTTTCTTTTAAAAGGCATGAAAATAGAAATTATTGATGACCGTAATGACTTCCACGAGATTTTCCATTACGAAAATGGAATTGAGGCGTTTGTTCAATATTTGAACGAGGAAAAGGACGTCTTACACCCAGTTATCAGCTTCGAAGGGACGAGCGGTGGAATTGAAGTGGATTACGCTTTCCAATTCAATGATGGATATTCGGAAAATGTTCTATCCTTCGTCAATAATGTTCGTACAAAAGACGGTGGAACACATGAGGCTGGTGCTAAAACAGCCATGACTCGTGTATTTAACGAATACGCTCGTAAAATCGGCCTGTTAAAAGAAAAGGATAAAAACCTGGATGGAGCGGATATACGAGAAGGATTTGCAGCCATTATTTCCGTGCGTGTTCCAGAAGAACTTCTTCAATTTGAAGGACAAACAAAAGGAAAGCTAGGAACGAGCGAAGCACGTTCTGCTGTAGACTCGGTTGTTTCTGAGTATTTGTCTTACTTTTTAGAAGAAAACCCGGAGACCAGTACGTTATTGATACGTAAAGCAATAAAAGCGTATCAAGCTCGTGAAGCCGCTCGGAAAGCTAGAGAAGAAGCACGAAGCGGGAAGAAAAGGAAACGCTCTGAGGCTGTTTTGTCAGGGAAGTTAACGCCGGCCCAATCTAGAAATCCTCAGAAAAATGAGCTTTACTTAGTTGAGGGTGACTCTGCCGGAGGATCTGCTAAACAAGGTCGTGACCGTCGATTCCAAGCGATCCTTCCACTTCGAGGAAAAGTTATTAATACAGAAAAAGCAAAATTACAGGATATCTTTAAGAATGAAGAGATTAATACGATCATCCATGCTATCGGTGGTGGAATTGGAGCAGATTTTAATATTGACGATATCAACTACGATAAAGTTGTTATTATGACCGATGCCGATACCGACGGTGCTCATATTCAAGTTCTTCTCCTTACATTCTTTTACCGTTACATGAAACCTCTTCTTGAAGCTGGAAGAATATTCATCGCCCTTCCACCGCTTTATAAAGTGAGTAAAGGAACAGGTAAGAAAGAAATTATTGAGTATGCATGGAGCGACGACGATTTACAATCAGCCATTAAAAAGGTTGGTAAGGGTTATATGATTCAACGGTACAAGGGACTAGGTGAGATGAACGCTGACCAGCTTTGGGATACAACGATGAATCCTGATACAAGAACATTAATTCGTGTGCGCATTGATGATGCTGCTCGAGCAGAACGTCGTGTGACTACATTAATGGGCGATAAGGTTGAGCCTCGCCGAAAGTGGATTGAAACACATGTAGCCTTCGGTTTAGAGGAAGACGGAAGTATTTTAGAAAATGAAAATATTTCTGTTGCTGAGGAGGTTACTGAACAGTGAGTTTGACAGAAAAATTTCGCGATTTACCACTTGAAGAGGTCATTGGTGATCGCTTCGGAAGATATAGTAAATATATTATTCAAGACCGTGCCTTGCCTGATGCAAGGGACGGTTTAAAACCAGTACAAAGACGAATTCTCTATGCGATGCATGTTGAAGGAAATACAAACGATAAAGGATTCCGTAAATCGGCTAAAACAGTCGGTAACGTTATTGGTAACTATCACCCACACGGAGATTCCTCTGTGTACGATGCCATGGTACGTATGAGTCAAGACTGGAAGCTACGTAATCTTCTTGTTGAAATGCATGGAAACAACGGTAGCATCGATGGAGATCCACCAGCTGCGATGCGTTATACAGAGGCCCGTTTAAGTGCAATTTCGTCGGAATTATTGCGTGATATTGACAAAAGAACGGTCGATTTCATACCAAACTTCGATGATACAGCCAATGAACCGACCGTACTTCCAGCGATGTTTCCTAACCTTCTCGTTAATGGTTCTACAGGAATTTCTGCTGGATATGCCACAGAAATCCCTCCGCATCATTTGAATGAGATCATCGATGGTGTCTTCATGAGGATGGATCAGCCGAATTGTACCGTTGATGATTTAATGACTGTGATAAAAGGACCTGACTTTCCAACTGGTGGAATCATTCAAGGGGTAGACGGAATCAAAAAGGCTTACGAAACGGGTAAAGGAAAAATCATTGTTCGCGGAAAAGCAGAAATTGAAACGGTTCGTGGCGGTAAGCAGCAAATTGTTATTACAGAAATTCCTTTTGAAGTAAACAAAGCAAATCTTGTGAAAAAGATGGATGAATTCCGTTTAGACCGTAAAATAGAAGGAATGTCTGAGGTTCGTGACGAAACGGATCGTACAGGACTTCGTATCGTGATTGAATTGAAAAAAGAAGCGGATGCTGAAGGTGTACTAATGTATTTATACAAGAACACAGACCTTCAAATTGCCTACAACTTTAACATGGTTGCTATCCATCATCGTCGTCCGATGCTTATGGGCCTTACACAGCTTCTCGATGCGTATATTGAGCACCAAAAGGAAGTCGTCACCCGTCGCTCTCAATTTGATTTACAAAAGGCGAAAGACCGCCAACATATCGTAGCAGGATTAATGAAGGCATTGTCTATCCTAGATGAAGTTATCCAAACGATTCGTGGATCAAAAGATAAGCGTGATGCAAAAGACAACTTGATTATGAAATTTGGCTTTACCGAAGCACAATCCGAAGCCATCGTTTCTTTACAGCTTTATCGCTTAACAAACACAGATATTACCGCTCTTCAAAATGAAGCAGATGAACTTGCTAAGAAAATTGAAGAACTTACTGCTATTTTAGAAAGTGAAAGTAAGCTTCTTTCTGTGATTAAAAAAGAGTTAAAGGATGTTCGAAAGCGCTTTGCCGATCAACGTCGTACCATTATTGAAGCGGAGATTGAGGAAATTAAAATCAATCTTGAGGTTATGGTAGCAAGCGAAGATGTGATTGTCACTGTAACGAAGGAAGGCTATATTAAGCGTACTAGTCCTCGTTCGTATGCTGCTTCGAATGGTCAGGATTTTGGCATGAAAGACTCTGACCAATTACTCGCACAGCTTGATATGAACACAACCGATGTGGTTCTGTTATTTACGAATAAAGGGAATTACTTGTACTGTCCAGTACATGAACTTCCTGATATTCGCTGGAAGGACCTTGGTCAACATATTGCAAATCTTGTTCCAATTGATCGTAACGAAACGATTATTAGGGTACTTCCTGTTAAAGACTTTGAGAAGGAAGCATTCTTGTTATTCATTACGAAAAATGGAATGGTTAAGAAAACCGAACTGAAGGCATATAAAGCTCAAAGATATTCAAAGCCACTCGTCGCCATTAATGTAAAGGATGACGACGAAGTACTTGATGTTCATGAAACGGATGGTACGAAGGAATTGCTATTAACGACTCATTTAGGATACGGTTTACGATTTGCTGAAGACGAGGTCAGTATCGTTGGCGCTAGAGCTGCAGGTGTGAAAGGAATGAACCTAAAGGATGGCGATTATTTAACAGCTGGTAAAATTGTCGATGATCCCCGTTCTCAAAGCATTGTGATTGTGACTCAGCGCGGTGCCATCAAAAAGATGAAGTTAGATGAATTTGAAATTACTTCACGTGCCAAGCGCGGCGTGGTCATGCTAAGAGAATTAAAGGCGAATCCACACCGAGTGATCGGTGCAGTTATCGTTAGCGAAGAAGACCAAATCTTTGTGAGTACAGAAAAAGGTCATGTCGAAGAAGTTCGTGCTTCTGATCTAAGACATAATGACCGTTACTCAAACGGATCCTTTATTATTGATGAAACCGATGCTGGCAAAGCAAAAACTGTATGGTCGGTTGCTCAAAAAGAAGTTAACGAAGCTACAAAAGACTAAAAAAGCTCATCATAAACTTGTAAAAGACCAAATCCCTACGATTTGGTCTTTTACTTTTTAACAAAAAGGGCAGAAAGGTGAATAGGCGGTAGTGATTGAATATATATAAATATGATTTAAGTAATCTTGAGGAGGAGGTAATCGAATGAAAACGGCTTTAGTATTTGGGGGAACTAGATTTTTCGGAGTCAATTTAGTTCAAGAGTTGCTTAACAAAGGGGTAAAAGTTACGGTGGCAACAAGACAAAACAGTGAGGTTCCATTTGAGAACAGAGTTGAAACACTCAAAGTTGACCGATTTGATTTAGATTCTGTGAAGGAAGCTGTTAGTGGGAGAACTTGGGATGTTGTATTTGATCAGATTTGCTTTAACGCTTGAGACGCGAGAATTGCCATTCAAGCACTTACTGACAAAATTCATACATACATTTTCACTTCCACGATGTCCGTTTATCATTTTGCTGAAAATGTGGTAGAAGCAGACTTTGATCCATATTCATATCCAATTTCTGATACACCACCAGACAAAGTTACCTATCAAGAAGGAAAACGACAGGCGGAGGCGGTATTTTTCCAAGAGGCAGATTTTCCTGTGATTGCTGTTAGAATTCCCATTGTTCTCGGAGAGCATGATTACACGGAACGTTTACTTCTACATATTAATCGAACAAAGGAAGGGTCTATGATCGGATTTCCGAACTTACAAGCCAAAATGGGATTCATTCATCAAAAGGAAGCAGGGAACTTTCTTGTCTGGGTAAGTGAGCAAAATTTCAATGGCCCCATCAATGCCTGTGCAAACGAGGAGATATCAATGGCAGAATTGATGATACTTATAGAAGGCGAGGTTGGCAAGAAGGCCATTCTGCCAAGTACTTTTGACTCGTCTGAACACTCACCATATGGTATTGAAAACAACTGGAATATGAGCAACGCTAAGGCAAGCGAGCTTGGGTTTCGTTTTAGTAATCTATCAGATTGGTTACCAGGACTTATTAAACATTTAGCAAACTAATTTTTTGTTATATTTGTTTTTTCTACATCTTTTTTCCACTTATGGGCAAAATAAAATACTGATATTGCTCAGGGAGGAATTATAAATGAAGAAAGAGCTATTGTTTGCTTTTGCTGCCTTCTTTTTTATGTCACTGTCCGCGATCACAGGCGTATATGCAGTAGAGGAAGCTAACATGCTTGAAAGTGTCATCGTAAAAGAACAAATGGATGTTACCGGAGATGGAAAACTTGATACGATATATGTGAAGGGGGAGCCCTTTGAGGAAGGAGCAATCTTCTTACGTTCTATAACATTGGAAATCCTTTCGGCAACTGGAAAAGACCATAAAATCAATCTTGAAGGTGGATACGAACCACGAATAGACTTCAAAGATCTGAACAATGATGGCGTAAAAGACTTATTTCTAGCGGTTAACACGGGCGGAAGTGGCGGATTATCTAATCATTATTTATATACAGTTAAGGATGATCGGTTAACCGATTTAACCGTACCTGCACCACTGGTTATTCAGACTTCTTTTCTAAATGGATATAAAGCCAATATGACTATAGAAAATACCAATGAGTCGTATCAGTTTGACTTAAGAAATAGAGCAAAAGATTACGAGCGGCTTGGATTATATCATAATGGCAAACTAAATGAACCTGCAGAGCTCATGGTCCTTCCGTTTGGAACGCTAAAACCTGTTAAAGTGACTGGGAATCAAATGGGCTTAAAAGGTTCCCAACGAATAAGTGGTGCCTATAATGCCGATTCGATTGCGTATGTGGAGTCATCTTGGGTGTATGAAAACGCACAATGGAAGCTCCTTGATACGAATGTTATGGAATTACGTAGGAATACAACGAAGAAGAAAAAATAGGCTGTTGTCACATTTAACATTAAATCACATAAAATACAGTAGGAAATACTACTTCTTCATCCAGGGGAGTGAGGCTTACATGAGTAAGTTTGATCCGGCTATGTTAAATGTGACATACTTTCCACCAGCAACACCCTTTAAACCTGTAGATGAGAGAAAATATACCTTAACGCATTCAGACGTAACAGGTGAGTTATTTTTAACAATTGGATATTGCTACGATTATGATGCGGTAAATAGCAAATTTCGAGATGAAGTGTTAGCAGAGTGGAAACCAGTTATGGGTCAATACACATTATTAGGGAAAGTGTATGTTACGAACGGAGAATTCGACGAAAATTATGCGTTGATTCGCTTTCATATTTTCCAAAAAGAACTACCATTAGCACTCACAGCAATGGTATATGGTGACCAAAAATTCTATCAAAATTATCCATGGTTATTAGACTCACCGATATATATACAATTCGAGTCTTCCTACCCACAATATAACCAGTACATGTACTTCGGCACTCCTAGATATTACTTAACAACCGCCCTTAAACAGCGAGTTGTATAGCCTCAAACCTGACATTCCGTTAGGTTTTTTTGTTTTGGGAAGGACTTCTCACCAGTTAATCGAATATATAAGGGAAAGTTTATTGATGGGTGGGATAATGATGGATAAGAACGAGTTAATGCAAACACTTGAGAAGATCAGCATTGAGATTCGGTTAAGTGGTTTGCAAGTGGACTGGATGCTAGTAGGTTCTGCAGGTTCTGTACTTCAAGGCTGTGAATTGGAAGCAAATGATATCGACATATATACAAAAACTGAGAGTGGGGTAGAGCTATTCGCCAAAATCTTTGAAAAGTATGCCCACCAGGTAAAATGCAGCCAATCTATCGAGGATTTACATTGGAAATCATCTTTAGAGGTGCCTACGTTTACGCAAACGTTTCCGTGGGGCTTTTCTTGGAAAAAAGGGAAATGGAAGATAAATGGTTGTGAGGTAGAGGCTGTTCATATCATGAACTCGGCTGGAATACCCGATTCAAAGGATGGAGAAGGAATTTGGGAAGGTGGGCAATACATATGGGAACTGGCAAAACCGATAACGTTAAATGATTTTACGTTTAAAACCGTACCATTAGAAGTTCAGTTAGAATCCAATTTACGCAGAGAACGTACCGATCGTGTAGCAGCTATCATACAGGCTCTAAATCGGAATGGCACAAATCAAACATTTTTACAGCAAGCGTTATCAACCAAACACTATGAACAAGTTAAAAATCAATTGGAATTATAAGTTGTGTATGATGCGCTTAGTCATTTTTGACTGAGCGTGTATTCAAAAGATAAGTTGTATATAATAATATTATGTAAACTTAATTAATAATATTAAGATCTGAATAGATCGAAATATAGATCGTTAGTATTTTGCTTAGAGTTATAAAACACTTAGTACACGCTAAATAACTAAATCAAATTATTATCTAGATTACCAACAATTTGATTTGCTGTAGCGCAGATTAACATTACAACAGTAGTCTCAGATTAAAAATTCAAATTCTGTCTCACTATTTTAAGTATACTTAGTTATTGAGACCCCTTCCGGCTCTCTTCAAAGAACTGTGTATAATAGATATTATGTAAACTAGAAAAATATAAAATTTATTTAAACAATCTCTTCCCCTTTTATTGACGAGCGACACAAAGATACTGAAACTTATGTTATGTCCAGTATCTTTAGATCATTTTAGAATATTTATTATAATTATGTGAATTCGATTAAAAACGATTGTTAGGTATTTTATTCCTTTGGCATACACGAAATCCCTCGAGTTTGTCTACGGTCTGAAAGAAGTGGATTAATCCACTTCTTAAAATCAATTCTTACTTTTATATTCAATTATATTCTGTTTTACTTTGTTTACTTGTAAGGTAAAAACATCAGGTCTTGAGTAGTGTCCAACCGGGTCAAAGTCAAAGTGACTATAAGTGATTTCTCTCAAATCTAGATCCGCAATAATAACTTCTTCTTGCCCCCAAACAGGTTCTGAAACATATTCTCCTAGAGGATTTACAATTGCGCTCCCACCCCTACTCATAACATCTGGTGCTGTGATAAGATCACCGTAGCCAGCTAAATTAGTTGGATACATATCCTTTGTAACATATTGATTAGCAGACAATACAAAGCATCTGCCTTCCATGGCGATATGACGGATTGTAGATTGCCATGATTCTCTTGAATCAGCGGTCGGTGCAATATATATTTGTACTCCTTGTGCATACATAGCTGCTCTAGCTAAAGGCATATAATTTTCCCAACAAATAAGCGCTCCAATTTTACCATAAGGGGTTTCAAAAACCGGTAATGTACTTCCATCTCCCTCTCCCCAAACAATTCTTTCTGCTGCAGTCGGCTTCAGTTTACGATGCTTTCCTAGTAAAGTGCCATCTGGTCCGAAAAATAAAACCGTGCAATAGAGAGTTCCACCAGAATATTCACCATCGCGTTCGATAACCCCAATAACAAGGTAAACTCCAGCTTCTTTAACGACTTTACCTATTTTATTTGTATCCTCACTTGGTACAACTATAGAGCTATCCCAATAACGATACCAGTCTTTTCTTCCATGGTCACTCCGACTTCCTATTACCGTTCCAAAAGTTAACCCTCTTGGATAAGCTGATATAAATGCTTCCGGGAACACTACTATTTTAGCTCCCTTTTCAGCCGCTTCTCTTATTATGCTGATCGTCTTCTCAATTGTTGCTTCTTTGTCCATAATAACGGAAGCAGCCTGGATAACCGCTACTCTAGTTGTACTATTTGCCATTACAAACCCTCCTAATTGATAACATAATACAGATTAAATTTTATGATTAATGCCCCGATCCCATTTGAATGGATTTGCTATCATAAGGGTGTATAGAGGGATCATTTTCTAAAGATTTTATAACATCAATTGCAACGTTCGTTCCTAATTGTTTACCCGCTTTGTTATCACTTTCAAAATGTACCCCTGCTAGTTTTCTAGAAAGATCAGATTCTCTAACTAATGCAAGGAATGTATCCTCATCCTCAGGAAACATGAAAGTTAGAATGGTATATGCAGCCCAACCGGTAGTTGAATGAGCTGAAGGGTAAGAAGGATGAGCAGGTACTGAAAAATTATCAATTAACTGTAACGTCGGGTCTAGATGTGTCGGTCTAGGTCGAAGATATCTATACTTTTCATGAAAAGCTGCTACCGAAGATGTATAAATGGTACCACTTAAAATATAATGGACTCTTGCCGCTTCCGGTGGTGCAAGATTATATTTACCTAACATTTCTTCAGCTATAGTAAACCATCTAGTATTGGGACCATAGATTTCCCCTGCCCACTTATTGATAATCTTAATATCCTCTTCCGTACGATTAGTGGCTAAATTTTTTAGTTCCTCTAAATCCTTTTTTGTCTCTTCGGAGTCATTTTCAGGAGGTGGATCTAATCTGTACGTAGTCCCATCCGGGAAACTAATTGGCTCCCACTCTCCAGCTGTAGGAGCTGCTGGATTTTCGTGTTTCCAACCCATTCCTACCGTCTCTTTTTCTACTTCTTTTGTTTTCACTCCACTCTCGGAAGCATTTGTACTACAACCTGCTATAGTTAAGCTTAATAAGCTTATAATGAGTAAAAAAGTACGTTTCACACTTATTCCCCCTTCTTTATAATCCAACAAAAATAATTATTAACTTATTGCCTTGTGTTCTTTAATCACCCAGATATTTTTAATCTCTACATCTTCAGCTCCTTGAACAGGTAAACCTCCTTCAATATTTACCCGAGTATAATGCACGTTATCTTCCGTTACGATTTCACCTGGGATAAAAATAGGGATTTCTGGAGGATATACCATTACAAATTCGGAAATGATTCTTCCTATGGCTTTTTCAAATGATACAACTTCCGTTTCAGCATAAAATGCATCTCTTGGAGAAAGAGCGAGAGGCGGGATTTCAGGAAGTATTACAGAGATATCCACTTTTTGCCCCACTTTTATCTTCAACTCTGCTGAAAGTGTTTCTAAGGATTTAACCAAAGTTAATAAATCCTCTTCTGAGTCACCAGGAGTTACTATACAAAGAATGTTATACAGATCCGAGAGCTCAACCTCAATATTAAAACCATTTCGAAGCCATTTCTCCACCTCATAACCAGTAACACCCAGTTCCTTAACTGAAATTAATAGTTTGGTTGGATCAAAGGCTACGGCTGCACTAGACTCTAGCACTTCATACATTTTAAGTGATTAATATCATTAATCTCACTCCGAACTACATTAGCCTTCCTAATGGTATCTTCCAACAATGCTTGTCCTTCTGTAGACAATAATTTACTAGCTACATCTAATGAAGCTAGTAGCAAGTAGGAAGTTGACGTAGTTGTTAGCATACTTAACACAGACTGAACCCTTGCAGCTGAAACAAGGTTTACCTTGTAAATTCAAAATAGAACTTTGAGTTAATGAGCCTCCTAGCTTATGAATAGTCGCTGCTAGGTCAGCTCCCGCCTGCATAGCAGATAATGGAAGTTCTGATTGGAAATGAATATGCGCTCAATGCGCTTCATAATATCCCGGTTCCAGCTCGGAATACGTTTCTTGGTTATACCCCAGATGTCTTTGCTTATCGTTGTTCCACTTCCTCTATTTCTTTGAAACAATCCATTCGATTCCAGTTCATCATATGCTGCTACTATTGTACTTCTGTTAACATTAAGTTCTTTTGCTAAGGATCGTTCTGATGGTAATGGTTTGTCGGGCGGAAAAGTTCCATTCGCAATTCCGTGTTCAATATATTCTGCGAGCTGTTTATAGATCGCTTTTTTTGCATTTCTATCTGGCTTCCAATCCATTGACTACAGTCCTTTTATCTATCTTTTTTACGATATATTATTTTTCTTTTTGGTTTTTTACTCAGGATCCTGTACCTTAAAAAACATCGAGCTAATAATCAATAGGTTAAAAAATATCATTTATGCAAAAAATCTAATATAAACTCCAAGACCAATTAAAGACAAGGTAATAATGACTACATAAATTAAAGTTAAATTTGTCGTATTTCTTTTTGTAGATTCTCTATAATTTTCGTCACTTTTACCTGTTAATACTAAAGTCAAAATTACAGATAAGATTAGTATTAGAAAAACTAAAGCAATAAGAAATTTCATTTTACACCCCTAATAATTTTTATAGTGAACTATTAATATAAACATTTTATCTAGTAAAAATAACAAATGAACCATCCAATTTTGAAGAATCACAACAGTCCAATTATCCCATTTGTCTTAATAAGGTTTTGGCTTCTATACCTTAAAGGGTGTATATTTTCCCACTTAAAATCATGATATAACCCTCAATCTATATGAAAAATTTCTTATCCTTAAATGGGTCCCTACTACCCTTACCAGTAAAAATATTTGATACCAAAAATCTTTTGTCCGAGCTATAAGCAGGTCTATCAATATGCACATAATAGAATACTTGAAGTAGCTATATTTCAAAAGAAACCGAATGAATTAATTAACAGCTAGAGGATATCGTTTTCCAAAGCGCAATTAACGTTGTTGGTGTGGATGACGAAGTTTAATAAATGTTGTAAACCTTTAATAGTGTAGATTAAATTGAGTACTAATCGATAATTAGTATTAATAGAAGTTCTTCAACACCTTAAATAATTAGCAATTAATTAAAAAACCTCTCAATGTACACAATGTGTGCACAGACTTATTTTTTTAATTGATTTTAACTGTTCTCGATACTAATAAGCCAAACCTTGATATCACAATAGACCTACATAAGAGAAGCCCTCACTACCTATATTAAAATTTAATAAGAATGACATTATCCAAATTTTTTAATAGTTTCTTTCCCAGATGGTAACTTTTAACGATAAGACTCTAATTATTAATTGCCCATTTAATGTTATGTTTACAGTTGCCAAATGTGGTTAAAATAAAGTTTATTATGGCTTAATATAAGACCATAAATACTTAGGATGTATTCAATAATTTCCTATACCGCACCGTTTTTTATCTAATCTAAACGATAAGTCCAATTAACAACTTCCCTAATACATATTATGTAAACTAGAAAACTATAAAATTTATTTAAACAATCTCTTCCCCTTTTATACCGTGAAGTAATCCTCCTACATAATATCGATTGCTCTTGCAGATAGACTTCTGGTTCTTCCTTTAGGACCCATAGGTGCTGCAACAAACAACGCCTTGTTATCTTTACCAACATTGTACCTACATTACTGCCCACTTTCAAACTTCACTAAAATAGGTATTCCATTACAATTTTTAAGTAACACACTTGAAAATTATTATATTTCTAATTGTTATTTAAACAAATTAATTGGATAATTGGAAAAAGTCCAGTTGTCCCACTAGCCGAATGTTCTAATTAATAAAGTTATAGCTTTATTTAAATTTTAAAAAATGTATAGACAAATAACACCCTTTGAAATGCAAAAGCGGACGCCTTGTTCTTCAAAGGGTGTTTCTTAAGTTATATATGTTAGTTAAGATAACCTTTAAATTATGAAGGTTGACGCTATTAAATCATCTTCCTACGCCTTACCCACTGAGTCGCAGCCCACTTGTCCCCTTTTATTACTGGAGCACCTCCGTGAAACGTCAATTCATTTAACGTTTGTTCTTCATAAAAATACTCAAAATACACAGCCATTCCTTTTTGAGGGTTAATTTTCAAATTCAGTTTAGGGAAATATGTTTCCCCTCCCTCTTCTACATCATTTAAATACATGACAAGAGTGCTTATCCTTGGATTTGACACCTGTTTATTTTGGGATGAAAAAAAATCAAAATGTGCCTTATACTCTTGCCCTACTTGATAGTTAAGAATGTGTAGGCCTTCTCCGTGTTCATAAGGGATATTCATAATTTGTGATGCTCTCTTTTCAATTCTTGTAACAAGTTCGCTTTCTCCTTCTTTAAAAAACATCCCACTACTTGTTCTTATAGAATCAACTTCACGAGTAGCACCGATTTTTGAACGTTCCACCCTGTCTTTTGATAAAGAAATTAATGCATTACATTCTTCCTCACTTAGCACATCTCCTAGGACAACTATCAACGGTTCTTCTAATTTAGCAATAATCTTAATCTCTTTGTCTTCAGTTTTAATCCTGTTTCCTTTGTGGTTAAAAATTGTTTGCTCTTTAATTTTCAACTCGCATCATCCTTAATTACAGAATTAATTGTTTCGTAATAACTAGATATGAACTTGGGTTGATTTTTTTTACAAGAAGTCCCAAAAATGCCACCTACCTCCTGTCAAAATTTATATAGAAAAATCTCTAAAAGTACTCCAAGTTCAAAATTAGACATACCCATTAATTAACTATACAGGATTGATTGGTTTATGA
>Ga0182742_1002921_pt1 | contig 17805 bp, 17 predicted proteins | sample eDN5th37CBELigMG_FD_128880 | JGI IMG/M metagenome (GOLD analysis project Ga0182742, IMG submission 128880) | Enriched Miracle-Growth compost microbial communities from Emeryville, California, USA - eDNA 5th pass 37_C BE-Lig MG (version 2)... ...
GCTCGCGGCGCGGCCGCGCAGCAGGGCGCGGTCGATCTTGAGGATGTCGACCGGCATCTCCTGCAGGCGGCCGAGCGAGGAGTAGCCCGCGCCGAAGTCGTCGATCGCGACGCGCACGCCGACCGCGCGCAGCTCGCGCAGCGCGGCGTGGACGCGGTCGGGGTCGCGCAGGGTCGCCGACTCGGTCATCTCGGCGATGAAGCGATCGGGCGCGAGGCCGTGCGCGTCCAGCCGCGCGGCCAGGCGGCGCGCGAAGCGTGACGTGGCCAGCTGGCGCAGCGACACGTTGAAGCCGATGTGGTGCTCGAGGCCGGCGTCGGACCAGGTGCGGGCCTGGCGGCAGACCTCGTCGACGACCCAGTCGCCGAGCGCCTCGATGATCCCGGTCTGCTCGGCCACGGGCAGGAACTCGCCGGGCGGGACGAGCCCGCGCTCGCCGTCGCGCCAGCGCAGCAGCGCCTCGACGCCGACGACGTCGCCGCTGCCCAGCTCGACCACGGGCTGGTAGTGCAGCTCGAGCTCGTCGTGGGCGAGCGCGTTGCGCAGCCGGCGCGTCATCGACAACCGCCCGCGCGGGTCGCTGTCGTGCGCGGCCCAGCGCGAGACGTGGCGGCCGCCCTTGCCCGCGTACAGCGCGGAGTCCGCGCGGCGCAGCAGCTCGTCGGCGTCCGCGGCGTCGTCCGGGAACAGGGCGATGCCGATCGTGGCGTCGATCTGGAACTCGATCCCGGCGATCGCGAACGGCTCGTGCAGCGCCGCCAGCAGCTTGCCCGTGACCGCCTCGGCGGCGGCGTCCGGCTCGTCGCCGAGCTCGGCCAGCAGCACGAGGAACTCGTCCCCGCCGTGGCGGGCGAGCACGTCGCCGGCGCGCAGGACGTCCGCGAGCCGGCGCGCGACCTCGCGCAGGATCTCGTCGCCGACGGCGTGCCCGAAGGAGTCGTTGACGAGCTTGAAGTCGTCGAGGTCGAGCAGCAGCAGCGCCGCCGCGGCCCCGCTGCGGCGCGCGTTGGCCAGCGTGCGGGTGAGGTGCTCCTCGAGCAGCGCGCGGTTCGCGAGCCCGGTCAGCGGGTCGTGGTAGGCCATGTGCGCCAGGCGCTCCTCCGTCCGGACGCGCTCGGTGATGTCGCGCACGTGGCCCGTGAACAGCGCGGTCTCGGCGTCGAGCCGCGTGATCGTCAGCTCGGCCGGGAACTCGGTGCCGTCCGCGCGGCAGGCCGAGATCGTGACGCGGCGCCCGATCAGCGTGCCGGTGCTGCCGGCGACCGCGGCGCGCAGCCCGCGCCGGTGCGCGTCACGCAGGTGCGCGGGCACGATCAGGTCGGCCATGTCGCGCCCGATCGCGTAGCTGCGCGGATAGCCGAAGATGCGCTCGGCCGCCGGGTTGAACTCGACGACGCGGCCCTCGCCGTCCATCGTGATGATCGCGTCGAGCGCGGCCTCGAGGATCGCGGCCTCGCGGACCTCGGCGGGGGTGTCGGCCAGCAAGCTTTCGGGGTTCTGCCACCTCACGACAGTGAGCATCGGCAGCACGCGCGCGTACGTGAGCGGCGATTGCCCCTCGTAGCACACGCACGTTGTCCGGCAGCGGACATCGCCCTCTCCCCCATATGTGGGAGGTCAGGCAGGGGTGTGCAGCGCGGCGCGGTTGCTCTCGACGACGAGCCGGGCGAACTTGGAGCGGTGGTCGCCGCTCAGGAACCGCAGGCCCACGAGGTCGCCGTCGCGGCGCGCGACCTCGGCCGTGGCCGTGACCGGCTCGGCCCCCGGGTCGAGCTCGACCGCGACCTGCACGCGCGCGCCGAGCTCGAGCGCGACGTCGGTCTCGACCAGCACGCCGTCCGCGCTCAGGTTGACCGTCGTCCCGCCGGCGCCCTCGAGCCGGACCGGCAGCTCGACCTCGATCCGCGTGGCGGTGCGGCGGTCGAGCTGGACGCCGTCGGAGACCGTGAACAGCAGGTCGCCCGTCGGGCCGTGCTGGAGGAAGCCCTTGAGCGCCACGAGCGCGCCACGGGAGTGGAAGGACAGCAGCGTGTCCGGCGCGAACTCCGGGAGCCGCAGCGCGTCGATCGAGCCCGTCGGCTCGAGCGTCGCCGTCGCCCCCACGACCGCCAGCACGCGCGCGTCGATCGCCGCCAGCGCGCCCGTCGAGCGCGAGTCGTACGGGACGTTGAGTGTGACCGTGTCAAAGGCGCGCAGGCGCTGCATACCCACTGTGCTCGGCAGCCTGCGCGCGATCCCGCAACCGCGGGACGGTCAGTCGCCGGACGAGTCCTGACCGGGCTCGGCGGCGAAGGGCGGCGTGGCCAGGGCACGCTCCAGCCGGGCCCGCTCGGCGATCAGGGGCTCGACGGACGCGAGCTCCGCCTCGAGCTGCCGCAGCCGCTCTTCCATCTCCTTGCGCACGCGCGCGATCACTTCGGCCATGTCGGCATTTCCTCCGTTCGCTGGACGCGCGCCGAGGCTACCGGCGGGTCCGGACGGCGGGCGCGCACCGCGCCCGCCATCGCGAGGTTCACTTCGCGGCCGGCTCGGCGCGCTTGAAGTGCAGGATCCCGACCTCGGTCGGGAACGTCTCGGCGCCGTTGTTGCGGCGCTCGGCGCTCTCGGCGGCGATCGCCAGCGCCTGGTCGAGCGTGCGGGCCAGCAGCCGGTTGAGCTTCTTGAACCCGCGCTCGTCGAGCTCGAGCGGCGTGCGCTTGAGCACGATCTCGGGGTCCTGCAGGTGGCCGGCGTCAGCGGCCGCCGCGAGGTCGGAGACGAGCTCGGAGATCGTCTCGTCCGTCAGCTCGCGCCGCAGGCCCGAGGGCAGCGTGCGCCACTGCTCCTCGTCGAGGTTCGGGCGCGCCGTCGCCTTGTAGAAGTGCTGCAGCGCGCCGCGCCGCGGCTCCGTCCGCACGAGCTCGACACAGTCGTAGTCGCGTAGCATGCGGACGTGGTAAGAGACCACGCCGAGCGGAGCACCGAGCTCCACGGCGAGGTCGCCAGGGCTCGCGACGCGCTCGCCGAGCCGCTGCAGGATGCGAGCGCGCAACGGGTGGGCAAGGGCTTTCGCGATCCGCGCCTCGGAGGTCTCCCCCGCAGGGCGGTGGCCATTACTAGATGGGTTTGCCGAAGTAGTGGGCATGGTCAGCATGAAGACTACGGCACGACCATGAAGATTTCCCACAAATTACGTCAAGTTTCTGTCAGCGCGCTCTGGAGCGTGATCGAATTCCCCCGACCGGCCGATAGCGCGAGACCACCAAGGAGTCAACCACAGAGATAGCCTGAGGCGTCGGATGAGGCGGATCGCCTGCGCCCTCGCACTCCTGTTCGCGGCCTGCGGTGACGGCCCCGAGCGTACCGCGCGGGTGACGCCCACGCCGACGCCGGGAATGATCGCGCCCGTCGTCTCCGCCGCGAGCGCGCTCCCGGCGACCGCGAGCGCCGGCCGGCTGATCGCCACCGCGACGGTCCGCGGCGTCGCCGAGCCGCGCACGCGCATCGTCGTCTCCGCCGGCTGCGAGGAGGAGGCCTGCGCCACGGCCACGCTGGCCGCGCCCGACGGCGCCTTCGAGGCCGAGGTGCAGCTGGCCGCTGACGCGCGGCGACCGGTGGCGACGATCGTCGTCGCCTACGAGGACCGCTCGGCCTCGATCGACAGTGACCGCGTCGCGGTCGAGCTCACCGAGCAACCCACCCCCACGCCGACGCCCGCCGCGAACGCCCGCACCGTGGTCGTGATCGGCGACTCGCTCGCGGTCGGCATGCGCCCCTACCTGTCCGAGTTCCTCGGCGGCTGGCAGGTGCTCGTCGACGCCCGCGGCGGCCGCCGGCTGGGCGAGGGCATGCGGCGCTTCGACGCGGCGCGGCCGCCCGAGGGCAGGATCGTGTACGCGTTCAGCCTGTTCACCAACGACCCGCCGGACAGCGTCGGCGCGCTCGAGGCCGCCGTGCGCCGCAGCACGAGCCACGGCTGCGCGGTGTGGGCGACGATCACCGGCGCCAACGAGGCCAACGCCCGCCTGCAGGAGCTGGCGGCGAGCACCCCCGACCGCCTGAAGGTCGTGCGCTGGGCCGAACGGTCGCAGCAGGAGGCGTCGTGGCTGAAGGCCGACGGCATCCACGGCACGCCGGCGGGCTACCGCAACCGCGCCGCGCTCTACGCCGCGGCGATCAAGAGCTGCACGGAGTAGCCTCCCGCCATGGCGCTCAAGGAAGGTACCGAGCGGACCGAGGAGTTCCGCGTCGAAGGGGACCTGCTGACCGACGTCGACGGCACGCTTCCGATGCCCGTCCTCTCGACGCCGGGGATGATCTCGATGATGGAGTGGGCCGCGACCCGCCTGGTGGCGGACGACCTGCCGCCCGAGCACGCCACGGTCGGCTTCGAGGTCTGCGTCAAGCACGTCGGCGGCGCCCTCGACGGCGCGCTGTGCACGGTCACCGCGCGCCTGCGCGAGGTCATCGAAGAGCGCAAGCTGCGCTTCGACGTCGAGGTCAAGGAGGGCGAGCGCACGATCGGGGTCGGCACGCACGAGCGGCGCGTGATCCCGGTGGCGCGCTAGACGCCGTCCTTGAACACCCGCGCGACGAGCGGGACGCCGGGCCGGTAGGCGAGGTGGATGTGCGACGGCGCGTCGAGCAGGACGGCGTCGGCGCGGGCGCCCGGCGCCAGGTGGCCGATGTCGCTGCGCCGCAGGGCGCGCGCGCCGCCCGCGGTCGCGGCCCACACCGCCTCGTCGGGCGTCATCCGCATCTCGCGCACGGCGATCGCGATGCAGAACGGGATGCTGGTGGTGTAGCTCGTGCCCGGGTTGCAGTCGGCGGCGAGCGCGACCGTGACGCCGGCGTCGAGCAGCCGGCGCGCGTCCGGGTACGGCGCGCGGGTGCTGAACTCGGCGCCCGGCAGCAGCGTCGCGACCGTGTCGGAGTTCGCGAGCGCGTCGATGTCGGCGTCGGTGACGTGGGTGACGTGGTCGGCGCTGGCGGCGCCGAGCTCGACCGCGATCTGCACGCCGGGCCCATGGCCGAGCTGGTTGGCGTGCACGCGCGGGGTCAGGCCCTTCGCCAGGCCGGCCTCCAGGATCGCGCGCGTCTGGTCGCCGTCGAAGGCGCCGCGCTCGCAGAAGACGTCGATCCAGCGGGCATGGGGGGCGCAGGCGTCGAGCATCTCGCCCTTGACGAGCTCGACGTAGGCGTCGGGGTCGTCGTACTCGGGCGGGACGACGTGGGCGCCGAGGAACGTCGTCTCGGGCGTGCGCGGCTCGGCGATCGTGAGGCTGCGGCGCTCGTCGGGGACGGTCAGCCCGTAGCCCGACTTGGTCTCGACCGTGGTCGTGCCCGAGCGCAGGGCCTCCGCGATCAGCCGGTCGAGGTTGTCGCCCAGTTGCTCGTCGGAGGCCGCGCGGGTGGCCTGCACCGTGGTGCGGATCCCGCCCGCCGCGTACGGCTCCCCCGCCATCCGCGCCGCGAACTCCTGCGCGCGGTCACCGGCGAACACGAGGTGACCGTGGCTGTCGACGAAGCCGGGGATGAGCGCGCGGCCCTGCGCGTCGATGCGCTCGCTGCCCGCGCCCTCCGGCGGGGTGTGGCCGACCCACGCCACGCGGCCGCCCTCGAACACGATCGCGGCGTCGGTCAGCGTGCCCAGCTCGGGGTCGTTGGTGACCAGGGTCCCGATGTTGTCGATCAGCACGCGCGCTTGCCTCCCACGTAGACCTCGCGCACGTCCGCGGCGGTCGCGGCGAACACGAGCGACTCGAGCAGCGTGGCGGGCTCGGCGGTCTCCAGCCGCGGCGAGTCCAGCCCGACCGTGACGAAGTCCGCCAGCTTGCCGGGCTCCAGGCGCCCGGCCTCGGGCCAGCCGACACTGGCGTGGTTGACGGCGGCCGCGAGCAGCGCCGGCGCGGTGAAGTGGCCGCGGCGCTCGGTCGCCAGCCGCAGGTTGAGCTCGACCGCGCGCGCCTCCTCGAAGAGGTCGATGACCGCGTGGCTGTCGCTGCCCAGCGACAGCCTGGGGCCGGCGCGGCCGATCCCGTCCGCGAGGTCGCGCTCGGTCGTCGGGCACATGCAGATCGTGGTCTCGCGCAGCAGCCCGCGGTCCTCGTCGGTGAGGTGGGTGGCGTGCACGGCGGTCGAGTCCGGGCCGAGCGCGCCGCGGTCGGCGAGCAGCCGGACGGGCGTGACGCCGTGCGCGGCCAGGCACGCCTCGTTCTCCGCGCGCTGCTCGGAGACGTGGACGTGCAGCGGCTTGCCGCGCGCGAACTCGACCACGGTCGGGATCTGGTCGGCCGGTACCGCCCGGACGGAGTGGATCGCGGCACCGACCCGCGCGCCGCGGATGCTCGACACGCGCTGCGCCCAGCGCTCGGCGTCGCCGTCGCTGAAGCGCTGCTGGACGGCGTTCGGCGACTCGCCGAAGCCGCCGGCGAGATAGCAGGCGTCGAGCAGCGTGAGCCGGATCCCGGCCTCGTCGGCGGCGGCGATCAGCGCGTCGCTGTGGTGCACGTAGTCGAACTCCCCCACGCACGTGATCCCGGCGCGCAGCATCTCGCGGTAGGCCCCGAGCGCGAGCCGGTGCGTGTCGTCGGGGGTGAGCCCGGCGGCGAGCGCGTACATGTCCTCCCGCCACGTCCAGAACGAGCCGCCGCCGCGCTGGGTGCGCCCGCGCAGCGCGCGCTGGAAGGCGTGGCTGTGCGCGTTCGCCAGCCCGGGCAGCGTGACGCCGCGCAGATGCGTGGCGTCACGCGAGCGCTTGACGCCGGGCACGACCGACGCGATCCGGCCGTGGTCGACGGTGATCAGCACGTCGGCGCTGACCTGCTCGCCGCCGAGCCAGGCGTAGTCGGCGTGGAAGCGGCTCACGGGATGCGCACGCCGCGCTCGGCCGCGACCTCCGCGGCGCGCTCGTAGCCCGCGTCGGCGTGGCGGATCACGCCCATCGCCGGGTCGTTGGTCAGGACGCGCTCGAGCTTGCGCGCCGCCAGCTCGGTCCCGTCGGCGACGCTCACCTGGCCGGCGTGGATCGAGCGGCCGATGCCGACCCCGCCGCCGTGGTGGATCGAGACCCAGGACGCGCCCGACGCGACGTTGACCATCGCGTTCAGCAGCGGCCAGTCCGCGATCGCGTCCGAGCCGTCGAGCATCGCCTCGGTCTCGCGGTACGGGGAGGCGACCGAGCCCGCGTCGAGGTGGTCGCGGCCGATCACGATCGGGGCGGTGACCGCGCCGCCGGCCACGAGGTCGTTGAAGGCCAACCCGGCGAGGTGGCGCTCGCCCTGGCCGAGCCAGCAGATCCGCGCGGGCAGGCCCTGGAAGGCGACCTTCTCGGCCGCCATCCGCATCCAGCGCGCGAGCGACTCGTTCTCCGGGAACAGGTCCAGGACGGCCTTGTCGGTGGCAGCGATGTCGGCCGGGTCGCCGCTCAGCGCCGCCCAGCGGAACGGGCCGCGGCCCTCGCAGAACAGCGGCCGGATGTAGGCGGGCACGAAGCCCGGGTAGTCGAAGGCGCGCTCGCAGCCGCCGAGCCTGGCCTCCGCGCGCAGCGAGTTGCCGTAGTCGAAGACCTCGGCGCCGCGGTCCATGAAGCCCACCATCGCCTCGACATGGCGGGCCATCGACTCGCGGGCGCGGTCGACGAAGTCCGGCCGCTCGCGCGCCGTCTCCCAGTCCTCGAAGGCGATGCCCGAGGGCAGGTAGGCGAGCGGGTCGTGCGCGGAGGTCTGGTCGGTCACGACGTCGATCGGCGCCTCGCGGCGGAGCAGCTCGGGCACGACGTCGGCGCAGTTGCCGAGCAGGCCGATGCTCAGCGGGCGGCGCTCGTCGCGGGCGGCGATCGCGAGCTCGAGCGCGTGGTCGAGGTCGTCGGCCTCGACGTCGAGGTAGTGGGTCTCGAGCCGGCGGGCGATCCGCGACGGGTCGACCTCGACGCAGAGGCACACGCCGCCGGCCATCGTGACGGCCAGCGGCTGCGCGCCGCCCATGCCGCCCAGCCCGCCGGTGAGCGTGATCGTGCCGGCCAGCGAGCCGCCGAAGCGCTTCTCCCCCACGGCCGCGAACGTCTCGTAGGTGCCCTGCAGGATGCCCTGGGAGCCGATGTAGATCCACGAGCCCGCGGTCATCTGGCCGTACATCGTCAGCCCGAGCGCCTCCAGGCGGCGGAACTCGTCCCACGTCGCCCAGTCGCCGACCAGGTTGGAGTTGGCGATCAGCACGCGCGGCGCCCACTCGTGCGTGGTGAGCACGCCGACGGGCTTGCCGGACTGCACGAGCAGCGTCTCGTCGCCGGCGAGCGTGCGCAGCGTGCGCACGATCGCCTCGTAGGACGGCCAGTCGCGGGCCGCCTTGCCCGTGCCGCCGTAGACGACGAGCTCGGCCGGGTGCTCGGCGACCTCGGGGTCGAGGTTGTTCTGCAGCATCCGCAGCGCGGCCTCCTGCTGCCAGCCGCGGCAGGAGAGCTCGGTCCCGCGCGCGGCGCGGATCGTGGCGACGGTCATGGCACCTCCAATGGGCCGGTCACGGACTCGGCGGCGCGCACGGCGCCGCCGTCACGAACGAAGGCCACGGCGGCCTCGATCTCGGGGGCGAGGAAACGGTCGGCGCCCGGCCCCGGCGGCTGCAGCGCCGCGATCACGGCGCCGGTCGCGGGGGCGGGCGTCAGCGGCGCGCGCAGCTGGATCCCGCGCGCGGCCGTGAGCAGCTCGATCGCGAGCACGCGGGTGAGGCCGTCGAGGGCGCGGCGCAGCTTGCGGCCGGCGGCCCAGCCCATCGAGACGTGGTCCTCCTGCATGGCGGAGGACGGGATCGAGTCGACGCTGGCCGGGGCGGCGAGCCGCTTGAGCTCGGACACGATCGCGGCCTGGGTGTACTGGGCGATCATGTAGCCGGAGTCGACGCCCGGGTCGTCGGCCAGGAACGGCGGCAGGCCGTGGTTGCGGGCGACGTCGAGGAAGCGGTCCGTTCGCCGCTCGGACATGGACGCGACGTCGGCGGCGGCGATCGCCAAGAAGTCGAGCACGTAGGCGACGGGCGCGCCGTGGAAGTTGCCGTTGGACTCCACGCGGCCGTCTGTCGTGATGACCGGGTTGTCGATCGCGGCGGCGAGCTCCCTTTGTGCGACGGCGGCCGCGTGCTTGAGCGTGTCGCGGGCGGCGCCGGCGACCTGGGGTGCGCAGCGCAGCGAGTAGGCGTCCTGCACGCGCGGGTCCTCGGGGCCGCGGTGGGAGGCCACGATCGCCGAGCCGGCGAGCAGCGCGCGCAGGTTCGCCGCGGCGGCCGCCTGCCCGTGCTGCGGGCGGAGCCGCTGCAGGTCGGCGGCGAAGACGCGGTCCGTGCCGCGCAGGCCCTCGACGCTCATCGCGGCGGCGATGTCGGCGACCGTGAGGAGGTTGCGCAGGTCGGCGATCGCCAGCACGAGCATGCCGAGCATCCCGTCCGTGCCGTTGATCAGCGCCAGCCCTTCCTTCTCGGCCAGCGTGACCGGAGTGAGCCCGGCGGCGGCGAGCGCGCCGGCGGCGTCGCTGAGGTGGCCGTGGGCGTCGCGCACCGGGCCCTCCCCCATCAGCGCCAGCGCGCAGTGCGCGAGCGGCGCGAGGTCGCCCGAGCAGCCGAGCGAGCCGTGCTCGTGGACGACGGGCGTGATCCCCGCGTTCAGCAACGCCGCGTAGGCCTGCGCGGTCTGGACGCGCACGCCGGTCCGGCCCGTCGCGAGCGTCGACAGCCGCAGCAGCATCAGCGCGCGCACGACCTCGCGCTCGACCTCCTCGCCCGAGCCGGCGGCGTGCGAGCGGATCAGGCTGCGCTGGAGCTCGACGCGCTTGGCCGGCGGGATGTGCAGGGTCGCCAGCGCCCCGAAGCCGGTCGAGACGCCGTAGTGCGGGCGCGTGTCCGAGGCCAGCGAGTCGACGACGGCGCGCGTACGGGCGATCTCGGCCAGCGCGCGCTCGGACAACTCGACCTGCGCCCCCACGCGGGCGACCGCGATCACGTCCTCGAAGGAGGGCGCTTCGACGTCGACGACCACGGGCATGGCCCGCAAGTAACCAGCGGCGCGGCGGGCGCGCACGCGATCGGCCGCGATTGTGTCTCGTATTTCAGACGGCCCGGCGGGGCCCGCGCCGCCCTCGCCGGCGTCGTCGCCCCTCGCCGCCCTCGCCGCCCCGCGCCGCACCGGGCCGCCCTCGCGGCCGTCGCCGCCCCTCGCCGTCCTCGCCGCCCGCGCCGCCCCGCGCGCCCCGCGCCGCCCCCTCGCGGGCGACCCCCGGTAGCGTCTCGGATCTGAGACCGAACGCGCCCGCCGCCGCCCACGCGCTGCAGCTGCTCAAGCTGCTCGCGCGTCACGCCGCGCCGCTGCCCGCGAGCGCGATCGCGCGCGACCTCGGGCTGCCGCGCTCGACCACCTACCACCTGCTGAACGTGCTCAAGGCCGAGGGGTTCGTGGTGCACCTGCCCGAGGCGCGCCGCTACGGGCTCGGGGTCGGCGCGTACGAGCTCGGCTCGGCCTACCTGCGCCAGGAGCCGCTGCGCTGGATCGCCCAGACCGTGCTCACGCGGCTCGTCAGCGCGACCACGCAGAACGCGCACATGGCGGTGCTCGACGGCCGCGACGTCCTGTACGTGATCGAGGAGCGCGCGCCCGGGCGGCCGCCGCTGGTCACCGACGTCGGCGTCCGCCTGCCCGCGCACCTGACGGCGTCCGGGCTGGCGATCCTGGCCGCGCTGCCGGGCCGCCAGGTCGACGCGCTGTACCCCTCGCGGCGCGCGCTCACGCGCCGCCACGACGCCGGCCCCGCCTCGCTCACCCAGCTCAGGGCGCTGCTGGCCGCGGCCCGCCGGGACGGCTACGCGCGCGAGGACGGCTTCATCACCCCCGGGTTCTCCTCGGTCGCCGCCCCCGTGCTCGACCACACGGGCCACCCGACCGCGGCGATCGCCGTCACCTACGAACAGGGTGACGCCGAGCAGCTCGCGACCCACGTCCGCCGGGCCGCCGCACGGGTCTCGGAACGGATCCGGGGTTGACAACACATTCCTATATGGGAATATGTTGTCGCGGATGGCCCGGGCAGCGACGACAACCGACGCGTTCAACGCGGTGGCCGAGCCGCGGCGGCGGCAGATCCTGGATCTGCTGGCCGGCGGCGAGCGGCCCGTCAATGAGCTCGTGCAGCAGCTCGGCATCCCCCAGCCGCAGGTGTCCAAGCACCTGCGGGTCCTCCGCGAGGTAGGAGTGGTCGAAGTGCGTGACTCAGGCCGGCAACGGCTCTACCGGCTCAACGGCCGTGCGCTCAAGCCCATCCACGACTGGGTCAAGACCTACGAGCGCACCTGGACCGAGCGGTTCGACGCGCTCGACGACGTCCTCGACGAACTCAAGAAGGAGCAGCCCGATGCCCGCGACTAGCGGAACCGCCGTCCTCACCCTGCCGTCCGACACGGAGATCCTGATGGTGCGGGAGTTCGACGCGCCCCGGCACCTCGTCTACCACGCCTACACCACGCCCGAGCTGATCAAGCGCTGGTGGGGCGGCAAGCGCGGCAACGTCCACACCGCCGAGATCGACCTGCGCGTCGGCGGCACCTGGCGCTACGTGATGACCGCCGAGGGCGGCTTCGAGGTCGCCTTCCACGGCGAGTTCAAGGAGATCGTCCCGAACGAGAAGCTCGTCAACACCGAGGTCTACGAGGGCGCGCCGCCCGAGGCCGGCGAGGCGCTCGTGACCTGCACGTTCGAGGATCTCGTCGGCGGCCGCACGCGCCTGTCGATGCTGACCCAGGTCGACTCCAAGGAGGTGCGCGACGCGATCATCGACAGCGGCATGGAGGGCGGCGCCCAGGAGGGCCTGGACATCCTCGAGACGATCGCGATCGAGCTGCAGGCCGTTTGACATGCCCTGAACGATGTGCTGACCTGTTCGGCCCCGACGGCCCACTCCCCCACCGGGGCCGTCGCGAACCGAAACGAGGCTCCCCATGCGCCGACTCTTCGCCGCCGTCGCCGGACCGCGGGCCAGGTGGATCATCGCCGGCCTCTGGCTCGCCGTCGTGCTGTTCTCGTTCGGGACGGGGATCCCCGAGAAGTACACGGACGCGCAGGAGAACGAGTCGACCTCGTTCCTGCCCGGTGACGCCGAGTCGACGAAGGCGCTGACGGCGGCCGAGGAGCTGCAGGGCGGCGAGCTCGCCCCCGCGGTGATCCTCTACCGCCGCGAGAGCGGCCTGACCGCGGCCGACCGGGCGAAGATCGTCGACGACGTCGGGCGGCTCACCCAGCGCCGCTTCCCCGGCGTCGTCGCCGACGGCGCGGCCGCGGCGGGCGGCGAGAACGGCGCCGCGCCGCCCGGCGCGCCCGAGGGCTGCGGCGGGCCGGCGACGCCGATCCCCGGCCAGCCCGCGGGCTACGCGCCGTTCGTCGGCCCGGTCTGCTCCGAGGACGGCAAGGCGGCGCTCGTGTTCGCCTACCTGCGCGGCGACGGCGAGTCGGACACGATCCTCGACCCGATCGGCTTCTGGCGTGACACCGTGTCGGACCCCGGCGGCGGGCTGGAGGTCAAGATCACCGGCGGCGCCGGCTACGCCGCGGACGCGATCGAGGTCTTCGAGAACATCAACGGCACGCTGCTGCTGGCCGCGACCACGCTGGTGATGATCCTGCTGATCCTCATCTACCGGTCGCCGATCTTCCTGTTCATCCCGCTGGCGTCGGTGCTGTTCGCCGAGATCCTGTCGCAGACGCTGGGGTACGGGCTCGCCGAGCTGGGGGTGACGATCAACGGGCAGTCGAGCGCGATCATGTCGGTGCTCGTGCTCGGCGCGGGCACGGACTACGCGCTGCTGATCGTCGCCCGCTATCGCGAGGAGATGCACCGCGAGACGGACAAGTACGTCGCGATGCGCAACGCGCTGATCTCCGCCGGGCCGGCCGTGTTCGCGAGCGCGGCGACCGTGATCGCCGCGCTCTTCTGCCTCTCGATCGCGCGCGTGAACGGCACCTCCGGCCTCGGCCCGCTGGGCGCGCTCGCCGTCTTCTGCGCCGCGCTGTCGATGCTCACCCTGCTGCCGTCGCTGCTGCTGATCTTCGGCCGCCGCGCGTTCTGGCCGTTCGTGCCGCACACGCCCGAGACGCGCCCGGCCGAGCACGTGCGCGGGCGCAAGGTCCTCACGGCCTCGAGCGCCAGCGCGCTCGCGCGCGTGCTGGCGGCGTGCGTGCTCGTCGCCGTGCTGCTCCCGCTCGCGCTGCTGTCGGCGCTCATCCGCGCGCTCTCGGGCCGCCGCGTGCCGTCGCTGGTGTCCGCGCTGGACGCGCCGATCTTCACCCCCTACGAGCTGCGCCGCGCCCGGCACGAGCACCAGGTCGACGAGACGCACGGCTTCTGGAAGCGCGTCGGCGACCGCGTGGCGCGCAACCCGAAGCGGACGTTCGGCGGCACCGTGGCGATCCTCGCCGTGATGTGCCTGGGGCTGCTGTTCTTCTCCACCGACCTGACGACGAACAACGGCTACCGCACCGAGGTCGAGGCCGTCGAGGGCCAGGAGCTGCTGGCGCGCAGCTTCCCCGCCGGCGCGAGCGCCCCGACCGACGTGATCGTCGACGACGGCGACGTCGAGCGCGTCTCGCAGGCCGTCGCCGAGGTGCCGGGCGTGCAGTCCGTCGCCGCGCCCGTGGCCAGCGAGGACGGGCGGACGCTGTTCCAGGTGACGCTCACGCCACCGCCCTATTCGACCGAGGCGTTCGACCTGATCGAGCCGATCCGCGAGGCCGCGCACGCCGCCGGCCAAGGCGAGGTGCTCGTGGGCGGCGCCACCGCGGTCGAGTTCGACGTGCGCGAGGCCGCGGCCTGGGATTCGCTGGTGATCCCGCCGATCGTGCTGCTGGTCGTGTTCGTGATCCTGATGGCGCTGCTGCGCGCCGTGACCGGCCCGCTCGTGCTGATCGCCACCGTGATCGCGTCCTACGCGGCCGCGCTCGGCGTCTCCTTCTTCGCGTTCGAGTTCATCTTCGACTTCCCCGGCTCGGACCCGTCGCTGCCGCTGTTCGGGTTCGTCTTCCTCGTCGCGCTCGGGGTCGACTACAACATCTTCCTCGCCGCGCGGGCGCGCGAGGAGGCCTTCGAGCACGGCACGCGAGCGGGCATGCTGCGCGCGCTGGCGGTCACGGGCGGGGTGATCACGAGCGCGGGGATCGTGCTCGCCGGGACGTTCGCGGTGCTGGCGACGCTGCCGCTCGTGTTCCTGACCGAGATCGGCTTCCTGGTCGCGTTCGGCGTGCTGCTGGACACGTTCCTCGTGCGCTCGGTGCTCGTGCCGGCGATCACGCTGATGCTCGGGCCGCGCTTCTGGTGGCCGTCCGAGCTGGCGCGCACGGACGGGCGTGTGAAGGTCGCGGCCTAACCGGCGATCGCCAGCGCGAGCGGCAGCAGCGCGAGCGCCGCGGCGATGCTGATCGCCAGGCCGGTCGCCGCGGTCTTGGGCGAGTAGCCGTAGACCTGCGCGAACGAGACGACCGAGGTCGGGATCGGCCCGAGCACGAGCAGCCAGACCGCAGGCGGCAGGTCGGCGCCGAGCAGCGTGGCCGCGCCCAGGATCGCGGGCGCGACCGTCAGGTGCACGGCCAGCGTGCGCAGCGTCATCGCGATCTGCGGCTTGCCGATCCAGCGCGGCGGCCAGGCGACGCCGAGCAGCATGAAGCCCACCAGGCCCATCGTGATCCCGAGGCCGGCGACGATCGGGTCGACGATGTCCGGCGCGGGCACGACGAACCCGAGCGCCAGGCCCGTGACCGCGCCGAGCGTCGGCGCGTAGTCGGCCAGCGCGGTGCGCGCGGACTGCGACTTCGGCGCCCCCGCGCGCAGGAAGCGCACGCCGAGCGCGATCCGCGCCTGCGTGAGCATGTCGTAGGCGATCACGAACACGGCCGCCTCCGCGCCGAGCGTCGCGGTCGCCAGCGGCGCCGTCCAGAACGTCGGGTTGCCGAACATCCAGAACGCCAGCAGCGGGCCGTCCGTGCGCCGCCGGAAGAGCACCTTGCCCGTGCCGACCGCGGCCAGCTGGGCGACGAGCAGGAGCGCGATCGCCCCGAGGTTGCGGACGTTGACGTCGAAGCTCCAGCCCGCGAGCACGGACAGCAGCCCGACGCCGCCGGCGAGCTGGAGCCGGAACAGGATCGAGATGTGCGCCTGCAGCCACCGGCGCGAGCCGAGGCCGAGCAGGAACGCGCCGAAGAGCGGGAGGGCGGCTGCCACTCCCTAGTTCGATAGCACTACGACTGCTTCTCGGAGGCGGCCCCGAGGGCGATCGAGGCGACGGCGACGATGGCGATGGCGAAGATCTGAACGGTCTTGGTCATGCCCTCACGGTCCCGGATCGGCCTTGCCCGAACCTTGCCCGGGCATTGCCAGCATCACGAGGTTGCCGTCCGGATCGGCGATGTAGGCGATCCGCTCGCCCCACGGCATGTCCTGCGGCTCGACCACGACCTCGGGCGCTTTGGCGGCGGTCGCGTCGACGTCGTCCACGTACAGGCACAGCTCGATCCGGTGCCCGCTCGCGGGCCGTTGCGGGCGGCCGTGGACCGGGTCGCCGCGCATCGCCCCGATCCCGAGCTCGCTGTCGCCGAAGCGCAGCGTGACGAAGTCGGGATCGTCCTCCGGGAAGCGGTAGGCCTCCTCGCCGCCGAGCAGGTCGCGGTAGAACGCGATCGAGGCCGGGAAGTCCTCGGCCGAGAGCATCGGGATCAGGCGCGCGGGCATGGCCGCACGCTAGCGTGGATGCGCAACGTGCCGACGTTCCACGGCCTCGAGTTCGCTTACAGCCTCTATCCCCTTCCGCCCGGCCGCATGCCGTTCCGGCGCTGGCGCTGGGAGCTGTGGCACGGGTCTTCGCTGATCGCCGCGGGCTGGCGGCTCGCGCGCGCCGACGCGGGCTGCGCGCTGCGCCTGCACGCGGCCGACCACGGGCACAGGCTGTTCGGGCTGCCGGCGCCGCCGCGCGATGCGCGCTCGGGCCGCGGCGACCTGCCGCCCGGGACGACCGAGCGGCTCGCGATCGGGCCGATCACGGCACTGCTGGTGCCGCGGGCGCTCGAGCGCCCGTCAGTGGCCGTGACTTAGGTGCTTGCGGCGGCGGCGCTCGGCGCGGCTGAGCTTGCGGCCGCGCTTGACGTCGGTCCCGCCCATGATCGAGATGATCCGCAGCCTGAGCGTCGGGCCGCCCGGGTCGGGGCGGTCCTCGCCGAGCTCGATCCCGTTGCCGCCCATGAAGGCGAACTCCGAGCACTCGACGTTCAGGCCTTCGGGGACGCGTACGTCGGAGCCGCCCATGAGCGAGAAGACCGTCATCTCGACGACGTCGTCGGCGAGTTCGGCGTCGTTGAGGTCGATGTCCGAGCCGCCCATGACGTTGACGACCTTCAGGTTGCGGCCGACGAGCCAGCGGCCCTTGCGGTCGTGGCCGCTCATCACCGAGACGAGCCAGTTCGTGCCGCCCTCGCTGCGGCGGACCGGTATCCGTTTGGAGGTGTTGACGGGCTGCGGCGCTTGGTCCGGCGCGACCACGTCGGCGATCAGCCGCTCGAGCTCGGCGTGCGTGCGCGAGGCGTAGACGGCGTCCAGGCGCTCGTCGAGTTCGTCGGGGGTCAGCCGGCCTTCACCGGTGGCGACGCGGAGGATCTCGGCGTGGCGTTCGCGGTCCGCATCGGACGCGCGCAGCTCGGGGAGCGAGTCGTCAGGCACTGCCCTCAGCGTACATTCCGGCCATGAGGCTCAACGTGGAGGCCGCGCCTTGAACGGCGCGGAGAGCGTCCTGCGGACGCTGGTCGGCTCCGGCGTGGACGTCTGCTTCGCGAACCCGGGCACGTCGGAGATGCACCTGGTCGCGGCGATGGACCGGGTGCCGGAGATGCGCGGGGTGCTGACGCTGTTCGAGGGCGTCGCGTCGGGGGCGGCCGACGGCTACGCGCGCATGGCCGACCGGCCGGCGGCGACGCTCTTGCATCTCGGGCCGGGGTTCGGCAACGCGTTCGCGAACGTCCACAACGCGTACAAGGCGCGGTCGCCGGTGGTCAACGTCGTCGGCGACCACGCGGTCGCGCACAAGCCGCTGGGAGCGCCGCTGGCGAGCGACATCGAGTCCGTCGTGCGGCCGGTGTCCGACTGGGTGCGGGCGGTGCGCGACGCGCGCGGGGCGGCGCCGGCGTGCGCGGAGGCGGTGGCGGCCGCGCGGCGCGGGCAGGTGGCGACGCTGATCGTGCCCGCGGACGCGGGGTGGGGCGCTTCGTTGGGACCGGCGCCCCCGGTTTCGGTGGCGGCTCCTTCGCCCGTGCCCGAGGGCGCGGTCGAGGCGGCGGCTGCGGCGCTGCGGGCAGGTTCTGGCGCGTTGCTGCTGGGCGGCGTGGCGGCGCGTGAGCGCGGGCTCGAGCTGGGCGCGCGGATCGCCGCCGCGACGGGGGCGCAGCTGCTGCGCGACACGTTCTGCCCGCGGCTGGCGCGCGGCGGCGGGCGGCCGCGGCCCGTGGGCGTCCCGTACGAGACGCCGCTGGCGGTGGAGGCGCTGTCCGGGCTCTCGCAGCTCGTGCTGGCGGGGGCGCAGCGGCCCGTCGGGTTCTTCGCCTACCCCGGGCAGCCGAGCCTGCTGGCCGCGCCGGAGACGGTCGTCACGCAGCTCGCGGCGCCCGAGGAGGACGTGCTGGGTGCGTTGGAGGCGCTGGCGGAGGCAGTCGGCGCGTCGCCGTCGGCGCCGGTCGCTGCCGTGGATCGGGTGGCCCTGCCGACGGGCGGCGCGCTCGATGTCGAGCGGCTGGCCGCGGTCGTGGGCGCGCTGCTGCCCGAC
>Ga0182742_1002922_pt1 | contig 17803 bp, 18 predicted proteins | sample eDN5th37CBELigMG_FD_128880 | JGI IMG/M metagenome (GOLD analysis project Ga0182742, IMG submission 128880) | Enriched Miracle-Growth compost microbial communities from Emeryville, California, USA - eDNA 5th pass 37_C BE-Lig MG (version 2)... ...
AATAAGAATTTGGTTAGGTGTACAATGGATGACAGCAGGATGGGGCAAAATAACAGGTGGATTCGAAGTAAATGGATTTTTACAAGGAGCGATTGTGAAAGCAGGTGGCGAAGCTCCAATCGTACAAGGATGGTATGCAGGTTTCTTGGAAAACGTTGCTCTTCCAAATGCAGGGTTGTTTAATGTATTAGTTCCTTGGGGTGAATTCCTTATTGGTATTGGACTCATTCTAGGGGCAGCTACAATTCCAGCTTTAATCGCAGCGGCTTTTATGAACTTAAACTTCCTTTTAGCCGGAACAATTAGTACAAACCCTGAATATTTGGCGTTAGAAGTGATTTTACTATTCGCAGGTGTTGGCAGCTACTACTGGGGCGTTGATCGCTTCATGATTCCAGCATTAAAAGCGTATTTTACTAATAAAAGAAACCGTGACGCAGAACACAAAAAACCTGCAGTGGTTTAAATGAATAACAGTTTAAAAAGAGCCTAAAAAAGCAAGTGACCTTTATAAATGGTTGACTTGCTTTTTTAGTTTAGTCAAATATCTATAAAATCATCTAATATAATCTTATATAAGACTAAAGCATATTCTACCGTGCTTTATTGCTTCTCCTACTTCTTCAACGGTAATACACGTTAAATAGGGATTATTGCTAATTGCTTTTTCGAAAAGAGAATCAATTGGTTTGTGTTTGCGAATGACAATAAAAAAGTATATGAGGATTTGGAAGACCAACATTCACCGTTGAATTAGCAATGGCAACAGAAGCCTATCATGCCGTTGTCATTGCAAGATTTAACGGAAGGAAACAAAATCGATTTTTAATCAAAGCTTTGGCTCCTCCATCGCAAAGATATCCGGAGTACAATAATTCATTTTTAACCAAATGTCATTCAAGGCAATTCGGCAGACATTGGAAAGATATAGGGAAGATGATGATCTCACAAAAGAAAGTGCCTAATAAAAACAGGCACTTTTTTATTTTTTTTGATTGGACCTGCATTATTTAGCTGGTGCCCTGCATATGCTTTATTGTCAGCGCACGCTGGCGAAAAAGCTCATATGGGATAATTCCGGCCTTCCTCATTTTGGTGAAGGTTTTTAATTTTTATTAGATAGTTCTTCTATGGTTCATATGTAGTTCAGAATGATAAAAGGCAAATCGTCTACCAAAGCGCTGCCATTTTCAATTCATCAGAACAGATCTTCATAAGACAAAAAAAGAAACCTTGATTTAACAAGGTTTCTCTTAGCGTCCCAGAAGGGATTCGAACCCCCGACCTACAGTTTAGGAAACTGTTGCTCTATCCTGCTGAGCTACTGGGACATCGTATGACATTAATATATTATAATCATTTTGTTTATTTTGGTCAATGATTTTAATGAGATTCTATACCGAAAGTCCTTTGATATTTTAAGAGGCTTAATCAAAACAGGGGAGGGAGAATCTCTCCCACACCCCTATCGCTTCACAGTAATCAGTTTTTCTTGTTTTTCAATAACCTCTCCAATGATCCAAGAATCCTGACCTGCTTCTTTTAAAGCTTGGACATATTTTTCCGCATCTTCAGCGTTTATGGATATTAACAACCCGCCGGATGTAATCGCGTCACAAAGTATCAGTTGTTCTTCAAGTGGAATATCCCTATAGTCCACGTCCTTTTCAAGCCACTTATGATTGGACTTTGAACCGCCTGGAACGACGCCATCCTTTGCTAATTGTAAGGTACCATCAAGGATAGGGACCTTATGATAGTGAATCACAAGTGTCACATTGCTTCCAGATGCCATTTCACTTCCATGTCCTAATAGACCGAATCCGGTCACATCTGTAACGGCACTTGGCGTAAAATCACTAAGTACTTCAGCCGCACGTTTATTTAACATGGCCATCGTTTCTGTTACGACTTTTTCCTGTTCTTGCGTGACCGCACCGCGTTTAATTCCGGTTGTAAGAATTCCAACTCCAATTGGCTTCGTTAAAACTAGGACTTCTCCTGGTTTTGCGCCGACATTTTTCCAAAACTTATTTGGATGGACAATTCCTGTTACAGATAAACCGTATTTTGGTTCCTGATCATCTATGGAATGACCGCCAACTAAGACAGCGCCAGCTTCTTTTACTTTATCATTTCCGCCGCGTAAAATTTCTGCCAGCATTTCGCCGCCCAGTTTTTTCACAGGGTAACCGACCATATTTAATACGGTTGTTGGTTTGCCGCCCATGGCATAAACATCACTTAGGGCATTGGCCGCAGCTATTTGACCAAACATATATGGATCGTCAACCACAGGAGTAAAGTAGTCAATCGTTTGTATTAATGCAATTGAATCTGTCAGTTGATATACACCTGCATCATCAGATGTTTCGCGTCCGACTAGTAATTCAGGTACTTGCTCTTGTTCAGGTAATAAGCGCAAAACTTGCGCTAAGTCCTCAGGACCAATTTTGCAGCCTCAGCCGGCTTTTGTTGATAATGAAGTAAGACGAATTTTCTCTTGCTCACTCACAGGGCTCACCTCCAACCCTCAGTATACAAGTTTTTTATTCTGAATGCACATGATTATTAAGCGTGAGAGAAAATGGAATTGCGAGAATGCCTTCTGTTCATATACGAAAGCGGTATGAAGGTTTCACTATGTGTATGAAATTAGATGAGGGAAAAAATGCTATAATAATAAGGTTGTATCGTAGTGACTTAGGTTTTGGAGGGATTTCTTATGAAACATTTATTAAAAGCATTGCCTCCCGTTCACGAACTGCAAAAAAGTGAGCGGTTTGTTCTGTTTATGGACCAATTTGGGATTGATCAATTCAATTTAACAGCTATTTTATCAAGTGTATTAAATGAAATCAGACAGCTCATTTTGAATCATGAATGGTGGGGTCCTGAGCCTGGTAATGAGCTTTTTTTAGAAGAAATTTTTTCGAGAATGGAACAAAGCATCCATCATCAATATAGTTATACATTAAAAAATGTGATTAATGCGACCGGAACGATTTTACATACGAACTTAGGAAGGGCCCGATTAAGCGAACAAGCTGTACAGCATGTGATAGAAGTGGCAAGCCAGTATTCTAACTTGGAATATAAGCTAAATGAAGGGGAGCGCGGATCAAGACATACCCATGTAGAGAATCTTATTAAGAAATTGACCGGTGCAGAAGCGGCAATGGTTGTGAATAATAATGCTGCGGCTGTATATATCATCTTACGTGCACTAGCCAATAAAAAAGAAGTGATTGTATCAAGAGGTCAACTGGTTGAAATTGGCGGCTCCTTCCGGATTTCTTCTATTATGGAAGAAAGTGGTGCTCGGCTTGTGGAGGTTGGGACAACCAATAAAACGCATCTATATGATTATGAACGGGCACTGAATGAAGAAACAAGAATGATATTAAAAGTACATACGAGTAATTTTAAAATGATGGGATTTACTGAATCAGTGGATACTGCGGAATTAGTGAAGCTTTCTAGCCAACATGAACAGGTTATTTTTTACGAGGATTTAGGAAGCGGAGTATTATATGACTTCCGGAAGCACCGTATTGGGGATGAGCCGGTTGTCAGCGAAGTGTTAAAGATGGGAGCGAATCTTGTTTCCTTCAGCGGCGACAAATTGCTTGGAGGACCCCAAGCCGGCATTATTGCAGGAAAAAAGGAACTTATTGACCAATTGAAAAAACATCAGCTTGCCCGTGTATTGCGGGTTGATAAAATGACACTTGCCGCATTAGAAGGCACGTTAATGCATTACGCAAAAGGAAAAGAAGAGCTTACAAAGATTCCTATTGTTCGGGATTTATTAGTCAGTAAAGAAGAATTAAAGCAGCGCACAGAAGCTTTTGTAACAAAGCTTGCAGAAGCGAGTGACTCCTATCGCTATTCTATTATTGAGGGAACGAGTCAAGTGGGTGGAGGGACCATGCCTGAAGTGGAGCTGCCAACCTATGTCATAGCGCTGACACATAAACAGTATACGGCTGAAAAAACAGCGATGTTATTAAGAACACAGTCGACGCCTGCCATTGTTGTCAGAATTCAAAGGGAAGAAATCCAAATGGATTTACGATCCGTTAGCAGTGAGGAAGAGGAATTACTTATCAAAGCACTTGCGGAGCTTGCATAAATTATGGTGGGTGAAAGGTGATGGATATCTGTGGGGATATCAATCCCTTTTTTATTGAAATAAAGGAAAAGAGTGTCTGAGGAAAGAATAAATGATTATTATAAATCGTTCTTTCAGAGGTGAGAGAGTTGGCTGGATTTCCTTATAAAAACTATGACGGGATTGGTTTAGCCGAGTTAGTTAGAAAAAGGGAAGTAACAGCAGGTGAAGTCATAGAAGCGGCTATTGAGGAAATCGATAAGAAAAATCCCAAATTAAACGCTGTGATTAATAAAATGTATGACCAGGCAAGAGAGAAGGCAGAACAACTAGATTCCTCCGGTGCGTTTTCTGGTGTACCGATATTGTTAAAGGATATTGCTCAAGAAATAAAAGGGGAGCCTATTACAAGCGGGTCTAAAGCGTATTATCATTATAAAGCAGCAGAGGATTCAGCGATAGTAGAAAGAATGAGGAAAACAGGAACCATTTTTATTGGACAAACGAATATTCCCGAACTTGCTTTAATGGGAATCACTGAACCTGCTTTATACGGTTCTACAAGAAATCCTTGGAATCTGAATTATACTCCCGGAGGTTCAAGCGGAGGGTCAGCAGCAGCTGTTGCTTCTGGAATGGTTCCCATTGCCGGGGCCAATGATGGAGGAGGTTCCATTCGTATCCCCGCTGCCTTTACCGGTCTTTTCGGATTCAAGCCGACAAGAGGGAGAACACCAGTTGGTAAGAAAGAAGGAAGGCATTGGCAAGGGTCAGCAGTTGATCATGTATTGACCCGCTCTGTACGTGATAGTGCCCTTATGCTTGATTGGATTAAAGGTTATGAGCGAGGTGCTGCTTTTCACACGGGCCCATTTGAAGCAAACTATTGTGACGCTGTCAAAGAGCCATTTACCCGACCACTTAAGATTGCTTTTTCAACCATTTCTCCGATTGGTACAGACGTAGACCCTGATTGTAGAGAAGCAGTCCATAAGGCAGTAACATACTTGGAATCCTTGGGTCATATTGTGGAAGAAAAGAATGCTCCTGTAGACGGAAAGAAAATAGCAAACAGTTTCATGACCTTGTATTTTGGGGAAGTAGCTGCTTCGCTGAAGGATATGGAAGCACTGCTCGGAAGAAACATAAAAATGGGCGACGTGGAACCGTCCACCTATATTCTTGGTTTGCTTGGTAAGGCAATCACAGCAGAAGATTTTGTCCTAAGTATAAGAGAATGGGATAAAGCTGCCAATCAGATGGAAGCATTTCATGATACGTATGATTTTTATGTAACGCCTACTACAGCTTATCCTCCTTCAAAAATCGGCGAGCTTGATATGAATGCGTTCGAAAATTATTTAATTCATATTGTTGGAACATTCCATTTACAAAGGGTAGTGAAAAAGTTAGGAATGATTGATCAAATGGTCGAAAATAACTTAAAACGAACGCCTTTTACTCAATTAGCTAATTTAACTGGGCAGCCGGCAATGAGCGTCCCTCTGCATATGACAAAAGAAGGATTGCCTGTTGGAGTCCAATTTATGTCGGCAAAAGGAAGGGAGGATTTATTATTTCAAATGGCCGGATTGTTGGAAGAAACAGATGATTGGATTGATGTAAAAAAGAATCGAATGTATTAATAGGTGAGCGATAACTATGTAGACTACAGTATGTATCACTGTAGTCTACACGAATTTTAGTCTGTTTTTCTTTACATATCATGATGTGACTTGCTTTTTTGTCTTGTATGGTTGCGATTTTTTACTTTGTGTGATCCGCTTAATGGTTCAGGCTGACCTGAAGTTTTTGGCTGATTTCTGCGCATATCTTTCCCGTCGTTTTTGTTTACCATTTGTCATCCCTCCTCATTCATTAGGATAGGAAATTGAACCGATTTTATGCTGAATATTTTACTCCATGATTGCACAATTTAACGGTACATACTGGGCAAAGGAGGGATTAGTTATATGCCGTATCATAAAGATAAGCAGCAGGCGTTTCAAGCTGCCCAGCAGGGTGTAGAGCATGCACAAGAGGCCTATTTTGACATTGTTCAAGATTCAGCCAGCTATGGGAGTCAGTTAAAGCATTTGCAGAAGGAAGTTAATGAAGCCTACCAGCAAATAGAGAATGCCATGGAAGTTGCTTCTGAACACCAGCGAGTGCAGCTGGAAAGATTTCAAAATGATCTTCGAAGCATGGTAGATGAAGTAAATGGAACACTGTAATCAAAACAAAAACCCCCACAATGGGGGTTTTTGTTATTGATTTTTCTTTCGCTTTTTATTATTCATTTTTTGCGCTTCTGTTAACGGTTCATTCGAAAATTCTTCATTGAATCCAGTTCCTTTCCCTTGTGCACTAGCGGCATTTGCACCGGGAATGACATGATTTGCTCTTCTCTTTGCCATTTGTCTTCACCTCCATATTCCATTATTATTCCTGCGTTTTTTGTCGTTATTCAGCCGATAATACTTCATTCGACATACAAAAAAAGGTGAATTTAGATTTTATTGACAAATCTTAATAGTAAATAATATTTTATGAAAAAAATAAGTTTAGAGGATGAAAAACATCGTATTCTTGTTATTTACTTATGCGAATGCTTATATTAAAATAAAAAATGTTAGAGAAGTTTGGCGCAAAATCAAAAATTCAAACTTTTCGACAAATATGCGAAAATTGTTTATGATAATAACGAACATGATTTTAAAAAAGGGGGAAATACATAATGTCAACTAATGATGTTTTTCAATCCCGTAAGTCATTTGAATTAGACGGGAAGCGTTATAATTATTATGATTTGGCTGCGTTAGAACAAGCCGGAATAGGTAATGTATCTAAGTTGCCTTATTCTATTAAAGTATTATTAGAGTCTGTCCTTCGTCAGTATGATGGACGTGTGATCACAAAGGAGCATGTGGAGAATTTAGCTAAATGGGGAACAGATGAAGTAAAAGAAATTGATGTTCCATTTAAGCCTTCACGTGTCATCCTTCAAGACTTTACAGGTGTACCGGCTGTTGTTGACCTTGCATCACTTCGTAAGGCTATGGCAGATTTAGGCGGCGACCCAGATAAAATCAATCCGCTTAAACCAGTTGATCTTGTTATCGACCACTCTGTACAAGTAGATAAATACGGAACACAAGAAGCTTTAGGACTTAACATGGAGTTAGAATTTGAACGTAATACAGAGCGTTACCAATTCCTAAGCTGGGCACAAAAAGCGTTCAATAACTATCGTGCGGTTCCGCCAGCAACTGGTATCGTACACCAAGTAAACTTAGAATATCTTGCAAACGTTGTACATGCAGTAGAAAATGAAGACGGAGAATTTGAAGCATTCCCTGATACACTAGTAGGTACTGATTCTCATACGACTATGATTAATGGTATCGGTGTACTTGGATGGGGTGTAGGTGGTATTGAAGCAGAAGCAGGCATGCTTGGCCAACCTTCATACTTCCCAGTTCCTGAAGTAGTAGGGGTTAAGTTAGTTGGAGAACTTCCAGACGGTGCAACAGCAACTGACCTTGCTTTAAAAGTAACACAAGTTCTACGCAGCCATGGTGTGGTAGGTAAATTTGTAGAGTTCTTCGGACCTGGCGTACCTGCATTACCACTTGCAGACCGTGCTACAATTGCTAATATGGCGCCTGAATATGGAGCAACTTGCGGATTCTTCCCAGTTGATGGTGAATCTTTAGAGTACATGCGCTTATCTGGACGTTCAGAAGAGCAAATTAACATTGTTGAAACATACTGCAAAGAAAATGGATTATTCTTTGATCCAGCTTTAGAGCCAGTATATACAAATGTGGTTGAAATTAACTTAGCTGAAATCGAAGCAAATCTTTCTGGTCCTAAGCGTCCACAAGATTTAATTCCACTTTCACAAATGAAGAAGGAATTTAACAAAGCGATTACTGCTCCTCAAGGAAACCAAGGTTTCGGATTTAATGAGGATGAAATTAATAAAGAAACAGTTGTGGCTTTTGCTAACGGCGATCAAGTGACAATGAAAACAGGTGCAATCGCCATCGCAGCTATCACAAGCTGTACAAATACATCTAACCCATATGTATTAGTCGGTGCAGGATTAGTAGCGAAGAAAGCGGTTGAACTTGGTCTAGAAGTGCCTAAATTCGTTAAAACTTCATTAGCACCAGGATCAAAAGTTGTTACTGGATATTTACGTGATTCAGGCTTGCTTCCATATTTAGAAAAGCTTGGCTTTAATACAGTAGGTTATGGCTGTACAACATGTATCGGAAACTCTGGTCCTTTATTAGATGAAATCGAAAAAGCAGTTGCAGACAGCGATTTACTTGTTACATCTGTTCTTTCTGGTAACCGTAACTTTGAAGGCCGTATCCATCCGCTTGTAAAAGCTAACTACTTGGCTTCACCGCCGCTTGTTGTTGCTTATGCATTAGCAGGTACGGTTGATATCGATCTTCAAAATGAATCATTAGGTAAAGATAAAGATGGCAACGATGTATTCTTCAAGGATATTTGGCCAACAACTGCTGAAATCAATGAAGTCGTGAAACAAACCGTTACACCGGAATTATTCCGTGCTGAGTATGCGAACGTATTTGGTGATAATGCTCTATGGAACAAAATCCAAACAAGCAATGATGCACTTTATACATTTGATGATAAATCAACTTATATCCAAAACCCACCGTTCTTTGAAGGCTTAAAGCCTGATCCAGACGAAGTAAAACCATTAAGTGGTTTACGCGTTGTTGGTAAGTTCGGTGATTCTGTAACGACTGACCATATTTCTCCAGCAGGTGCGATTGGAATCAATACACCAGCAGGTAAATATTTACGTGAAAACGGTGTAGAACCACGTGATTTCAACTCTTATGGTTCTCGTCGTGGTAACCATGAAGTAATGATGCGCGGTACATTTGCCAACATCCGTATCCGCAACCAAATTGCTCCTGGTACAGAAGGTGGATTCACAACTTACTGGCCAACTGGTGAAGTCACATCTATTTATGATGCTTGCATGAAGTATAAAGAAGATGGAACAGGTCTAGTTGTTCTTGCTGGTAAAGATTATGGAATGGGATCTTCTCGTGACTGGGCAGCAAAAGGTACAAACTTACTTGGAATCAAGACAGTTATTGCTGAAAGCTATGAGCGTATTCACCGTTCTAACCTTGTTCTTATGGGCGTTCTTCCATTACAATTCAAGGACGGAGAAAGTGCTGAAACTCTTGGTTTAACTGGTAAAGAAGTAATCGATGTTCAAATCGATGAAAACGTTCGTCCACGTGACCTACTGAAAGTAACAGCTACTGATGAAGCAGGCAACAAGAAGGAATTCGAAGTACTTGTTCGTTTTGACTCAGAAGTAGAAATTGATTACTACCGTCATGGCGGAATTCTACAAATGGTTCTTCGTGAAAAATTAAAATAAGAATCTTTTGAAACACCATACAAGTTTATTTAACGGGTTTACTTGTGAGGTGTAAAACAGAAAAACGCAGGCAATTTCACACGCTAAATCACATAAACCTAAAAACGGCATGAAGAACACTCTTCATGCCGTTTTTTTCATATTTGCTTATCGAACTAACGCTCTCCATTAGTTTAATATCAATCTTAATTTCCGTTTATTTTGTCTTCTAACTCTTTCATTTTCTTTTCCAGTTTCTCAACTTTCCCCTTTGAAAATAAAGCCAAAGAAAGCGAAGCTGCTGCAATTGAGAAGGCTAAAATTTCAAAAGTTCCCAAATCATCTCCTCCTATTTTTAGGAATTTTACTAAATTCCCCGTTTCTTTAAGTGCATTACATCACAAACTATATATATACCTCTATTTTAACATAAATATCCAAAACCTTCTCTTTCACATTAGAAATCACATGGTAAATCACAAGAAGGAAATATTTATTTCCACCGATGTGAATAGGGGTGTGAATTGATTTATTATTTCATAACTATTTAACGATAAAGCGCTGATATAACAACAAAAATCACATGTGATTTTGCTTATGAATGGCTTGTTTGCACCTCTGAAGTAAACCTGTTAAAGTTTATTGTATAGTGTTTTATTTTATAATGGCTATGTTAGCGTATCGTGTTGATAAGTCAGATTTTTGACTCATCCGTGAGAAATGTCCATTTCTCACGCCTTTCAGCTGTGCTGAAAGGTCACTTCCTAACCATACAGCCTGAGATGAGTAAAAAATCAACAATGTTAATAAACAAAGCTTTTATAATAGAGGAATAATGATTTCATAATTCTAAAATTTTAGGTTACAATATACATAATAATGGCTGGAAAATAAGGAGGATTTTTCATGGTTAAAAAGGTTGCTGCAGCGGTTCTATTGCTCATAATGATGACAGTTGCAATTGTGCAAGCAATGGAACAAGAAGAAAAGCCGGACAATCTTCCAGGGCTAAAAATCGGTGGGAAGGCACCAGATTTTGCATTGAAGAATGTAGCTGGTGAAACGGTCAAACTATCTGATTTTCAAGGAAAAAAAGTATTGTTAAACTTCTGGGCGACATGGTGTCCGCCTTGTAAAGAAGAAATGCCGGATATGGAAAAGTTTTATCAATCTGCTGGAGAAGATGTGGTCATCCTTGCTGTCAATATAGATCCTCAATACAATGTTAGTAAATTTATATCAGAAATGGGACTAACCTTCCCCATATTACTAGATGAGAAGGATGAAGTGAATTCGCTGTATCAGGTATTAACGATACCGACAACTTATTTCATTGATGAAGAAGGGATTATTCGACATAAATATATTTCAGCTATGACCGAGGAAATTATGAAGCAATATGTGGAAGATATGTAAATGAAAAAACACTGGTTGTTCCCAATCAGTGTTTTTTTTTGATGACTATTAATAGAATTTTTGAAAAATGGGCTTTTTAATAAAATAAATTTTCAGAAGATAATGTATTTTTAATAAAATTTCTCGACAAAATATGCTATAATAAAACCAAGCAGAAAATGTCGAAATAGCTCGTAAAAAGACTAATTTTCGAAAATTTGTAATAATTAATCCGGTTATTGGACATAATAATGATTATAATAGTAAAAAAAGGAGTGTAGAACATAATGAGAAAACCAAAAAAACGTTCTTTTTCAGAATTAGTTAATGAAAATAAATTACAATTATTACGTGATCAAGAAGCAATTGAGAAAATTGAAGAAAGATTAGAAAAGAAGCATTTAAGCAAGGCTGAATAGAGTGTAGAGTAATCCTGCTAACAGTCATTACCATTTATGAAACCAGCCTAAGAGGAGATACTTTATTATGAGGAGTAACAGCAGCAATTGAAGCGGCTGGTAATAGCATTCTCATGAAAGAGTAGCTCGAGGAGGGATTCGAATGGGTAATCCAAAAAGAGATAGCAAACATCATGTACCCGAGACATTAGGCACTCAGCCACGTGGTTTTGGGGGGAATAAAGGAAAGAAAATGCAGGATACGTCTGGACAACACGCTCAAGTAATTCAAACAAAAGGTGAATGATAAAATAAGCGAGAAATGCCAAATGGTATTTCTCGCTTATTTATGTTTACATAACATATTTATGGGTAACAAAATTTTGTTCGCCTTTTTTGTTTATTTTTTTGTGAAGGTGACAAACTAACTCTGTACTTTTAAACTTCATTTTGAAGTTTGGCCTCCGGCGAGCCATGCGATTTTTTAATGGACATTCGACGGAGCGAATTTAATGATTAAAGATATGGAGGAATTGAAATGACGTATAATAACAAACCAAATCCAGACGATCGCAGTGATAATGTAGAGAAGCTTCAGGAAATGATTGTCAATACTGTTGATAATATTCAAAAGGCTGAAGAAACGATGCAGAATGTAAGCGGTGAAGACCGAGCGCATATTGAAGCAAAAAATGAACGTCGCCGTGAAAGCATTGATGCTATGCGCTCAGAAATAAAGGACGAGAATTCTGCTCGTTAAAAGAAGAATATACCATCCTTAGTATTTCCTGTATCCCATTGAAGGAGAGATGTCTCTTCAATGGGATTACTCATTTCTCCTCTATAATTAAACCCCTAATGTCTATTCCTTTAAATAAATATGGTAGAATAAAAAAGCAATTATTTATCCAATAATTAAGTTGAAAAAGAAGTGATATGAATGGAAAGATTGATGACACAAGACAAAGAGCAGTTTTTAATGAAGGTTCAAAATTGGGAAAAGGAACTCCATGAGAGAGGTTCTGTAGAAAACGAAGGAGATTTATTAAGAACCCTTCAACATATGGATATGAAAGAAGATGATAATCATCTATTGGCTTCAAAGCTATTAACCATATTGGCTTTATCTGCATTGTCTAAAGGAAAGAAAAGTTCTGTTGTACTAACCTGGATGGAAAAAGCAAAGGAGTTGAATCCAGCTAATACAAGAGTGAATGAGTATCTAGCCGCTTTTGAATGGAAAAAAAACACTCATTTATTTGATATATTAACCTTTCCTCCAATAAGAGAAACGGATAACCGTCAGGCAAAGAAACAAACAATAGAAATATATAAAGCTGTTTGCGGGCAGTTCTTAACAATTGCTGAAGATACTATTGAAAAAATTTCCTATTATATTCAATCAGCAACATACATAACGAACGCAGATATACTTGTCCTCTACGAAAAAATGAAAGGCATCTTGGAAGAAACGATTGAGGAAAGTGCTTCTCTACTAAGAGCAACAAGTGAATATGAAAATTCATTGGTGGGAGCATTTCATACAGCCGTTCATCTTGAAGAAATGAAGTTGCATCTTGCAGCCATTGAGGAATTAAAAAAACAATGGTCTGCCCTGTTTGCTGATGAATTAGAACGCGAAGAGGCAGAGGAAGCAGTCAGTTCTTTAGAAGAATTAAACAATATGATAGGCCTTGAGGCTGTTAAAAGAAAACTAAACGATTTTTATCAGTTTTTTAAATACCAAAAAGTCCGTAAAGAGAAGGGTTTTCAAACAAAAGATGAAGTAAGTTTGAATATGATTTTAACGGGAAATCCAGGTACTGGAAAGACAACACTTGCTCGATTAATTGCTAAAATCTATCATGAACTTCATGTGCTGCCTCGAAAAGAAGTGGTGGAGGTAGACCGTTCTCAATTAGTAGGCTCTTATGTGGGGCAAACAGAAGAAAATGTACGACAGGCAGTTGAACGAGCTCTCGGCGGGGTTTTATTCATTGACGAAGCTTATAATTTAAAGCGGGAAGGACAATCTGGGAATGATTACGGACAAACGGCCATTGATACACTTGTTTCGTTAATGACCGGGAATGAATATGGCGGAAAATTTGCTGTCATACTTGCCGGGTATCCGGATGAAATGAGACCATTTCTTGATGCAAATCCGGGGTTGCGCAGCCGTTTCCCAATGTCTAATCATATCTCTTTACCTGATTATACCAATGAGGAGTTAATCGTAATCGGTGAAAAGATAGCATCTGATAATGATTATATTCTTACGGATGAAGCAAAAATAGCCCTTGAGGAGCGGATTGAAAAAGAGCGGGTTGATGATTCATTTGGGAATGCTCGAACGGTTCGTCATGTCATTCTTGATGCGATTTTTCAAAAGGGTGCCCATCAGTCAATAGAAGAGAAGGATGATATTCTGCAATTTTCATTACTAGATAAGCCGGATTTTATTCAGTATGAGTCGGACTCAAAGGATAAACCAGAGGAAAAATTATCTGGCTTAGTGGGATTAGAGAATGTTAAAGAAGAAGTTCGTTCGATTATCTCGTTTGTAAAAATGCAGAAAATGAGGCGTGATCATGGATTGCCTGCCGTACCGATTCAGCTTCATTCCGTTTTTACCGGTAATCCTGGGACAGGAAAAACAACGGTTGCCAAAATCTATGCTGAATTACTAAAAGAATGCGGTCTATTAAAAAGAGGTCATTTAATTGTCACAAGCCGTGCTGATTTTGTTGCAGGATATGTGGGACAAACTGCGATAAAAACAAAACGAAAAATTAAAGATGCACTTGGCGGTGTCTTGTTTATTGATGAAGCGTATTCGCTTTTGGGACAATCAAGCGGTGACTTTGGTAAAGAAGTCATCGATACATTAGTGGATGAAATGACGAAGCATAATGAAAACCTTGTTGTTGTTCTGGCTGGTTATCCAAATGAAATCAATCTTTTATTAGAAAGCAATCCAGGCTTACAATCACGATTTAAAAAGTTTTTGCATTTTGAGGATTATTCAAATGAAGAATTACTGCAAATCATGAAATTATATGGGCAGCAATTTGATTTCCACCTGACAGAAGAAGCAGAGCAATTCATTCTTTCGGAACTAATGGAGCAGCATGTTGATGGGAATGGGCGATTTGCTGCGAATTTAATGGATGAGTCGATTCAAGCGCAGGCTCGTCGTTTAATGAGTTTACCTTCTCTTCCAAAGGTTGAGGAAGCTGTTGTGATTGAAAAGGAAGACGTGGAATTAGCCCTTGGTAAGATAAGAAAAGAATAAATAAAAACAAAAAAGCGATGAAAAAGGGAGAGGAATACATGTTTATTTCAACGAAAGAAATTCAACTTCTATATGCAGATACAGATATGATGGGTGTTATTTACCATGCGAATTATTTAAAATGGTTTGAGCTCGGAAGGACCCAATTAATTGAGGATATTGGATTTAGCTATGTAGCTATGGAAGAGGCAGGTTATTATGCACCTGTCTATGATGTCAATTGTACATATAAGAAAGCGATTCGATATGGAGAGAAGGCATTTGTTCATACATGGGTTGAAGCAATCGATAGATTAAAAACGGTTTATGGTTATTCAATTGTCAATGGCAATGATGAAGTATGTGCGGAAGGAAGTACGACTCATATTGTGGTAAGAAAAGATGATTTCAGACCGGTTCAATTTAAGAAGGCTTTTCCTGAATGGTATCAAAAATATGAAGAAATAAAGAAAAAGTAGTTATGCACGGTAAAGCGAAGCTAGGGAGGGGTGGAGAATGGCTTTTGGAATCACGCGACAGGAATTGCTTGAATGGAAACAAAAGATTGATAAAGGTGAAATTGCTTTTCTTACTCATTATTGGCTCGACAGCCGTTTCCCAGAGAGTAAAACGGTCACAAAAGTAGGTTGTAGGGATATCGAAAAGCTAGTTGCTTGGGGAAAGCAGTATGGGCTGAAAAAAGAATGGATTGATAGAAGAAAAGACGGCTATTCACATTTTGATTTATTAGGACAGAAGCAAAAAGAAATCCTTGAAAAAGAGGGATTAATGAATCATCTTTGGTAATAGTTGTTCTATTCCATAGATGATTCAAATTAGTAAAAAAGCAGACGAAGTTACTTGTCTGCTTTTTTACTAATTTGGAATTCAGGCTCTTTTAATGTTGGATTAAAAGCAATATGCAAGTCGTGCTCATCAAAATACCATAAATCCTTTTCTTCAATATAAAAAGTAATTCCGTTGAGAGTGGTTTTTGTTCCAATCTGATCCGGTTCTTCTGTTGAGATTCCTAATGAGAAGCCTTTTTGAATTTGACTGGATCCGCCGTAGCGAGCATAAAATCGAACAAAATTTCCGTTCTTCAAGTCCATTTCATCTATATACCATTCTACTGCTTCGTTACTTATTGTGATGTTCATGTAAACCCATCCTTCGCTGTTTTGTTATACTATATCATCCGTATACCATTATCATTTAACAAACGTAATGAAATCATTACTAATCGTACACTAGATTTTCTGCATTGTACACTGCCTGTACATGAAAGTTCATCGATTGTTTATTCGTGAAACGTATGAAACATACGAACGAAAGTCGTTTCAGTCGAAAACGCACTAGTGCGGTTAAAAAAATAAGGATAAAATAAAGATTAGTAAGAAACAGTCGAGTGAATGGTGCAGCAATGGCGAAAATCAGCTTCATCTACTATTCTGACCTATATTTTACTGTAGGAATGAAGGTTCTAAGACCTAAAGGAAGAGTATTTATTCCACTCAATCATACACGTACTAAACAAAAGGAGATGTTAGTCTATTGTTTAAGGTTACAGCAGCCGCTATGACAATATTGGATCAAGCCATAAAAAAGGAACAAAAAGATGAATTTGAAAAGCTGTATGTCCGTCTTTCAATGGGTATTGGCTGAGGAGGACCGAAGCTTAAGCTGTCTCTGGAAGAGCGGCCTATTTCCGGTGATCAAGTGTACACATTTGATCTTGTTGATATTTTAATTCATGAGAAAGATTTTATTTATTTTGATTACACGAAGCTGGATTATATTAAAGATGTATTAGGTAACGGAACATTTCAATTACTTAAAATATAATAAGGAAAATAAGCTTTCATCATTAGCTGTTTTGTTCACAAGACTGTTATTGTTCCATATTTTCAAAAAAAGTAATGAGTTCATCAAAGTTATGAATCACCGTTTCCCGTCCAATGGATTCTTCATCATTTTCAGAGCAAGTAAATAACTCTAATAAAAATTCATCTTGATTCTCTGATGTGTCAATGGATGTATAGTAAATATAATTTTTATCTTCCTTTTTCATGTGGAGAACCTCCTATAGGTTTATTATATTTTTATTGTATATCAATTCTTCAAAAAAATTTATGAGTAAATATGGACATTTTTTAACATCAGTATTTTCATAATTATTAAATGAACAAATTTTGAACAAAAAGAGAGTGTGTATTAGACACTCTCTTTAACGAAGTTCAGTGATTTTCATTGTGTAAAGGCAATGCGACGGTAATTTTACTGCCTTTATTTTGATTAGTGCTTATGGAAATGGTCCCTTTATAATAATCGATAATGTCTTTGCAGACGGTAAGACCAATCCCTGTTCCCTTTGTCTTTGTTGTATAAAAGGGGGTAAACAGTTGATGGATGGTATCACTCGACATTCCGCAGCCATTATCAATGATATGAATAAAGACCTGTTGCTCATGTATTTCTGTGCGAATAATAATCAAACCAGTGTGAGTACCATGTTGTTCTATTGCCTCCATGGCGTTCTTAATAAGATTTATAAGAACCTGTTTTAATGCGTCTTTATCAATATAAATCTGAATATCTTCTTCAGAAAACTCAGTCAACAGTTCAATGTTTTTAGCTTTAGATTCACTTTCGAATAACTTAGCCATATTTATTAGAATTTTATTTATTGAAAGTAATTCCGTGTGGCATTGGTTGGGCTTAATGTCGTTCAAAAAGTGATTAATAATGTCATTTACTCTTTCAATCTCATTCAGTGCAATTTCAGCATACTCGCCCCTGCCCATTTCTCCTAAAGCAGGTTGAAGTAACTCAAGAAATCCTTTAATCGTTGTCAGCGGATTACGAATTTCATGGGCCAATTCTGCCGCATGCTTTCTCATATCCAATAATTGCTCTCTAGCAAAGTTTGGCTCACCGATTTCAATTGTCAAAGATTCACTTTGGAATTCATTCGTCTTTATCATTATTCAATCGCATCCCTTTTTAAAGAATTAATCATGTGTAAAAACCGATTAATAAACAGTATGACGAATACTGACAATTTATGAGTAAAAAATGGTGTTTATTGCAAAATAAAAGTGCAGAGCTTTGCAACAGAAAAATGCAGAGTCCTGCACTTTATTAAATGAGTGCATAAAAAAAGACTTGCCAGTCACCCCAAGTCCCACTAGATTAATTGT
>Ga0182742_1002923_pt1 | contig 17793 bp, 18 predicted proteins | sample eDN5th37CBELigMG_FD_128880 | JGI IMG/M metagenome (GOLD analysis project Ga0182742, IMG submission 128880) | Enriched Miracle-Growth compost microbial communities from Emeryville, California, USA - eDNA 5th pass 37_C BE-Lig MG (version 2)... ...
ACTTTCCCAGGGGCCCGGCTGATCGACGGCGGCCGCCACGTCCTCCGCCGCCGCCTCGACATCCGGCGCGGGCTGCTCGGCTTCAGGCTTCGCCAGCGGGGATACGCCACCGTCCTTGAGGGTCTCCACTTCACGCTTGAGGCGCATAACCTCTTCGCCGAGCTTCTGCGCGCTGTTTCGCGAGGCATTGAGGGTGTAGAGCGCCAGGCCGATCGCGACCAGGGAGAGAATATCGAGCATTGCGACTCCAATGAGGGCCCGTCCGGGCGGAGAGACTATCCGGTTTTGTCCGGACACCAAACGGGGTGACGTTTGAAAGCGGCATTCTCTTCGATATGCGCCATGATCGTCGGCCTTCTCAGCGCGATTGTGCGTTTGTCGGCGCGCCGAGCGCCTTCAGCGCCGCCTGCACGAAGCCGTCGCGGGCGCTCGCCAGTTCCAGGCCGCGCGGTTCGCAGACATGCCGGTTGAGAAAGAAGGCCGTGAGCCTGAAACCATCGGCAAGCGCCCCGGCATCGGCGGCATGGCGGCTCTCGTCGCCGAGGAAGCCGGGCAGCGCCAGCATCCTGTCCGCCCAGGGGGCACCCGCCGCGCGTGAGACGGCGCGGCCCGATTTCGGCGAGACATAGCACAGATCCTCCCGCGTCCCCGTCGCAACGCATTCGAGCAGGTCGAGACCGAAGCCGAGATCGTTGAGGACGGCAAGCTCGAAGCGCACGAAGAGTTCGCCCGCATCGGCCGGCTCGTGCAGGTGGTCGAGGATCACGGAGAGCGCTTCGTAAAGATGGGGATGCGGGTCCCGCTCCGGCAGGAAACGCAGCAGCGCCGCCATGGCCTGCACGCCGTAGACGGCCGTCGCCGTCTCCATCAGCCGGCCCGCCCGCAATTCCAGCGGCTCGACGCGGAATTCGCCGAGATGCTCGTCGAGCCGCGCCCGCCAGGTCACCTCCACGGAATTGCCCGGCTGGAGCACCGGCTGCATGGTCCGCGAGCGCCCGCCCCGCACCATGCCGAGATGGCGGCCGCGCTCACGCGTCATCACCTCGGCGATCACCGAGCTTTCTCCATGGCGGCGCACGCCGAGAACGATGGCCTCATCACTCCATTGCATGGGCAAGCCTTACGCCGCCAGCCGGCCCGGAGCAAGCCGGCCGTGGCCTGCGCCGCAACGTCGCGTGGCCTGATGGACACACCCAAGCCCTTGCCACAGTTTCGCTTTCTTCTCGCCCTGCCCCTGCCCGCTTTGCCTTCGAAGAACCGGCCGAAGGCCGCAAAGGCCGGATGGATATAGAAACGACAGGTGCCCTTTCATGTGTGTGTTCCGCTCCCTCGCCCTTCTCGCCCTCGCCGCAACGCTGGCAAGCTGCGCAACGACCGCAAAGCCGGTGAAGAAAGGGCCCAACCCGATCCATGTCGCCATGTACGGGCCGCATCCCGATGAGCGCTTCCCGCTGCCGGCCATGGATATCAGCCGGGTCGACCCGAAATTTTTCCGCCAGCAGGTGGCCTACCAGACGGTGGAGCCGGCCGGCACGATCGTCATCGATACGCAGAACCGCTTCCTTTACCTCGTGCAGGGCGAAGGCATGGCGATGCGCTACGGCATCGGCGTCGGCAAGGCCGGGTTGGAATTCGAGGGCGCGGCGCGCGTCGGCCGCAAGGCGGAATGGCCGCGCTGGACGCCGACGCAGAACATGATCGCGCGCGAGCCGGAACGAAACCTGAAATGGGCCGGCGGCATGGAGCCAGGCCTCACCAACCCGCTCGGCCCCCGCGCGCTCTATCTCTTCAAGGACGGCAAGGACACGCTGTTCCGCATTCACGGCACTTCGGAACCGTGGTCGATCGGCAAGGCCGTCTCGAGCGGATGCATCCGGCTGTTCAACCAGGACATCATCGATCTTTACAACCGCGTGCCGAGCGGAAGCCGCGTCGTCGTGCTGCAGCATCAGACGCGGGACGCCGAGCCGGTGCCCATGGCCGCCGCCGACGGACTGACCCCGCCGGCCGCGATCTGAGGCATTTTCGAGGGCGAAATCAGTGCCCCCGAACCGTCCCGTCACCAGGCGTCGGGCTCGCGCACCATATGCACGATATTGGCGGGATTCATCACCCAGCCGCCGCGAAAACCCGCTCCCAGATCCTCGATGGGATCGCACCGCACGACGCCATTTTCTTCCAGATGGCCAAGGGCGATCCTGTGGTCGGGCGTGAAAAGCTCAAGCCAGACCTCCGCCTGGCTGTCGCCCGGCGCCTCGTCGATCCATAGCCGGTTCGGGCCGAGCAGAAAGCCCCTTGCGGGAGCCTTGTCGTCGAAGGGTTCCAGCCCGACCACATCACGGTAGAAGGCAAGCGTCGCCTCGTATTGATGCGGGGGGACCTTCATGGCGATGTTGATGCCGCCCTTGATCTCAACCGTCATTGCCGACCTCCCGCTTCAAGTGAAATCCTGCTGCTCCGAGGCGACAACGCCCTTGATCTCGCTCGGATAATAGCCGTCGCGCAGATTGATACCGTATTCGACATAGGCCTTCATGCAGGCGAGCATCTGCGACCAGCCTTCGCAATTCATGTAGGAGGCCTTTTGGCCGCGCTCGTTATCGCGCCAGCCCGTCTCGGCGATGGTCACCATCGTGCCGCCATCGTCGAGCTGTTTGAAACGCATCTCGACGCGGGTCTTGTAGGGCGCTTCCCCTTCATCGACCATCGCATCCCAGCGGAAAACGATCAGCGCGTTCTCCTCCACCTTGTCGACGATGACGGGCGCCATGTTCCACCAGGTGACCGTCGTGCCTTCGACGAGCGGGCCGCTGGCCCCACCGATCGTGGTGAAGTAGCCGCTCAGTTTTTTCGGATTGACCACCGCATCGAAGACTTCGGCGACCGGCTTTCCGATCCGCCCGTTCACGCGAAATTCCAGCGTCATGCCGTTCTCCTTCGGGGCGCGGACGCCCTCCTCCATCTTGTACCGCCTCAAAATATGTTATAAAAACATAACATGTCAAGCGAATCGCAAGAGGATGCCGTTTTCAAGGCGCTCGCCAATGGAAAACGGCGACAGATGCTGGATGCGATCAAGGACGCGCCGCTGACCACGGGCGCGCTTTGCGAAAGATTTCCGGAGATGGATCGCTGCACGGTGATGCAGCATCTGAAGGTGCTGGAAGAGGCCGATCTCGTCATCGCGCGCCGCGAGGGCCGCGAGCGCTGGAACCATCTCAACGCCTTGCCGATCCAGGCGATCCATGACCGCTGGATCAGCCAATATGCCGGCCACGCGATGAATGTGCTTACGGCGTTGAAGGGCAAGCTTAATGGATGAGGCTAACCTTCGGAGGTCCGGTGCGTTACCGCATCGGCGAACTTGCGCATCAGCCGGGTCAGATCGTCTATGTCCTTCGCGTCCCAGCTCGCGAATATGGCGCGTCCCATCCGCTCACGCGCCTCGTCAATCATCTGCGTCATCGCCTTGCCCTTGCGCGTCACCACCGCCTCGCGCACGCGGCGGTCCGCGGTGCTCTCCCGCCGCTCCACGAGGCCGAGGCTTGCGAGTCTGGCGACCTGACGGCTGACCGTCGTATGGTCACGCCCCGCCCTTGCCGCCAGATCCACGACACCGATCGGCCCGAAGCTCTCGATGCCGACCAGCAGGGGAAAGAGCGCACGGTCCAGATCGATGCCGGCGAGCCGGATCAGGGCTTCGTCGCGCTCCGGGCGATTCATCACGATGAGGATATCGAGCAAGGCCCCATGCAGAACTCGTATCTGATGCGAGATATGTGTATCATGCACATTTTTCATTGACGCCGTCATCTCCTTCCAATTATGTGCATATTACACACAATCAATGCCGCCGACAGCCCGTGACGCCCCGCAGGAGTACAATATCCATGACCCGGATAACCACCCGCACCTGGGCGACCCCGCTCACCATCGGCTCGTTCCTGCTGATTTCAGCGACGGGAGTCCTGATGTTCCTCGAATGGGAGCGCGGATTGATGACGGTCGTGCATCAATGGTTCTCCTGGCTTTTCATCATCGGCGCGGGCGGCCATATCGCGGTCAACCTGAGGCCGCTGAAGAACCATCTGAAATCCTCGTGGGGCAAGGCGAGTGTCGTCGTCTTCGTCTCGATCCTCGCACTGTCCGCCTTCTCCTGGGGCACGATCACGGGTCCGCAGATCAAGCGCCCGATCGAGCAGGCTCTCGTCGACGCGCCGCTTTCGGCGCTGGCGAGCGTCAAGCGCACGCCGCCGGAATACGTCGTACAGCGTCTCGCGGCGCGAGGCATCGCCGCCGACGACCGACAGTCCATCGGCGAATTGGCGCTGGCAAGCGGCGTGGACGAGAATCGCCTGCTCGCCATCGTCTTCGCACTCGATTGAGAAGGCTCGCGGAACGCTATTTCCGCTTCATCGCCTCTGCGAGCGCCGCACCGAACGCGCCCTGCGAGGGCGTCTGTTGCTTCGGCGCGGCCTGGCTGAATTTCGGCTTCATGGCGCCGTTGCGGTCGCCGCGTGGGCCGGCGTCCCGCGCGGCGGGCGCGCCGCCGTCCTTGCGCATGGTAAGGCCGATGCGCTTGCGCGGAACATCCACCTCCGTGACGCGCACCTTCACCACGTCACCGGCCTTCACCACCTCGTGCGGGTCCTTGACGAAGCGGTCGGCGAGTTGCGAGACATGGACGAGCCCGTCCTGATGCACGCCGATATCGACGAAGGCGCCGAAGGCGGCGACATTGGTCACCGTGCCTTCCAGCATCATGCCGACCTTCAGGTCCTTGATGTCGTCAACGCCTTCGGCAAAGGTCGCGGTCCTGAATTCGGGGCGTGGGTCGCGGCCGGGCTTTTCAAGCTCGGCGAGAATGTCCCGGACGGTCGGAAGGCCGAAACGCTCGTCGACGAAAACTTTCGGGTCAAGCCTCTTCAGCGCGGCGCTGTCGCCCATCAGGGTGCGTACGTCCCGCCCGCAGGCGGCGACGATCTTCTTGGCGACGCCATAGGCTTCCGGATGCACGGAGGAGGCGTCAAGCGGCTCCTTGCCGTTCGGGATGCGCAGGAAGCCGGCGCATTGTTCGAAGGTGCGCGCACCGAGGCGCGGCACCTTCATCAGTTCCTTGCGGCTTTCGAACGGGCCATTGGCATCGCGGTGCGCGACGATCGCCTCGGCGGAGGATTTTCCAAGACCGGAAACGCGCGAAAGCAGCGGCGCGGAGGCCGTGTTGAGATCGACACCGACCGCATTCACCGCGTCTTCCACCACCGCATCGAGCGAGCGGGAGAGTTTTCCCTGGTCGACATCGTGCTGGTACTGGCCGACGCCGATCGATTTCGGCTCGATCTTGACGAGCTCTGCCAGCGGGTCCTGCAGGCGGCGGGCGATGGAGACGGCGCCGCGCAGCGACACGTCGAGATTGGGAAATTCGGCCGCGGCCGCCTCCGAGGCGGAATAGACCGAGGCGCCCGCTTCCGAGACGATCACCTTGGTGGGCCTCGGCGCGGGAAGCTGCGCCAGCATGTCGGCGACCAGCTTTTCCGTCTCACGGCTGCCCGTGCCGTTGCCGATCGCGATCAGCTCGACCTTGTGCTTGCGGATGAGGCTGGCAAGCTCGACCTGCGTGCCGCGCATGTCGTTCTTCGGCGGGAAAGGATAGACCGTGGTCGCCTCCACCAGCTTGCCGGTATTGTCGACCACCGCGACCTTGACGCCGGTCCGGATGCCCGGATCGAGACCCATCGTGGCACGGGTGCCGGCGGGGGCGGCAAGCAGGAGGTCCTTGAGGTTGCGGGCGAAGACACGGATCGCGTCCTCCTCCGAGCGCTCGCGCATCTCGCGCATCAGGTCGAGCGACAGCGACATGGAGAGCTTGACACGCCAGGTCCAGCCGATGACCTCGGCCAGCCACTTGTCGCCCGGCTTGGTGCCGACGGCGTAGAAAGACGCGATGATCCGCTCGACGGGCTTGACCGGCTCGGCATTGTCCTGGTCGACGACGATATCGACCGACAGGATCTCCTCGTTCCAGCCGCGCAGCATGGCCAGCGCCCGGTGACCGGGAACCGTCGCCCAGCGCTCCGTATGGTCGAAATAGTCGGAGAACTTGGCGCCGGCCTCCTGCTTGCCCTCGACAACGCGGGAGCGCAGGAAAGCTTTGTCCTTCATGTAGTCGCGAAGACGCTTCAGAAGATCGGCATTCTCGGTGAGCTGCTCGGCGACGATATCGCGGGCGCCTTCCAGCGCCGCCTTCACATCCGCGACCTCGGGCGAAAGGAAATCGGCGGCAAGATCGGCCGGAAGCGCCGCGCGGTCGGCAAGGATGCGTTCGGCCAGCGGGCCGAGGCCGCGTTCGCGGGCAATCTCCGCCTTGGTGCGGCGCTTCGGCTTGAAGGGCAGGTAGATGTCCTCCAGTTCCGCCTTGGTGGCGACGGCGGCGATCTTGACGGCGAGCTCGTCCGTCAGCTTGCCCTGCCCGGCGATCGAATCGAGGATGGAAGCCCGGCGGGCCTCCAGTTCGCGCAGATAGGTAAGCCGCTCGGAGAGCACGCGCAGCTGCGTGTCGTCGAGGCCGCCGGTCGCCTCCTTGCGATAGCGCGCGATGAAGGGCACGGTCGCCCCTTCGTCGATGAGACCCACCGCGGCGGAGACCTGCGCGGCGCTCGCCTTGATCTCGGCGGCGATCAGGTTGGCGATCTTGAGCGGTGTCGGGGCCATGTCGAACTCCTGTGCGTTGGCGCGGGGGCGACCATAGTGCCGGCGCGCGATGCGGCCAACCGAAAGGCCGGCCGCAGGCGGTCACGTCCACAATATATCGCGCCCGCCGGCAAGGCGCGAAAGCGCGCGCTGGTTGAAGAAGCGGGCCGGCCGGGTAACCCTTCATAAAGTCTTGCGGGCTATCCTGCGCCGGTAGCGGCAACGGGGCCTTCGACATGCGCGGAACATTTCTTGCAGCAGTCTTGCTGGCTTCCACCGCCGTCGCCGGCCCCACCGGCGCGACGACGCTCAATCTCCTGATCTGGGAAGCCTATATCGACGAGCAGATCCTTGCCGACTGGGCCGCCGAAACCGGTATCGAAGTCCATCAGACCTTCTATGACAGCGGCGACGTGCGCGACGAGATCCTCGCCGATCCGAACAGCAATGTCGACGTGGTGGTGACCAACGAGAACGGTGCGAAACTCTACGGCAATCGCGGCGTGATCATGGCGCTCGACGCCACGAACGTGCCCGCCCTCAAGGATTTCGAGGAAAGCTGGATCAAGCGCTGCGGCGGCTATGGCGTGCCCTATCTGTGGGGCACGATGGGCATCCTCTACCGTTCCGACAAGATCGCCACACCGCCGGCCTCCTGGGCCGACATCATGCAGCCGGACGAGAGCCTGCGCGGCCATATCGCGATGTACGGCGACCATGCCGAAGCCTTCGTGGCACCGCTCGCCCTGCTTGGGAAATCGGTCAACGCCAACGACAACGAGACGCTGAAGCAGGCCTTCGAACTGATGCGGGCGCAACTGCCCTATGTGCTGACCTACGACTATGTCATCACCTCCGTGCAGAACCCGGACAAGGGCCCGAACATCTACATGGCGCTCGGCTATAGCGGCGACCAGCACACGCTGAACGACAAGGTGTCCTCGCCCGGCCTGTGGCGCTATGTCGTGCCGAAGGAAGGCACGCTCTCCTGGCTCGACTGCATCACCGTCAGCGAGCGCTCGAAGAACAGGGACCTAGCGCTGAAGCTGGTCGACTATATCAGCAATGCGCGCAACGGCGCGCGCAACGCGATGAAGCTCAACATGCCGACCGCCAGCAGCGCCGCCCTCGCCTTGCTGCCGGAAGACATGCGTTCCAATCCCGAAATCTATGCAGCACCGGAGATCCTGGCGAAGAGCCAGCTTCAGGAGGAACTGACCATTCAATCGGTCCAGGCCCGCCGCCGCATCATAAGCAGTCTGGCCCAGATCAGTGACGCTCGGTAAACGCGCCCTCTCCCTCATCTTTCCGGTGGTGCTGGCCAGCTATGTGCTCGCGGCCTCCCTTATCTACTACGTGCAGAGCTCCTCCATTCTCGGGCTGGAGCGCGCGCGTCTCTGGCAGCAGATGGGCCTTCTTACGGCGCTCTTCCAGAACGAGGTGACGCAGAACCGCAGCCTCATCTATTCGCTCATCGAGGGCGGCGCGGTGCGCCTGTTCATCAGCGAGCCGGATGTCGGCTATCGCAACACCGCGCTCGGCGTGCGTCTGCAGCAAAGCATCACCTCGCTTTCCGACGACCGGAAGAATTTCGTTTCGGTGTCGATCATCCGCCAGCCGCTCACCGTCGACTACTATTACGAGGACAGCGACGATCCCTTCGCCCAGATCACCCCGCAGCAGCTCGATCATGCGCGGCAGATCATCAAGAGCCCCAAGCTCTCTTCCTGGTCCTATCTGGCGACCGCCGATATCGAGCCGCTGATCGTGCATTCGGAATTCATCGATCCGCTGACCTTCAACCGGCCGGTCGCCAGCGCCAAGGGCGGCGCGATCCTGCTGCAGACCGCCGTACGCCCGAAACTCTTCCTCGACCAGAAGCGCGTGCTGGAAAAGGAATACGGCGCCACCATCGAGATCAGCCAGCACCAGTTCCTGGCAAAGGGGGCGCTTTCGGCGACCGCGACGCTCGGCCCTTCCCTCTTCGCCCGCCTCACGCCCGACCCGACATTCCTTGAAAACCGGCTTTCCACGCTGAAGTCGCTGCTGGCGCTCGGCGCCATCGCGCTCAGCCTCTGCACCATCGGCCTCGTGCTGTTCCTGGTGCGCCGCTACATCACCAACCCCATTTCACGCCTCGACCGCCAACTCACCGAAGTGATGGTCGGCAGCCGCAGCACCCTGCCGGAAATGAACGAGGTCGGCGAGATCGGCCGCCTCTCCGTCAACGTGAAGCGCCTGCACGACCATTCGATGCAGTCGTTCGATCTCGTGCGCACAGCCTCCTGGACGGATACGCTGACGGGTATTTCGAACCGCGAATACTTCAACATCCAGTCCACGCAGATCCTGTGCGAGGCCGAGGCGGAGGATAGCGGCTGCACCCTGCTCTTCATCGACGTCGACAATTTCAAGTTCGTCAACGACAAGCATGGCCACAAGATCGGCGATGAACTGCTCAAGACGCTGGCGGATCGCATCTCCACCATCGTCTCGCGCATCGTTCGCGAGCACGGCCTGCCGGAAGGGCTGTTCGCCCGCCTTTCCGGTGACGAATTCGCCATCATGCTACGCTGCCAGCCCGGCTCGGGCACGATCACGAAGATGTCCGGCGAGATCCTCTCGCTCTTCGCCGAGGGCTTCGAAGTGCTGGAAAAGGCCTATCCGGTCACGGCCAGCATCGGCATCGCCGTCTATCCCGAGGATGCGCGTACCCTGCCCGAGCTGGTGGCCAATGCGGATGCGGCCATGTACCAGGCGAAATCCCAGGGCAAGAACGGCTCGGCCCGCTATTCCCGCTCCCTGCATGAAAAGCGCAATCGCCAGCGCCGCATCGAGGAGGAGCTGCGCGTCATAAACCCGGACGATGAATTCCACCTCGTCTACATGCCGATCGTCAACGGCCACGGCAAGGTGACGGGCTGCGAAGCGCTGCTGCGCTGGAATTCGCCGGTGCTCGGCCGCGTGACGCCGGACGAATTCATCCCGATCGCCGAGACGACAGGCCTCTTCAGCAAGATCGACTGGTGGGTGATCGACCGCGCGATGGCCGAATACGGCCATATCAGGAAGCTGTTCGGCGCCGAGACGATCCTGTGCATCAACATCTCGTCGGCCGAACTCTACACCAAATCGATCAGTGACCATTTCTGCGACAGCGCCGACCGGCACGGCGTCGATGCCCGCATGATCGAGATCGAGCTGACGGAAACCTTCGCGGTCAAGCTCGGCGAACAGTCCCGGCGCAATATCGAGATTCTGCGCGCCCGTGGCTTCCGCATCTCGATCGACGATTTCGGTGCCGGCTATACGTCCGTGCAGCAGATCATCGAATATCCGGCCGAGACCATCAAGCTCGACCGCGAACTCGTCGAGAGCCTCACCCGTTCGGCGGCGCTGCCGACGCTGCGTGCCCTCGTCGCGCTCTGCCATGCGCAGAACATGTCGGTGATCGCCGAGGGTGTGGATACCACGGAAAAGATGGCGCTGCTCGCCGCCGCAGGCTGCGACCTCTATCAGGGCTATCTGATCAGCCGGCCCCTTTCGCTGGATGAAATCGGCGTCTGGGCCATGCAGCGCCTCGTGGAGAAGGCGCGCGAGACGGTACAGTCGCCGGGACGGCGGGCACGCGCCTAGACGGTTTGCCGCGCCCCGCCGGTGCGACCGCCCGCGCGATCAGGATGTCGGGAAATCCAGGCCCATCTCGCGGAAGCGGGCCGGGTCGTCGCCCCAGTTCTCGCGTACCTTCACGAAAAGGAAGAGATGCACGGGCTGTTCGAGTATCTCCGAAAGCTCCTTGCGCGAGGCCATGGAAATCGCCTTGATCGCCTCGCCGTTCTTGCCGAGCGCGATCTTCTTCTGGCTGTCGCGCTCGACATAGATCACCTGCTCGATGCGCACCGAGCCGTCTTTGCGCTCCTCCCACTTCTCCGTCTCGACATGGGAGGAATAGGGAAGCTCCTGGTGCAGGCGCAGGAACAGCTTCTCGCGGGTGATCTCGGCAGCGAGCTGGCGCATTGGCAGGTCGGAGATCTGGTCTTCCGGATAGTACCACGGGCCCTCCGGCAGGGCGGCCGCGAGATAGTTCATCACGTCCTCGCAACCCGAGCCGTTGAGAGCCGAGATCATGAAGGTGCGCTCGAACTTGACGACCTCGTTTGCGGCGGCGGCAAGTTTCAGGAGGTCTTCCGGCTTTACCCGGTCGACCTTGTTGAGGACGAGGATCTTCGGCTGGTGGACCTCCTTCAGGCCTTCCAGGATCGTCTCGGCGTCTCCCTTGAGGCCGCGTTCGCTATCGATCAGGAACATGATGACGTCGGCATCCTTCGCCCCGCCCCAGGCGGTCGTCACCATGGCGCGATCGAGCCGGCGGCGCGGCTTGAAGATGCCGGGCGTATCCATGAAGACGATCTGGGCATTGTCGTGGATCGCGATGCCGCGCACGATGGCGCGCGTGGTCTGCACCTTGTGGCTGACGATCGTCACCTTGGCGCCGACGAGGCGGTTGACGAGGGTCGACTTGCCGGCATTCGTCGCGCCAATCAAAGCCACGAAGCCCGAGCGGGTCGTGCCCTCACCGTTCGTGCTCGTCTCGGCGGGGTTTTCGTGTTCTTCGCTCATGATATCCGTCAATTTTCGGCGCTGCCCTTGGGCCAGACGCCTTCGCGTTCCAGAATTTTCGTCGCGGCCACCTGCTCGGCGGCCCGTTTCGAACGGTCGATGCCGGTTTCCGGCGCGACGCCCTTGATCTCCACCGTCACGGTGAAGCGGGGATCGTGGTCCGGCCCGGAGCGCTCGTCCACCCTGTAGGATGGCGTCAGGCCGAATTTGGCATGAGCCCATTCCTGCAGTTCGGTCTTGGCGTCGCGCCGCGCGCCTTCCGCGCGGGCGGCCCTGCCCTGCCAGTTGGCGAGGATGAAGCCGCGCGCAGCCTCCAGCCCGCCATCGAGATAGATCGCGGCGATCAGCGACTCTACCACATCGGCGCGCACATTCAGCATGGCTTTTCCGGTCAGTTTCTTGACGTCCGCGCCGGTGCGGATGAAGCGGTGCAGGCCAAGCTCATCGGCGACGGCCGCGCAGCTTTCCGCGCTGACGAGCTGGTTGAGGCGAACGGAAAGCTCGCCCTCCTTCGCCTCGCGGAAGGTGCGGAACAGCATCTCCGCCACGCAGAGCCCGAGCACCCGGTCGCCGAGGAACTCCAGCCGTTCATAGTTCACCCCCTTGCCGGGGCGGGCGCTCGCATGGGTGATCGCCCGGTCGAGCCGATCCTTGTCGGTGAAGGCATAGCCGATCAGGCTCTCCAGAGCCTTGCGGTTGACGTCGTTCAGCGGGATGGCGCCCTTCATTCAACGACCTTGAAAAGACGATCCCAACGCAGGTTCGTCGGCCATTTCCAGACTTCGCTGAAGGACGTGTCGTTGCCGAGCGAGAAGAAGATCAGGCTGGCGCGGCCGATGAGGTTTTCCGCCGGGACGAAACCGACGTCGAAGCGGCTGTCGGCCGAGTTGTCGCGGTTGTCGCCCATCATGAAGTAATGGCCTTCCGGCACGATGAACTCGCGCGTGTTGTCGCCTACGGTGCCGGGACGCGTATCGAGCGTGTCGTAGGACACGCCGTTGTCCATGGTCTCGCGGAAGACCGGCACGTCCTCGCCGGTGTCGTACTGGTCGTCGGCCCGGAAGAAACCGTCGTGCTGGCGCGGCACGGCCTCGCCGTTGATGTAAAGGATGCTGTCCTTCACCTGCACGCGGTCGCCCGGCAGGCCGACGAGGCGCTTGATATAATCGATGTCCGGGTTCGGCGGGAAGCGGAAGACGACGATGTCGCCGCGCTTCGGCTCGCTGGCGAAGATACGGCCGGAGAACAGGTTCGGTGAGAACGGCAGCGAATATTTCGAATAGCCGTAGGAGAACTTGTTGACGAAGAGATAATCGCCGACGAGCAGCGTCGGCATCATCGACCCCGACGGGATGGTGAAGGGCTGGAAGAGCACGGTGCGGATCACCACGGCGAGCAGAAGCGCCTGGACGATCACCTTGACGTTTTCCCACAGGCCGCTTTCGGTCTTCTCAGTCTTCTCTGCCACGCCGGACTTGTCCTTATCTGCAAACATGGGGCTCTCTATAGAGGAAAGGTTGCCGGTTGGAAATCGTGTCGGTCAAAAAGACGCCGGGCGCCGGTTATCCGGGCGTTCCGGCCGGCAGCGCCTCGATGATCACGAAAGCTTGAGCCAGCGGAAAGTCGTCCGTGATGGTGATGTGGATGCGTGGTTCGTGACCTTCCGGCATCATCTGCTTCAGCCGCTCCAGCGCACCACCGGTCAGCTTCATCGTCGGCTTGCCGCCCGGCAGGTTTATGACACCCATGTCCTTCCAGAAGACGCCCTGCGCCAGCCCCGTGCCAAGCGCCTTGGAACAGGCCTCCTTGGCCGCGAAGCGCTTGGCATAGGACGCCGCACGGTTCCTGCGGCCGTCGGACTTTGCCCGCTCGATCCCGGTGAAGCAGCGTTGCGTGAAGCGTTCGCCGAAGCGTTCCAGCGACTTCTCCACCCGGCGGATGTCGATGAGGTCGCTGCCGATGCCGATGATCATAGGGACTTGTCTCCGGAGGAAAGGACGGGGGCGAAGCCGGCGCGTCGCAAGAGGCGCGCCCGGCGGCGGGCCTTGAAGGAGCGCACGGCCACGCGCGTGACGCCATAGGCGAGGAAGGCAGCAAAAAGACCTAAAATACCCGCGCCCGCCAGCATGGGCTTGAGCACCGGCTGCCAGAGCTCGGAAAACTGCAGATGCTCCAGCCGGTGAAAGAGCTCGGCGGCGGTGACGGCCTGTGCCGACTGTATGCCCAAAATCGCCTCACCCAGCCGGAAGGTGGCAAGCGCGATGAGCGGAATGGTGAGCGGGTTGGCGATGGTCGTGGCGAGCGCCGCAGCAAGGAGATTGCCGGCCATAAGATAGGCCAGCATCAGCGCCAGGAAGACATGGAAGCCGAGGAGCGGCGTGAAGGCGGAGAAGGTGCCGGCCGCAACGCCCGCGGCGACGGCATGCGGCGAGGCCGACAGGCGGAGGATTCGCTTGGCGAGGTAGCGCGCCGGACGCGTGAACCCCTTGCGCGGCCAGAAGAATTCGCGCAACCGGTCGGGCCAGGTGGCCTTCTTTCGCCGTCTGAACAACATCGACCAGACATAGCCGATCCGTTAGTGGCATTTCAATGGCGCTAAAGCACCACCGTGGCGCGAGGCAATCGCGCCACCCGGCTTCTTGAAATTTCAGTAGGACTTGCGGAAAAGGCCGCGGTCGATCTGACGCTGGCGATATTCCAGGTCGATGCGGTCGACGGCGCCGTTGAGATAGGCAAGTTCCCGGTCTTCGGTGGTCGGGATGCGCAGCGCGCGGGTGAAGTTCCTGATCTGCTTCAACATTGGTAAACCTCTTTCGGTTGACCTCCCGAGGCAGAAGATAGGATCGCCCGCCGAAGGGCACCAGCGACACTATCTGAATGCAGCTATGCGCCAGCCGCATGATGGCTGGTCAAACTCAGGGCAAACCTGCCCTCAGCAAGGCAGATCGCCCTGTTTTCGCGCAAATCTCAGGTGAAGACGCGACTGATCGTCGAAACGCACTGCAGCTCTTTGAGCTGGCTCATGAGCTGGTTGAGCTGGCGCAGATCCCAGACTTCGAGGTCGATATGGACCTCGGTGAAGTCCGCCGCCACCCGCGTCATCGACATGGAGCGGATGTTGACGTCGCTGGTGGCGATCGCCTGCGTGACCTCGGCGAGCGTTCCAGGCTCGTTCAGCGCATTGATCATGATGCGCGCCATGAAGCGGGTGTTGTTCGCCTCGTCGAGATCCCAGCGCACGTCGATCCAGCGTTCCGGCTCGTCGTCGAACTTCTGCAGCGCCGGCGACTGGATCGGGTAGATGGTGATGCCCTTGTCCTTTTCCATGATGCCGACGATGCGATCGCCCGGCACGGCGCCGCCGGCGGAGAAGTGCACCTCGGCATTGCCGGAAAGGCCGCGGATCGGCAGCGCCTCGGGGCCGGCCTCCCCTTCTTCCCGCTCCAGCGTCGCCTTCGTCTTGCCCGGCAGCTTGAAGACCATGCCGGCCGCGCTGCGCATGTTGAACCAGCCGTCGTCGGAGCTCGGCTTCACGGTGACGCGCTCGTCCTGGTAATCCGGGAAGACGGCGCGCAGCACGTCGAGCGAGGACAGTTCGCCCCGGCCCACCGCGGCGATGGCGTCCTCGACATCCTTCTGGCCGAGACGGTGCAGCACCGGCTTCAGGCCATCACGCGAGAACGACTTGCCGGCGCGGTCGAAGGTGCGTTCCAGAATGCGGTAGCCGAGGCCGGAATATTGCTTGCGGATCGCCGCGCGCGTGGCCTTGCGGATGGCGGCACGCGCCTTGCCGGTGACGACGATCTCCTCCCAGGCCGGCGGGGGTACCTGGATGCCGGACCGGATGATCTCCACCTCGTCGCCATTGTTGAGACGGGTGACCAGCGGCATGATGCGGCCGTTGATCTTGGCGCCGACGCAGGTATCGCCGACATTGGTATGCACCGCATAGGCAAAATCGATCGGCGTCGCGCCGCGCGGCAGCGTGATGAGCTGGCCTTTCGGGGTGAAGGCGAAAACCTGATCCTGGAAGAGTTCAAGCTTGGTGTGTTCGAGGAATTCCTCCGGATTGTCGCCTTCCGCCAGCGATTCGATCGTTCGGCGCAGCATCGCATAGGCGTTCGAGCGCGGCGATCGCGTGCCGTCGACGCTGACCGGTTCCTTGTCCTTGTAGAGCGAGTGGGCGGCGATACCGTATTCGGCGATCTCATGCATGCGCTTGGTGCGGATCTGCAGTTCGATACGCTGGCGCGAGGGGCCGACAATGGTCGTGTGGATCGACTGGTAGTCGTTCTGCTTCGGCGTCGAGATATAGTCCTTGAAGCGCCCGGGCACGACGCGCCAGCGGGTGTGCACGATGCCAAGCGCCGCATAGCAGGCGGGAATGTCGTCGACGAGGATGCGGAAGGCGTAGACGTCGGAAAGCTGCTCGAAGGACAGCGACTTCGACTGCATCTTGCGGAAGACCGAATAGGGCTTCTTCTGGCGGCCCTTCACCAGCGCCTCGGCAAGCCCGTTCGTGACCAGGAGTTCGCGCAGTTCGTCCTCGATCTTGCGGATCAGCCCCTCGTTGCGCCGGGAAAGCTCCTCCAGCCTGCGCGTGACGGTTTCGTAGGCCTCCGGGTTGATGTAGCGGAAGGAGAGGTCCTCCAGCTCCTCGCGCATGTCCTGCATGCCCATGCGGCCGGCGAGCGGCGCATAGATGTCCATCGTCTCTTCCGAGATGCGGGCCCGCTTTTCCGGTGACATGTGGTCGAGCGTGCGCATGTTGTGCAGACGGTCGGCAAGCTTGACCAGCAGCACGCGCACATCGTCGGAAATGGCGAGCAGGAGCTTGCGCAGGTTCTCCGCCTGCTTGGCCTTCTTGGTGACGAGGTCGAGCTTCTTGATCTTGGTCAGGCCCTCGACCAATGCCCCGATATCCTCGCCGAACAGTTCGTCGATCTCGGCCCGCGTGGCGCTCGTATCCTCGATCGTGTCGTGCAGCAGCGCGACGGCGATGGTCGATTCGTCGAGGCGCATTTCCGTGAGGATCGCGGCGACTTCGAGCGGATGCGAGATGTAAGGGTCGCCGCTCGCCCGCTTCTGCTGGCCATGCTTCTGCATGGCATAGACATAGGCCTTGTTCAGCAGGGCTTCGTTGACGTCGGGCTTGTATTTCTGAACCCGTTCCACGAGTTCATATTGACGCATCATACTCGGTCGGCTCCCTCCCCGGCCTGTCGCGGGGCGAAAAAAAGTGCGCCCCACAATGGAGGGGCGCACGGACATTCGCAATATCAAAGGCTTCGGTAAAGCTACCGAAATCAGTAATCGTCGCTCTTTTCCGGCGGAACGAGGCCTTCGATGCCGGCGAGCAGCTCTTCTTCCGACATGCGGTCGAAGGCGATCGTCTCCGGCTGGTCCTCGTCCTCCTCCGCGGCAACGACCGAGGTGTCGGCATCGGCCAGCAGGCTTGCCGGATCGGGCTCGGGCTCGTCCACTTCCACATGCTTCTGCAGCGAGTGGATCAGGTCTTCCTTGAGGTCGTCGGGCGAAAGCGTCTCGTCGGCGATCTCGCGCAGCGCCACGACCGGGTTCTTGTCGTTGTCGCGGTCGATGGTGATGGCGGCACCCTGCGAGATGAGGCGGGCGCGATGGCTTGCCAGGAGAACCAGCTCGAAACGGTTGTCTACCTTGTCAATGCAATCTTCAACGGTGACACGGGCCATTGCCTGTCCTTTGTGATCGAGAAATTCGGGGGTTTGCATGCCCGATACAGGGATCGGGCCGCAAATTCAAGTTTTTCCTTCCCTGCACCCCTTCGCACGGATGTCGTAAGCCTGCCCATATAACCTTCAGTTGAAGCATCCGCTTACCGGACGCAAAGTCGCTGAAATCGGGGAAAAGAGGTAACGTGTGGGAACTACTCCGCAATTTGGACGCTACCCGGATTACTGAAACGATACCGGCCGGAAAAATCGCGGCCGCAACCTATGTTTGCTTGGAAAGCCGGCAGCGCTGCCCTAAATGATGATTATATGAAAAAGAGTTAATTCAACCGGTTAGTGCATCCGGCGCTTTCGACACGCGATCAACCCAAACCGTTTGCCTCAACGTCTACTTAAAGGATTGCCCTGCATGTTCGACCCTCGCGAGAAAATCGCCCTCTTCATCGACGGCGCAAATCTTTATGCGGCGTCGCGGACACTCGGCTTCGACATCGACTACAGGAAGTTGCTGAAGGCGTTCCAGAAACGCGGCTATCTGCTGCGCGCCTACTATTACACGGCCCTGATAGAGGACCAGGAATATTCCTCCATCCGCCCGCTGATCGACTGGCTCGACTATAACGGCTACAAGGTCGTCACCAAGCCGGCCAAGGAGTTCACCGATTCCCTCGGCCGCCGCAAGATCAAGGGCAACATGGATATCGAGCTGGCCATCGACGCGATGGAACAGTCCGAAACCGTCGATCACCTCGTGATCTTCTCCGGCGACGGC
>Ga0182742_1002925_pt1 | contig 17787 bp, 20 predicted proteins | sample eDN5th37CBELigMG_FD_128880 | JGI IMG/M metagenome (GOLD analysis project Ga0182742, IMG submission 128880) | Enriched Miracle-Growth compost microbial communities from Emeryville, California, USA - eDNA 5th pass 37_C BE-Lig MG (version 2)... ...
AATGCTTTGTCGATTGTGCAATATCCTGAAAAACGAGTATATACAAGCTTTCATGATGATGAAGTACAACAAATGCGAAACACGTTGAATAAATTAGAGTTAAAGAAAGCGCAGCGTTTATCCATGAGTGAAAATTATACGAAAATAAGATTAATGGAGGACGGCTCGCGTAATTATATTGAATATTATTTATATGACAATGGTTTTATTGAATATGTAGAAGATGGGTTAGCTGGTGGTAAGAGCATTACTTATAAAATGGAAGAAGAAAAGTTAAATGCTTTCCTTGCCACATTATTGATGGGAAAAACATTAGAGTAGATTGAAATGAATTGAATAAAAGAAAATAAGTATATTCTACTTTTACAATTTTGATTAACTTAGTTTGCGCTAAAGTACCAGTAGTTCAGCTTTTCAGCTAATAATGCGAGGATTGACGCTCTAGTAGTTATAAGAACAAACAACCACCTCATTTTTCTCTAGGTGGTTGTTTTTATTGACCGCACTTATTTATGATACGGTTCACCGTAATGTATCTATATGAGGTTTTCTACTAAATAAAAAATAGTTGAGTTATTATTTGTACTCAACTACTTGCTATTATGGTCTAAAATATTCTGAAAATGTGAATGTTGCAATTTCTCCTAATTCACTTTCTTTCCATTTAAACTTTTCAATTAATGTTAATTCCTCAATTTTTAATTTTAATAATTCATCTAACTCTTCAATCATATAATACTCTACTTCCATTACTATATTAAACTTCCAATCAGTAATATAAAAGTGACCGTCAGTATTCATTGCTTCTGATTTTACCGCTTTATAATTATGTGACCATTCTTTACTATCAATTGAGTACAGAAGCATAAATCCAGCGGCAATTCCTTTTCTAACGTCATCTGGAATAAAGTCTAAACTAGACGGTAAGAAAGTAATAGGTGCTATTGGATGGCAAACTATCCTCTGTTTTTCAAATTCATTTAAAACAAAATTTACTCCTCCAACTATTACAGCTTCTAGTTCATCTAAAGTGTTAATTTGTATCATAAATTCTCCTTAATTATCAAATAAGATTCTACAAATTTTAAGCAGTTTTTCTTTTAAAATATTTATACACAAAGAATAAAATCACTACAAACCATGTAATTGGATGAAATAATATTCTTAAAATTATTGCAATAACAGTCATCCCTAACATTGCAATTAAAATTATTGCTACAGCAACTGCCATGAATAAAACCACTTGAATTGGGTTCAATTTTGCCACCTCTTTAGGGTATATAATTTGGTTATTTTACATAATTTTAACATAACCAATTACATTGACATAGTAAAAATTGTAAAGATGTTTTTATAGACTTGTATCTTCCTTAATAGTGGAGTTGAACATTTGCTAGCTTCATAATATCTTTCATTAAAATTGAATATGCTGAAAGTCATCAAAGAAACGCAGTTTCTTCACTTTTTATTTGCCTTCATTATTTATTATTACTTCCACAGCAAAACTTGTCACTAGTCCAACCACTGTTCCTAAGATAAAAAATGGCATTATTTTTTCACTCCTTTACTTTTTTCTTTGATAACTGCAAAAACAGTTATTCCAAACATTACTCCAGCTTTAAATAATTCAATTGGATGAATCGATGGTATAGAGATTGGTTTCATTTTTTCACCTCCTTAAAAGAGTTATTCATTTAACCACTAAAGGTACAATTTTGTTTTGAAAATATACTTAATCAGTTTTTTATAAAACGATAGTATATTATGCTCAAATTAAAATTTCACCGTTTTTAATCCAGACACTTTTAAAATGATGTGAATTTTGCTCATCATAAACATCCAACATGATATACTCATCTTTCGATTCAGTAACGAAACTGATTGCTGTTACCATACAAACATGAGGCAATTGTAACCATTCCTCTTCCGTAAAGTATCGTTCATCCATTTCTTCCTTGTGTAATTCAACTGTCTCATAGCCAATGTCTTTAAAAAGAATTGATTCTTCTGTATACTTCCTTATTCCAACTAAAAATCGTTCATACGAATACTTCATTTCCTACACACTCCTTTTCTTTACCTAAATAGCAATTAATATAGAAAAAGAGACAGATGACTTATCCTCTGATAAGTCATCTGTCTCTAGTTTTAGTTCTTTCAATATTTCATCATTGAGTTTTAGTTGAATACTATCAATTTTTCTATCTTCCCCAATGGTTATTTTGTGAATAATTAATTGTAATAATCGTTTCCTTTGCTCTCTCGTTAAAGCGTTTTGAAAAGCCCTTGTAAAATTTGTTAGGACTTCTTTAATTGTTTCATACGAGATATTCTTAACCGTATTGCCTTGAATTTGCTTACTTAGCGGTTCCATCAACAATTTCAATTCTTCAATTTGCTCCTCTAACTTTTTGGCTTTTTCAATATATATTGCTTTAGAAATCAATTCCTCTGTATACGCATCAAACGTTTTAGCGATTTTTTGTTCCAAATCTTTTATTTGTTTCTCATACACATCATATTCCTTTTGCAATGGTGCAAACATTTTTTCATTTCGATTGTTAACGCTTCTTACTAATTCTTTAATCAGTTTGTCACTACTCATTAATTTTTGTAGTTTATCTAATACAAAGGCATCCGCATACTCAGTTCGCACACCATTTGAACGACAAACTAAGGCACCTTTATTCTTCCATGCACCACAAACATAGTATTCTAGGACTCTTTTCGTCCCATCTTTTAATTTATTAGTAGTACGACCAATAACCATCCCAGCTCCACAAACTGGACAACGCATAATACCCGTTAATGGAAATTCTCCATCATGTACTCTATTTGGTTTATGTGAACGACTTTCATATACATTTTGTGCTACTTGCCATACTTCTTCTGAAATAATTGGCTCATGTTCACCTTTTTGAATCACTGGGTTAGGATTGATGTTATTTCTTCTTTTCTCATTCCAATCCCTACGGACATTGTATCGAATATACCCGGCATAAACAGGATTGGTTACAATTGTTTTTATAGCATTCAACGAAAATGTTTTTCCTTTTTTAGTTCGAAATCCTTTTTTATTAATACAGTTAGCAATGGACTTATAACCGTGACCTGAAGTATACATTTGAAAGATACATCGTACAATATTGGCTTCTTTCTCATTGATAATAAGATGAGTATCTTTACGTTTCTTGTTTGCATTTGGTATTTCTACAACATCATAGCCAAGAACTTGTCCTCCATTCCATCGACCTTCTTTTGCCCTTGCAATCATACCCATTTTTACGTTTTCAGCAATGTTGTTTCGTTCATATTCTGCAATAGCAGCCATCATTTGAAATTGTAGTTTTCCAGTAGGAGTTTCCGTTTCATACTTTTCTGTGTAAGAACGAAAAGCGATATTCTTACGATTTAACAACTCTACAATATTCATCAAATCTACCATTTTACGAGCCAAGCGATTCATTTTCCATACAAGAACTACATCAAACTTTTTCTCTTCTGCATCATGTAATAATCGTTGGATTGCTGGACGACCTGAAATGTTTTTTCCACTTATTCCTCTGTCTATATATTCATCATAAACAAGATACCCTTCACGTTCACAAAATTCTTTTAGAACACGTAATTGTTCATCAATACTGTATCCTTCTTCTGCTTGTTCGTTGGTAGAAACACGAACATAAATAGCTGCTCTCTTTTGTGGTTGTAAAAATTCTTTCAAATGTGAATTCAAATAATCCTCTTTTAACTCATCAACCTTTTGTCGATTATGACGCATCTTTTCATTTAGGTTATTCATTAAATCTCATCCCCCTTTTTACTAATTGGTCATCCTTGTTTTCATACGTGTATTGAATGTCGTTTATAATCATAGTTGTTAGGATTTCCAATAATTCATCGGTTTCTATAGTTGCTGTTGTCATTGAGGTAACCTCCGATATATAAAATATATTTATATTTCTTTTCAATACTTATTGGGGGGAAGGGTGGTCTAGTAAACGGAAACTTTCATTCTGACCAACTTTCCTAACACCATTCCTCACCCTTTTTTGATTTTTATTCTCCCCCTAGCCCCCTAAAACTGTATAATTTCTCCGTTCAATGCTGGGACTTGGAGATTATCTAATCCTACGATTTCCAGTCCGTCAAAGAAATTTGTTCCTTTGACTTTCTTTTCTACAATTGGGATGCATTCATTTTCAAGGACTATTTTGAAATACTTCCAAAAAATTTGTCGTGACTTTGTCCTTTTGTCGTCAATCCCTTGCATATTCAACCATACTAAATATTTATCATAAAAATCAGACCGCTTTGTCCGAACTCCTTCCTTTAGAACGACATGTTCAAGGAAAAATTCTTTTACAGGATTCTGCTCGGCATAATAGCTACGATGACATTCTTCGATTACTTTACACTGGCTAAATTGGTAATTATTTTCCCTTAACCGCTTCAATCCGATAATAGCCCAATTCAATATCCCGGGAAGTTCATCTAATAATTCTTGTGATAAGTTTACGTTTCGTTCATTTGGTTTAAATGTCCGAATAAATGGTACAATCATTAGCTTTCTAAAATAGCCATTTGTTACATCCATTGAATCTGGTAAGGTGTTGACGACAAAAACGAGTTTACAATACGGTTTATAACTTATGGAGGGGTAATATTTGATGTTAATGGTAATCGTGTCACCACTAACGATGGCTTTAAAGTTTTCTGTCTTTAATGCTTTTCCGCCTAATTCGTTTTCAGCAGCAATATTTACTGTTTTATTGATTAAACCTTGAAGCCCAAACTGTTGACCGAACTCGGACAACGGGATGCTACTTACATTCTCTTTCCCGACCAAACGAGTAATAATGGATATGAGAACACTTTTTCCATTTGCACCGCTCCCGTAAAAAAAGAATGCCTTTTCAGCTTTTGTTTCAGCCGACAAGAGGTAGCCTATAATTTCTTGATGAACATTAATGAGTTCTTCGTCATCGAAGGTAATTTCCCCTAGAAACTTCATAAAGGATGGTGCTTTAGCAGTGGAGTCATATTCTATCGGTAGCTGCACAGTTGAAAGATAATCCGGATGATGGGGCAGAAGTTCAAATGTTTCTAAACTCAACATTCCATTTTTTAGATTGATATAGTCTCGCATAGTATTCATTTCTTCCACTGTATTTGATTCTCGTAACAGTGCCTTAACTGCTTCCGCTTCAGCCTTACTATTCCAACTATTCCAACGTCCTTCGTGCATTAGGCTTCGTATTACTTTACCGAGTTCAACTTCAGAGAGTTCTTCAAAAACCCCTTTTTTATTGTAAAGGTAAAGCCGTCCATCCTTTGTTGACCTAACATGACACCGTCGATTAAAATGCCGTGCAAAGACGTTAGCATTGAAGGAATAAGAATTCTTTTTCTCATCGTATAAAAAACCATGTTCTTCTGCTTTGCCTATGGTTATTAACTGTCGTAATTCATCCAATAATTCGTCAGAAATAACCCCCTCCGAAAAAAACTCTGCTGATTCAAACAGTTTTGCTGATTGATAATATGGAGTTTGATTATAACCATAAAGCAATACCTTAAAGTATTGAATGCTTTCTGAACCTACAAGTATTTCCAAAGCTGTTACTAACATAGATAAATGTTCTTTGGTATTAATGCCCTCAAGTATTTTTCTTGTTTTTACACTTCTATCAAGTAGCCTTAATTTTTTTACAATATAAGGCGAGATGTAAGGTGAGGTGTCTTTCTGTATATTCTCTTTCTGACTCATTCATATTGACTCCTTTAATACAGGAAGGGATTACCCCTCCTGTTTCTACGTGTTTGGATTATCAACCCTCACAATTTCAACCTTCTCAAACACATTCCCATCTTCTGAAATCACATGAGTGATTCTTGCTTGTCCAATCATCCCTATTAAATGTCTTATCGTTATTTTTTTACCTTTGAATACATCTTTAAAGGCTCCAAGAAATATCATAAGAGCAGATTGTTGATTAGATGAGATATTATAAGGCATTGATAATTTTGTAAATTGTTCCGTTGACTCATCATAAAGAGAAAATGTAATTAAATATTGGTCTTTCAAACCATATTGAGTTTCGACATTTTCTCGAACAGTAATTTCAACAATGCAGAAGTCATACACCCCTTCCGCAATTTTAGCCGTTCGCTGCATTGAAACAGAATCATTATCAAAATATATAATTCTATCCATTGCAGAACTTTTTAGAAAATTAGCTTTTGATACTGATTCAAAGTTTTCATTTAATTTTTCGCTACTAATTGAGTTATGTGGGTTCATAGAAGGTTCTTCATTTCTATCTTGAATTGCTTCTTGTTCAGTCTGTAAAGGTATTTTAAAACCGTAATCTTGTGTAGGTTCAAGTTGTTTTACTTTTCTTAAAGCCATTAGTTACAAACCTCCTGGTATTTATTCATTAAAGTTAAATTCATAACTTCAATAGTTTCCCTATCTTTCGCACCAAAACAAGTTGAGTTAAATTCAGGGAAAAAGTTGACTAAATCATTGCTTACACACCTAACTATATTTTCCGGGTCGTCATCGGAAAATGTATCAATAATAATTAAGTCCTGTATCGATGCCTTGTTTAAAAACTCAGCAAATTCTAGCAACAAACCGACATATTGCCCTCGATTCATGACCATTTGATATCCTTTTGTATACCATTCGATTTCAATAAAGTTGTCATGAATATTGATACGGTTTGCTCGGACTTCTGACAGCTCGAGGTCTTTTAATAACTTTTTTATTTGCCTTCTGAGACCATCAGGACAACTTTCCTTTGGTATTGACACACTAGCTGCTAAACGATAGATAGCATTTGGGTCACTACGAGCCTTTGTTAATGCCATAATTACCTTTTTAAAATTAGTGTTATTTTTTCTCATCATTTTTGTTACCTCCAAATGTCTAATGATTGTAATAAGTGAAATTCATTACATTTATAAAGTAAATTACTTTCCAAAAACCTTCTGAGAAGAAAATTAAGAAAAAAAAATTAATTTTCTTCTTAGCAAAAAAAAACTAACCAAAAATTGGTTAGGTCTTCAACTTTCATCAGTATGTAATTTTATAAGCTCTAGTAATTTTTCTTCAGATATTTTATTACCGTGTATTTTCATATCTATTTCGAAGAGTTTTTTTTCTTGGTTATCATATCTTTTAACGATTATATCAATTTCCCTTTCAATTTTATTTAGATACCCTTCTAGCTTTTCTTTATAAAGAATTGCCTTATCCTCAACTAATAAAGACCTTATCTTAGTCATTACTCTGTCAGCGTGTTCATCTACTTTTTTTGATAATGTAAGGTAAGGTTCAAGTCCTGCAACCTTTGCAAATCCAGAAATAATGTTTATCAACATAAATTCTTTGTTCGGATAAGGGTTACCACTTTCATCTACATAAATTTCCTCCATTAATTGGGTGATTGTTTCTTCAATATTAGAAAACCAATCCTCAACGACTTTCTTATCTGTTTGCTTTCCGTATTGTTTTATAAATGGATGCTCATATTGTGATAGGAATGCAATTAGTATTATTGCAGCAAGTGGCTCAAAGTAATGAGATTTATTTTCCTTTCGGGGAATCAAATTAACATACTTAACGAAAAATTCGCTATTTGAATCCTTTTTATTTAAAATCTCATTTGTCAAAAATTTAAGGGAATCATCAAAGCGGTTTTGCCATGCTCTTTCAGTAATCACTTCCTTTTCTAATTTTTTTGGAAGGGCTAACATTTTCCTTATAATTTCTCCCTTTGTAAACTCTCTCATAATACTTCCCCCTTGTAGTTCCAATCACCAATATTGTAAGCTATTTCAACAAAAAAAATAAAGGAGTATAGTTATTCATACTCCCTCAACAAAATTAATAATTGGATGGAAAAAACATGATGTCGATACCCAACATTGCGTTACCCCTTTTAAGGATAAATAAGTAGTTCATACCATGGCTTTGTCATAAGGCACTAGTTTCCAATAATGTTTTAGGGATGGGTAGAGGGGATGGAAACCTTTCCGACCAAAACTCGCTTCTATTTGGAGAATGTTTGCTTTCTTGTCTAGCAAGATGGCTAAAATCATGTTTAACCGTTCAACAGCTTTCTTGTTTGTTTCTACTCCTTTACCAACCGCAATAATGACATCATCTACTCTTGTGATAGCTTCTTGGATACATTTCAAATTCTCAATATCAGACTCTTTTGTTTCATCTCCTTCAATAGACGGAAATAAATTTACAATCTCTGCTACACCGTACGCTAATTTTGCAAGGTTATTTATTACGTACATCGTTGTTTGGTCTTGCATAATTTCATCTGCTTGACCTGTGTTTTTCATTATGACAAGTGCTTTTTTCTTGTTCTTGTCCCACTCTTTCCTGATAAGATACTTATTTTTCATTTCGTCATCATAAGTGACTTCTGTTTTTATCATGCTTTTTGTTGTTCTCACTGTTTATTACTCCTTTCAGATATAGCCTTTCTCTTTTAACGATAAGTAACTGTTATCACCAATGATGAGATGGTCTAACAATTCAATTCCCATCAGTTCACCGGCTTGTTTTAATCGCTCTGTTACTTGAATATCTTCTATACTCGGTGTAACAGACCCAGAAGGATGATTATGTGCTACCAAAATAGAAGCAGCATTGCTCAGTATCGCTACTTTCATAATTTCGCGAGGATGAACAATGCTGCTATTTAAACTTCCAATATGACAAACGTTAATCGAAACTGGTTCATTTTTTGTGTTGAGAGCAACCATGATAAAATGCTCTCTGTCTTTATCTTCTAAAAACCCTTTAATTAATATGTAACCATCTTGAGGTGACTTTACTCTACGTTCTTTGTATAAAATACTAGATTCCTTAACTATTTTTACTGATACAATATTAACTCTTTTAGCAATACTACATTCCCTATTTACTAATTTATTTACCATTTTTCACTTACCTCCAATAATAGTATTATTCTCTCTACCTCATTAATAAAATATATTTGTAATCTCATTAGAACTAAGAGTTTATTATTTATTTTTTTGTGATAAAATAGAACATATATTCCCGTTCTGTCTTTATTTGGATTTTAAATATATATTATGAAAATAATAACTAGTAAGGGGGCATTTACAAATGAAATTGTCTTATCCTAACTCTTAAAAAAATGATAGTATGTTATACTAGGCGAGAGAAACAAGGAGGATTTAAATGAAGCAATTATCGTTTTTAGACCTAAATGAAAATCAAAATGAATCATTGCGTATTTCTACTAATGCACTTAGTAATCCGGCTGTCTTATTAGATTTTCCTTTCGACAAAATTTATGAAGTTTCTCGTAAAGAGGCAAGTAGGAAAAAGCCTATATTCTTTATCCATAAATACTTTGCACGTCGAACAACCTGTAATTTTAGACTCGCATTATTAAGTCTTCTTTTTGAAAATGATACAGATGTTTGGAATCAATTCTATAATTCAAATCAACTTTCAGATAATGATTCATTAACTATTTTAGACCCATTTATGGGTGGAGGAACTACTATTTTTGAATCACTTAGAATAGGGGCAAAAGTTATTGGTAATGATTTACAACCGCTTTCTAAATTTGTAACAGAAGCTGAAATTCGCCCACTAGATGAAAAAAAATTAAAAAAAGAGCTTAAATTACTTGAAACCAAAATTGGAAATAAGATTAAATCTTATTTTAAAACGGATTGTCCTGAATGTCATAAAGAAGCTGATGTAATGTACAATTTCCATGTAAAACAGGCTCAATCCCCTACTACTGGAAAGTTACACGACCTTTATTCCAGTTTCGTTATAGTTTCTAAAAAAGGTGTCTATACACTATGTTGTCCTAAATGTAACAAACTTTTTAAAAACGATTTTCAAAAGGGCAATGCCAAATGTCCAACTTGTGATTATGAAATAGCTTCTCCTAATAGCGGTTATGTGGAGCGTGGTATGTATACTTGTCCTGATACATCGGAAAACTTCCTTTTAAGAGATTTAGATACTTCTACTGGATATCCACGAAAAACTAAATTAATTGCACAAGAGTATTATTGCACTCATTGTAGTAGTCATGATTATAAAGAAATTAGCAAAAAAGACTTGGAATTACATGAAGTTGCTTTAAAGGATTTCATTGAATTAAAACATGAACTATTAATACCTAATCAGCCAATTCCAATAGGATACAATACTAATCAAATGATAAATCATGGTTACCAATACTTTAGTGATTTATTTACTGATAAACAGTTGTTATGTTTAGGACTACTTTTAAAAGAAATTGATGCTCTAAAGGATTATGATACTAAATTCTGGTTTACCCTTGCATTTTCAGCATCTTTAGAAATGAATAACACCTTCTGTAGGTATCAGCATAATGCCTCAAAAATATCTAATATATTTTTTAATCATGCATATGTACCAATAACTATGCCCGTTGAAAATAACGTATGGGGAACTAAATTAGGAACGGGGACTTTTTTAAAGGCAGTAAACAAGATTATTAAAGGTAAGGAGTTTAATAATAATATTTATGATATTACTGTAGTGAACGGAAAATCAGACAAAATATTTTCAACAGATAAAGTAAATGCTAATCCAGTTCAAAATTATGATGAAATAGGGAAAAATAAGCCTTTAATTTCAAATGTAGATTCAAGGAATTTAACACACATCCCTTCAAATTCCGTAGATATTATACTTACCGACCCCCCATATGGCAGTAATGTTATGTATTCTGAGTTAATTGACTTTTTCCACGTTTGGATAAGTTCTACTCAATTTGGGAAGAGTATTGGTTTTGACACACCTACATCCCCAAAAGCAGAAGAAGTAATAGTTAACACTGTACAAGAAAAGTCTTTCGATGATTATTCTGAAGGTTTAACTCAAATATTTAGGGAAGGAAATAGAACACTAAAAGACAATGGTTATCTAATGTTCACATTTCATGATAATAATATTGATGGATGGATATCCATTATTAAATCTTTGGTTAAAGCAAATTTCGAATTAGTAGCGGCGTATCCAATCCATTCTGAAACTCGAACTGGCGCACACACATCTGCAAAAAATTCCATTGCTTTCGATATCTTTTTAATTTGTAGAAAGAGGGACAAAATTGCCGAGAAGAACTTCTCATTTGAAGATATTGAAAAACAAGCATTGAATAATACAAATCAATTTGTAAAACGACTTAATGATGTAAACGCTGAATTAACTATTAGAGATATTGAAAATATTTTTATATCTCAATTCTTTGTTAACTGTTTCTCATATCATATCTCTAGTTGGGATACCATTGATAATATAATTTCCTATATAAAAAATATTTCAAATCAGTTGGAAGAAATATTTAACGATTATAATATTGTGGAAAAACGCAGTGGTTGGTGGTCGAACAACCAAGGAAAGGCTTTTTTACAATCCTTATTAAATAAAAAATAAGCAAAAAAATCACTCAATCCAATGAGTGATTTTTTTTTTAGAATACAATATCCCTTTTTCATGTTAAAATTATTAAAAACTTGGGAAAGGATAAATATAGTATGAATTCTCCTTATGATGGTCATCCAGTCGAAGAATGGATTTACGTTACAAACGAATTAATTCAATCTCATCCTTTAGATTTAGATGATATAGTAGAAGTAGTTTTATATGCTTGGGAAAGAATATTAAACACACAAATTGGTGGAGAGCTACAAATAGGTAAAGATGTTTTTCCTAGCCCACAGATAATGGGTAACTATCTCCACGAATTGATACCAGTCCTTTTAAGTAGAAGATTCCCAGAAAAATGGCGAAAAGAATTAGTTAAAGAAGATAAAGATGTAGTTTATATACCCAACCCATTTTATTCTGTTGAAATAAAAACTTCATCTAACCCAAATAATGTTTTTGGTAATAGAAGTTATGGTCAAGAAAACAGTGAAAATAATTCTGGTAAATCAAAATCGGGTTACTACATTACTGTTAACTTTGAAAAGTTTACTAAAAATCCGAATCATAAACCAAAAATTAAGAAAATTAGATTTGGTTGGATAGACCATGATGATTGGAAAGCTCAAAAATCCGAAACAGGTCAAGCTGCTCCGCTATCTATAGAAGCAAGAGACCACAAACTAATTTTGCTTTATGAAGATAAGTAAAAAAGACACCTTTAGTGTCTTTTTTACTTTAAAACCTCATTTACTTATGATACGGTTCACCTTTAATAATTCGGAAGCTCCGGTAGATCTGCTCTACCAACACTAATTTCATAAGTTGATGTGGAAGAGTCATCTTTCCGAAACTTAGTTTTTCATCCGCGCGTTTCATGACATCCTCATGCAAGCCTAATGACCCGCCAATAACGAAGGCAATTTTGCTAGTTCCGTATGTCATGAGTGATTCTAAATCTCTGGCCATTTCTTCTGAGGATTTCATTTTCCCCTCTATGGCTAAAGCGACGACATGCATTCCATCACTAATTTTTGCTAAGATTCGTTCGCCCTCTTTTTTCTTTACGATCTCCATTTCAGCGTCACTTAATTGTTCCGGTGCTTTTTCATCTGGTACCTCAACCAACTCTACCTTGGCATATCCACCTAAACGTTTTACATACTCTTCGATACCCATTTTTAAATACTTTTCTTTTAACTTTCCTACTGAAATAATGGTGATATTCACAACTTATCCACCTTTACCATTCATCAATCTAGCTAATTTTACGCAATCAATATAACTAGGTTAGTATTTCCCAAAATTATAAACCTAAGTAGATTACGAAGTCCTTAACTATTTCCCAAACTTTATTTTATACTATACACAGCTTATTCACATTTACAATTTATTTACAAACACATTATCCACAAAGTTATCCACATTACCCACAATTCATTTCAATATATTGTGTAAAGTTATTTTCTTGATACAATATATGTTGCTTCTTCCTCACAATAAGAACATTTTGTGGATAAACCTTCTTCTTTAATTATTTTATCCAAAATAGGGAATTCCCCAGTCTCCGCAACAAACATATCTAAAGCTTGATTTATATGTGTTTCACAGCTATATTTCTCCAAATTAATACCCTCCTTTCATGAATAATGTTTCCACAAAGTTATTCACAACTTAATCCCAATTATCCACACCCTATTGTATCAAACAAAAAACAGGTAGGAAAGAAAAGGCCTTTCTCTCACTACCTGTTGTGTAAAAACCAATTAATCATTATTAAGTTATCCACAAATTCTTAACAACCTAATTTATTTGAACTGTTACACATTAGTACCTTCAGTCAATTTTAATGTTAATTCAACTAGTTTTCCTTGACGGTATACTTTAATTTTTAATGTATCCCCAATCTTAGTTTCATTATACAAATGCTGACGCAAATCAATTGAGTTCTCGATTTTTTCTCCATCCATTTCAACCACAACGTCGTATTGTTGTACGCCAGCTTTATCTGCAGCTGACCCTTGAACAACTTCTGACACGACTACACCTGTTGTAACTTCTGCAGGTAATTTTAATGTTTGTTGTTGATAAAATGCAGGAACTTCTGTTAAGTCTAATAGTCCAATACCCATTGTTGGTCTTTTCACTTCACCGTTTTTCTCTAACTCTTGGATAATGGGGATAACTGTGTTGATAGGAATAGCAAATCCTAACCCTTCCACTGTTGACTCTGCGATTTTCATGGAATTAATACCAATCAAATCTCCCGCAATATTAATCAATGCTCCACCACTATTACCTGGATTAATGGCAGCATCAGTTTGTAAAACTTCAGTTTCCCAGTCTACACTTCCATCGCTATTTAAATCTACGGGTACTGCACGATCTTTACCAGATACAACCCCTGTTGTAACAGATCCATAGAAGTCCAAGCCAAGTGGATTACCAATTGCAATGACCGTTTCACCTTGTTTTAATACTTCAGAATCTCCAAATTCAGCAACCGTTTTTACATTTTTACTACTAATCGAAATTACGGCTAAATCTGTCCAAATGTCACTTCCTACAAGCTCTGCTTTTTCTTTTGTCCCATCGGCTAATGTGACCTCTAGTTGTTTCGCTTTTTCAACAACATGGTGATTTGTAATAATGAATGCCTTATCACCTTCTATTTTGTAGATTACACCGGAGCCACTTCCCGCCTCTTGTTCTTGTGAACGTTGGTTCCAGAAGTCAGTAATTTCTTGTATATTTGTAATCCCAACTACTGCATCAGAAACTTTTTCTACCGCAGTTGTAATATCCGTCGTCACCTCTGTTGCGGTTTGCTCAATAGGTGTAGCCTTTTCACCATTCGAATTTGAGGAGCTGCTTGGTAGTTGTCCAATCATGGAAGGAAGTAATAGCCACATTACTAAAGCACCAACGATGACACCAGCTAAACCACTTACAAAGTAGCCACCTTTGTTTCCTTTTTTCTGTCTAGCTTTTCTTTTATTTTCTTCTTCCTCTTCTCTTCTCAATCGTTCTTGTAACGGAGAGAATTGCGGATTTGAAGAGTATGGGTTGTTTTCATTGTATTGATTGTTTGTGTAGTATTGATTATTTGGATTAGGCTGATCATTAGTTGAATTATGATCTTTGTTAAATTGATTTTCATCATCATTGTAATAACTCATATTGCTCATCCTTTCCTTTCTTATGTCATTATGATACAAACCAAACATTAAAATTACATGAAAATGAATTAAAACAAAAATAAAAAAAGAACTTTGTTTTAGTACAAAGTTCTTTTAGTTTATCCAATTTATACAGTAACTAACAATGTCGGTTCTTCAGCATCTGTATCATGTAAGTGGACAAATTCACCTGTGATAATGCCACATGATTGAAGTGTTTGTGTTACACTCATCCGTGCTAAATCCTTCATATTATTATCTTTACTTAAATGTGATAGATAAATTTGTGTAGGCTTTTCAAATACAACCTCACTCATAGCAATTGCCGCATCTTCATTGGATACATGTCCAACATCACTTAAGATACGACGTTTGACAGACCATGGATAGCGCCCCATTTGTAACATCCCAATATCATGATTACTTTCGAATACAAATGAGTCAGCTCCGCGTATTATCCCTTTCATTCGATCACTAACATAACCTGTATCAGTAATAACCACTAGTTTTCTATCATTTTCATGAAATGCATAAAACATTGGATCGGCAGCATCATGGGATACCGCAAATGATTCTATACTTAATGAACCATATGACTGAACTGTCTCCATATTAAATAAAAACTTTTGTTCATCAGGAATATTACCGATATGGTCTTCCATTGCATGCCATGTTTTTTCATTTGCAAAAACGGGCACTTTATATTTTCGAGCAACTACTCCTAGTCCTTTAATATGATCACTATGTTCATGGGTAACTAGTATGCCAGATAACTTTTTCATATCTCTATCAATTTTAGCAAATAGCTGCTCCATTTTTTTGCCGCTTAATCCTACATCTACTAGAAATGCATGATCATCATTTTCTACATATATTGCATTTCCAGAACTTCCACTTGCTAAAACACTAAAACGCATAATATTACTCCCCATCTTCTTCTACTATTGCTTGATCTAATTTTACATCTATTATCTTTCCTTCAATTGCGTTAGCAAAAAACTCTTCTTCCTGATTATCTATTGTTTTAACTTGGATCTCCCATGTTGGTACAAATACTTGTGGATTGTCTTGTACAAGCGTTGAATAACCAAGTTTTACTTGTGTAATGTGTGAATCAGGTTTTAGTAATCCTTTCAAGTAAAGTACTTGAATGACTTGAATCGGTGACAGAAGCGTTTCTTGTTCTTCAAACATTTTCAAGTCTACTAATAAAGTTTGCTCGTATTTATACACTTCATGGTCACTATTCCAGTAGAGTTTTAGCATACCAGAGTTATTGTAATAGATTGTCTGATTGTTAATCCGTTGAAAAAATGTTGTGGTCTGATTTTCCTCATCTATATTCCACAATGTATAAGATGTACTCTCATAAATATTCGTTTGTAGAAAGTCAACATAACTTGTTGGGTCCGTTATATCGCGAATCTCTACAGGTTCATCTAATATCACAATTAGTTTTGAGTCATTTTCAATGGTGATTTCTTGATTACCTTCTATTGGTAATTCATCTTCAGTAAAATGTTTCACACTTCCTGATAAGTACGGTGCTGTTTCAATATTTGGCAGAATAGCATAAGTTATATTATCATCTTTTAATCTTGTTTCAATGGTTTTCTCACCTAAGACTTCAACCTTTTGCGCCTCAGTATACCTGTTCAAATAGAGCGAGTATAAGAAGATGTCTAAAATAAGAAAGACGACGATGAATATTGACTTTGATTTACTCCAATCCATATTCATCCCCTCCTAATAGCTCAGATGTTAGACCAATCCAATTATCGTTAATAATTGCAAACCATCTAGGTTCAAGTGTATATCCACTCTCATTAATTTGGGAGAAATAATAACCAATATATAACTCATCGATGCTTTCTAGCTTAATGTTTTTAGATCGTTTAATTTTATCAATCATTTCTAAACCAGAAGGAAGTTTAACAATATTCTTATCTGAAGATATATTCGAATCTAAATAATAATAAGGTCGACGGTAACGGAAAATCTGATTATCTCCCCATGTTGTAGTTATTTTTGTAGATGTAATGCTACTAAAAACAGGTAAGCCTTGTAAGTAAAGCTGATATTCAACGATATGTTTAGTAGGATTCATGTTTATAAACCGGTAATCTCCAGTAAATCCACCATGATCATTGATAAACTCAAAGCTATCTAGTAAGAGTTTTGTATGCTGTATCTCATCTATACTTTCAGATGCCGGATACACATAATTTAATACTCTACTTTTCGTATCAACAGTCATAAGTGCCATTCCATCAAGATACTTTTCTAGTGATGCACTATCAATACCGCGTTGGACGATACTTGGTTCAATAAATAAAATATCTTTAAATGTATTCGGTGACACTTCACCGATTGTATAGGTTAAATTCAATAACTCAATAGGATTTTCTGGTACATATAATGAGAGTGCATTACCACGTTCAATTTCATGATAAACGCTTAAATTTCTTGATGGGGCGATGAATGTGGTAAGGAATTGATTGTAATCGATCGATACTTCTGCACTATAATGCGTTTTCTTTTCACTATTAACAAAATGAATTGTTAATTTGTTTTCAACTGAGACAGTACTCCAATCAATGATTAGTCTATCAAACGTAGCTTGGGGTACTTCAAACTGAGTTAAAAACAAAATGGAATTCATTATACTAAGCGGTACTTCAGCATCATAGAATAGCGTAATTCGCTGATTGCCGTTTGATAAACTATTCATTTTTTGTTCTGTTACATTACTTTGTATATATGTTATTTCGGATGACTTCCAACCTGCTAATTTAGCTAATACGTCTTCAATTTCTGAGGATTTCACGGTTCCTCTGAATATGTCTTCGTCTTTATATAGAATCCGATATGGTTTAATAAGATCGTATAGGTTCTTTTCTGATCCTAAGCTGATTTGATTTACTCTTGATTCACTAATTGGCTGTAAGTTTGGAGTATAGCTCCAGATGGAAAAAGTTAAGACAAGGCTTAACAGGACTAAGAATGTTAAAACAATTGATTTTAATAGTTCAACAAGTTTCAATCCCATTCACCCGCCTCGTCTAATTCATATGGCAATGTGAAGAAAACAGTTGTTCCTACTCCTTCCTCACTCTCTGCCCAAATATTTCCCCC
>Ga0182742_1002926_pt1 | contig 17786 bp, 10 predicted proteins | sample eDN5th37CBELigMG_FD_128880 | JGI IMG/M metagenome (GOLD analysis project Ga0182742, IMG submission 128880) | Enriched Miracle-Growth compost microbial communities from Emeryville, California, USA - eDNA 5th pass 37_C BE-Lig MG (version 2)... ...
ACAAACTCAAGCACTTCCGCCGCATCGCAACACGATACGACCGACGCGCGGCAAATTTCCTCAGCTTCGTCCTCATCGCCGCAGCTCTACAATGGATGCGCTGAATGTCGATTCAGCCTAGAGCATCGTGCGGAAAAGTGGACCCGGTTTTCCGCACGAACGATGCTCTCATCCAGAGAGAAAGCATCGGACCCAAAAGTGCAAGTCCACTTTTGGGTTCGATGCTTTAGCTCATCATGCGGACCCAGCGGGCCGCGACGGCGAAAAGTGGATTCGGATTTTCGCACTCATCGATGCGCTCTTCAAAGGATCGAGCATCGGAGCAGATCCCAGAAGTGCACATCCACACTTGGGCTCGATGCTCTCTGAAAGAGACAGGTTATCCCCTTGCGTAGAGCAGCCGCGCCCGGATGGTTCCTTCGAGGGCGCGGATTTCACGCAGGGTTGCCCGGCTCTGCTCAGGCAGACCCTCGGCCTCGATTACGACGTAGCCGATCTCGCCGTCCGTCTGCAGATGCTGGCCCGTGATGTTGAGGCCGCGCTGCGAGAAGGCGTTGTTGAGGCGGCCGAGAATGCCTGGGACGTTCCGATGCACATGGATGTAGCGTGTGCCGGTCGCTCGGGACGTGAGCTGAACCTGCGGAAAGTTGACGGCCCCGACAGTTGTACCGACATCGGAATACTCGACGAGCTTCTTTGCAACCTCGGCGCCGATGCGCTCCTGCGCTTCTTCGGTCGACCCACCGATATGCGGAGTCAGGATAACGTTGTCGAGCCCCTGGAGCGGAGTGACGAACGGCTCCTTGTTGGAAGCGGGCTCGACCGGAAACACGTCGACGGCAGCGCCACGCAGATGCCCGCTCTTCAGAGCCTCGGCAAGAGCATCGAGATCGACGACGGTGCCCCGGCTGTTGTTGATGAGATAGGCGCCCTTCTTCATCGCGGCGATCTCGGCCGTGCCGATCATGCCGTGAGTGGCTGGCGTCTCGGGAACATGCAGGCTTACCACATCGCTCTGGTTCAGCAGGGCATGCAGGCTGTCGGCCGGCTCCGTATTGCCGTGCCGCAGCTTGTCGGTCTGATCGAAGAAGATGACCCGCATGCCCATGGCCTCGGCCAGATAGGAGAGCTGCGAACCGATATTGCCGTAGCCGACGATGCCGAGCGTCTTGCCGCGGACCTCGTGGCTGTCGACGGCGGATTTCTCCCATTGTCCGGCATGGGCGGCGGTGGATTTGGGGAACGTGCGCCGCAGCAGCATAACGATCTCGCCGATCACCAGTTCGGCCACGCTTCGGGTGTTGGAGAAAGGCGCGTTGAAGACAGGAATGCCGGCATGCCGCGCAGCCTCCAGGTCGACCTGGTTCGTGCCGACGCTGAAACAGCCGACGGCGATCAGCCTGTTCGCCGCCTCCAGAACCTTGGCCGTCAGCTGCGTCCGGGAGCGGATGCCGAGCAGATGGACGCCCTGCAGCGCCTCGATCAGCTGATCTTCATCGAGAGCCGTCTTGAGATAGGTCAGGTTCGAGTAGCCGGCGCCCCTGATCAGTTCGACAGCGCTTTCGTTCACTCCTTCGAGCAAAAGAACGCGGATCTTATCTTTCTGAAGAGAGAACATCTCGGACATGTCGGCTCCATTCGGCGTGCGCCGGCATGCCATAGCGCGCAGGAGCAGCGACGCAAGCCCCTTTGATGCATCGGGCCTATGCGCTTCTCAGGTTCGAGGCGAGTGGACAGCCTCATCAGGAGGAGCAGGATACCTCCTATGTTCCGTTCCCGAAGAGGCGGTCTGAGCTATGATAGGGCGATCCGGTTGCATAACGCAGCCGGCCCACGAGACGGGAGCCGTTGCCGGATGTACGCGCGGCTCCCGTTCCATTTCCGAGCTGCAATCACCCCGGTTGACGTGGCAGTCGCCATGGCTGATGGGATCCACGCTAGCTCCGCTCCTTCCGCTTGAATCTACGCCGTGGTGCAGAATCGCGACATTCCGCCGTTTCAGAGATGATCGGACCTGTTCGGACTAGGAAGATCGTTACATCTCGCTTACTGATGCTTCGCCCTGTCTGGCAGGCCAAGTATATTGAGCCGATTCCTGGCAATGTTCGGTGGCGGGGATCTGGATCTCTGGATAGCCAAAATGCGCATGTTCGCAGTTCATGAAGAGGGTGCTGAAAAAAAGTATGCTGCCGACATGCATGGTCATATGAATTCCAAAGAAGAATTGGCGCGTCCAATTTCAGATAAATATCATAATATTAGCGTACATCTTGAGAATATCGGGCATGGTCTCATCGTCGCTCTGCCCGTAGCGATGGCGATAGCCAATCGCTCCTCGCCGTTATTTCTGGCCTGTGCCGCTTTTTTCGTCCTCGCCTCACGCCTCGCCTCGGGTGCCATCCGGTTCGACCGGTCGGCGCTCACGGGAGTGCGGCCCGGAGCTCTCGTCCTCGTGCTGTGCGGAGTCGCCTATCCTCTGATCTCCCTCGGCTGGGCGATGAGGCCGGCTGCTGGGCTTTTTACCTTGGGTGAAGCGATCATTCCGGTCGTTTCTGGAGCGGTTCTGATCCTCAGCTGGCGCGCCACCCCGCCGCCCCGATGGATGATCCGGGCCCTTGCTGGGTCCATGCTGATCGCCGCAGGGCTGATCGTTGCTGAGCTCCTGCTCAACTTTCCCTTGCGACCTCTGCTTGCCAGGCGTGTCGGAACCTTTATTCACAACAGGCCTGTCGTAACACTGTTTCTTATGACAGGGCCCGTGCTCGTCCTGTTGGGATTCCGGGAGAGACGAACGCTCTTCTGGGCCGTCCTCATCGGCGTCGTGGCGACGATCCTGCTATCCGATAGCGGGGCCGCAAAGCTCGGGTTGCTGGCCGCTGCCGGGACATTCGTACTGAGCTATGCGCCATTCGTTTGGGTAAAGCGTCTGGTCGCGGTCGCCCTTCTTGGACTGATCTGGATCCAACCTTTCTTCGGAAGCACCGTCGCCAAGTCCATGCCCGACACAATGATCGAAGCGACCAAGGGCGGGCATTCGCGGGAGCGCGTCGAACTCTGGCAGGCCTTCAGCGACGTCAGCCGCCACTATCCGCTCCTGGGGACCGGTTTCTCATCCTCTCCCTATATGGGCAGCCACCCGGTCGCGGCCGAAATCAATCCCGCGTATCAGAAGATGCTGAGGATCGGCCATCCCCATAACGCTTTCCTGCAGGTTTGGGTCGAACTCGGGGCCGTCGGGGCGCTCCTTTTGACCGGACTCGTCTTTTGGGTGCTGAGGTGCCTTTCAAGGGCCCCGGACGAGATCCGCCGCGTCGGCTTCATGACCCTCATGTCGGCAAGCGCCATCGCGCTCGTCAGCCATGGCGCCTGGCAGGGATGGTGGATCGCCGCGATTGCCCTGGCCATCGCGCTCCTGACGCTGCGACCGGGCCGGCCGGATCCCACGGAGCAGCGCCATGTGGAGGGGCAGGCTCCCGCATGAATTGTCAGGCTTGGCGGGATCCAAGCCTCGCCGGTGTGTGTTTGGCTTCAAACCGTATTCGATGTGCCTCCCGAAGCGGCCGCTGTCATGGAGGGGCATGACGGGGAGGGGGCCAAGTGCCGCGAATCCTGACCTACAACGTGCATCGCTGCCTCGGGACCGACGGACGGCTGTCGCCTTCGCGGATCGCCGAGGTGATTGCGGCCTACGAGCCGGATGTGGTTGCCCTTCAGGAACTCGACGTCGGGCGTCTTCGCACGGGCGGGATCGACCAGGCCCACGCGATTGCTCAGGCGCTTGGAATGCACGTGCATTTTCATGCCAGCCTGAAGGTTCTCGAGGAGCAGTACGGCAACGCCATCCTGACCCACAGGCCGTCGCAACTGGTGAAGGCTGAGGCGCTTCCGGGATGGGTCCGCAAGCCTCGCCTGGAGCCTCGGGGCGCGCTCTGGGCCTCGGTCCAGATCGGCGGCACGGACGTGCAGGTCATCAACACCCATCTTGGCTTGCGACGGCACGAACGGCTGGCTCAGATCGATGCCCTGCTGGGTCCGCAATGGCTCGGTCATCAGGCCTGCCGAGAGCCGGTGATCCTGGTGGGAGACCTGAACGCCACCCCGAAATCACGGGCCTACCAGCGCCTCGCGACCCATCTTTGCGATGCTCAGACGGAGGCCCGGTCGCCGCGGCCCAGGGCGACCTTTCCCTCCCGTCTGCCGATCCTGCGCCTCGACCATGTCTTCGTCAGCCCCTCGATCCGCGTCCTGCGGGTCGACACCGTGCGCATCCCGCTCGCCCGCGTCGCCTCGGACCATCTGCCGCTCCTGGTGGAATTCCAGATTAACCATGGGAAGGCGCACAGGCATGATCTCGCTCATGCACAGGAATAGGAGACGGTGCTCCGGGCGTGACGGATCGCAGCGCATTCCAGCGCGTTTAGCTCCCGGAGCGGAGCCGCTCTCGGCGGACAGGCGCGATCGGATCGAGGAGAGCGGATGCGGAACTGGAAATATGTGATTGCTGTGGCGGCCATCGGCCTTGCAGCCTTCCTGCTTTACCGCACCCTCAGCCGCTACAGCCTGGAGCAGTTGGTCGCCGCCGTCGCGGCCGTGCCCGTGCCGAGGCTCCTGGGAGCGGCCGGGTTCGCGGCGGCGAGCTACCTGTCCCTGACATTCTTCGATTATCTCGCCCTGCATTATGTGAAGCGGCCACTGCCGTATCCGAAAGCGGCGCTGGCCTCCTTCACGGCCTTGTCGCTGGGGCATAACATCGGATTGGCCGCCCTGAGCAGCGGCGCGGTCCGTTATCGCTTCTACAGCCGCTGGGGCCTGAAGACGGGCGAGGTCGCCAAGGTGATCGTCTTCTGCGGCATCACGGTCGGACTGGGGCTCATGGTCCTGGGTGGTGCGGCTCTCCTGTTGCGTTCCGGGCTGGCGGTGGAGATCACGGGTCTCACGCAGCCCGTCGTCATTGCCCTGGGCATCGGTTGTCTCGCGCTGCCCGCCCTGTACCTGATCCTGTCGGCCTTCGTCCGGAAGCCCTTGCGGATCCGGCGCTGGTCGCTCGAGATGCCGCCGCTGCGACTGGCCATAGGGCAGGTTCTGGTCGGCTCGGTCAATTTCGCCTTCGTGGCGGCCTGCCTACATCAGGCGCTCGCGGCCGTGACCGATGTGGCCTATCTGGGCGTGGCCTCCGTCTATGTGATCGCCAATGCCACGGCCCTCGTCAGCCATGTTCCCGGCGGCCTGGGGGTGATCGAGAGCGTCGTCATGTACCTCCTGCCGCAGCAGGATCTGATTGGTCCGCTCCTCGTGTTCCGGTTCGTCTATTTCCTCCTCCCGCTCGGTCTGGGGAGCGTTCTGTTCGCGATCGCGGAGCTGTTCTACCGCCGCAGGAGCCGCCCTCACGAAGCCGGGGTCGGCATCGGGGCGAAGGCCTGAATATTACTCTTTGCGGCGCCGGAAGAGCGAAAGCGGCTCGAAGGGCTCGAGCGGATCCAGGAGGCCCGTGCCCGGCGCAGGCGCATCCGGGCCGTCGTCCGCCATGGCTTTGAAGGCGCGAAGGCCGCGGGAGCCGGTGTTGAGCTTCTCGACGGCCGCGATCACGGATCCGCCCGTGTGCTCCAGGGTCTTCGCGAATATGTCCGGGCTGGTGTCCAGATGTTCCGCGAGAAGCCGGTTCCTCAATTGGACGATCGTGTGCCGCATCTCCTCCGACGTGGCTTCAATGGCGGCATCGCATTCGCTGTCGAGACCGATCGAACGGTTGTTCAGGTTCGAGGAGCCAACCCGCAGGAAAACGTCATCGACGATAATGAGCTTGGAATGGATGAGAACCTGACACTCGCCGCCTTGGCCATTGGGAATGACCGGGTAATAGACCCGGAGCCGGCCATGATGATCGGATTTGCGCAGGCGCCGGATCAGCCGGTCCCGGTTGGTGCCCATGACCATCTCCTCGGCCCAGCCGTGGGATTCATGGGTCTGGATGACGACGATCTCGGGACCCTCGGGATCGGCGAGATGCCGCTCCAGAACGTCGCCCACATAGGGCGCCGTCATGTACTGCGCTTCGATGTAGATCGCCTTCCGCGCCGCTGAGAGTGCATCGACGGTCAGCGCGGCCGCTTCACCGGCGGCAGGCTGCTCGCCCCATGCCGGATAGGTGCGGGCGATGGCGACCGGGGCATTGCGGAAATCGGGCACGAGATCGGACGGCCAAGGGTCTGAGCCTTCCGCAGACGGCGCAACGTCCTCGCCGGTCGCGAACTTCCAGCGACCATAGCCGACCTCGGCTATGGACAGGGCGGCATTGCCGTCCACGACCATCTGGATGTCGTGCACGGGCTCGTAGATGCTCCCATCGTCTTTGCGCCGGAACGGGTCGCCGCAGGCATGGCGGCACGTGTCCCAGCGCTCGACGGTCAGGTCCATGCCCCCGATGAAGGCCAGGCTGTCGTCGATGCAGACGATTTTCTGGTGATGGGCCGCATAGAGCGGGTGGTGCGTGTCGAGCTTGAGCTGCAGGCGCGGGTGGTTCTGCCAGTCTGCGCCGAAGATCAGCGGCCCCGGTGCGCCGGGCGCATGCACGACGGCGACGCTCCACACGAGAATCCTGACTTCGAGTTCGGGCCGCTCCTCGACGAGGGAGCGGAGCAGGGGGCCAAGCGGCGGCGAGTCTTCGGCGCTGGCATCGGGGCGAAAGCGGATGCTGCCGTCGAAGTCCCAGCCGATGATGAGGATCGAGCGCCGGGCTTTCCGAAAAGCGGCTTCGAGCCGAGCAAAATAGGGGGCCGCGTCGATCAGCACGCTCGCCCGATGAGCGTGGGCCACGCGCCAGCAATTCTGCCCAGGGCGCAGAATGGGGCCCCCGGGCCTCTTCACCGCCCCCCGGGCGATGTCGAGGGCGCGTTGGCTCGTCGTTTCTTCCAAAAGTTGCACGTCAGCCATGGTCATGAACGGTTTGACTTGCAAACTCGGGATTGAAGCCAAGGTTCCGGTCGGCCGATCCTTGGGGTCGCCCATAGGGTTGGGCATCGTGAACCGGCCTGTCTTCCGCGCCCATCCGGCGGGCGATGAAATCCTCATCCGAACCTGCGCGAATTCCAGGCAGTCATTCGCTCCAGTTTCGGCATGCAGCCGTTGTCATTCGCCGGAACCGCCTAATAATCTACACAGTTCATATCCGATGGACGCGCAGCTCCATGGCCGGGTTTGCCCGGCCGGATTGCACGTCGTCTGGGCGAGGCACGGGATCAGGAAAAAGGGCGATCATGGACAAGCAACTCGAAGAAAGAATCCGTGAACGGGCATATGAGCTTTGGATGCGACATGGGAGCATTCACGGCCGCGCCGACGAATATTGGTATCAGGCAGAGCGGGAAATCCTCGGCGAAGGTGATGAGGCGGCGGGCCCGAAGGCGCCGTTCATCGATCCGGCTCCCCTGGGCATGACGAGCATGACGGCGGACGAAGCGCTTCCGAATCCGGTCGTGCCCAAGACGCGCAAGAAGCGCAGTCCCGCTGGGGCTCCTATTGCCGAGGGAAGCGAGACGCCTGCCGTGGCGCCGAAGCGCAGGCGCACGACCCGCACGACCTGAGCGCGCGGGATGACCTGATCCTTCGGGCTGCGCGGCCGGAGGATCGAGGGGCGAGAGCAAAACTGAAACCGAAACAGATCAGCGAGAACTCGCGGCGGGTTTCAGCGTCTACAAAGCGGGGCAGATGGCTGCCTTTGATGTGAGGACCTGGTCTTGCCGAATTCACGCGTTTCCTACGCACCTCTCTCCCGTCACGCGATGGCCTATGTCCTGGCCGGCGGGCGCGGCAGTCGATTGATGGAGTTGACGGACATCCGAGCCAAGCCGGCCGTTTACTTCGGCGGCAACACGCGGATCATCGATTTCGCCCTGTCGAATGCACTGAACTCCGGCATCCGGCGCATCGGCGTAGCGACCCAGTACAAGGCGCACAGCCTTATCCGTCATCTGCAGAGAGGCTGGAACTTCTTCCGGGCCGAGCGAAACGAAAGTTTCGACATTCTGCCGGCCAGCCAGCGCGTGTCCGAGACCATGTGGTACGAAGGCACGGCGGACGCCGTGTACCAGAACATCGACATCATCTCGAGCATCGATCCCGAACACATCATCATCCTTGCCGGCGATCACATCTACAAGATGGATTACGAGATCATGCTCCGGCAGCATGTCGACTCGGGAGCCGACGTCACCGTCGGCTGTCTTGAGGTGCCGCGCATGGAAGCGACCGGCTTCGGCGTGATGGCCGTCGATACGACGGACCGCATCGTCTCGTTCCTGGAGAAGCCTGCCGATCCGCCGGGCATGCCGGACAATCCCGACATGGCGCTGGCCAGCATGGGCATCTATGTATTCAATACAAGGTTCCTCTTCGAGCAGCTGCGGCGCGATGCCGAAACGCCCGGTTCGAACAGGGATTTCGGCAAGGACATCATCCCTTATCTGGTGAAGCACGGAAAAGCCGTGGCGCATCGCTTCACCCGCTCCTGCGTCCGTTCGGGCGCCGAAGCCGGCGGCAGCGATGCGGAGGCCTATTGGCGCGACGTGGGGACGGTGGACGCCTACTGGGAAGCCAATATCGATCTGACGGCCATCGTCCCGTCTCTCGACCTCTATGATCGCGACTGGCCGATCTCGACCTTCTCTGAGACATGGCCTCCGGCGAAGTTCGTGCACGACGAGGAGGGCAGGCGCGGGCACGCCATCAATTCCCTCGTGTCCAGCGGCTGCATCGTCTCCGGAGCGGCCCTGCGCCGATCGCTCGTCTTCACCGCCGTGCATCTGCACTCTCACGCCGATGTCGAGGGCGCGGTCATTCTCCCATATGCCGAGATCGGCCGCGGGGCCAGGCTGAGGAACGTCGTCATCGATCGCGGCGTGCGCATTCCCGACGGATTGGTGGTCGGCGAGGATCCCGAACTGGATGCCCAGCGCTTCCGCCGCAGCGAGAAGGGGATCTGCCTCATCACCAAGCCGATGATCGAGAGACTGACCGGATGAAGCCTCTGCGCGTTCTGTCGGTCACGTCAGAGGTCTTTCCCATCATCAAGACAGGCGGGTTGGCCGACGTCGCAGGGGCGCTCCCGTCCGCCCTTGCTCAAGAGGGCGTGTCGGTCGTCACGATGGTGCCGGGCTATCCCGCCGTGCTGAAGGCTCTGGAGCAATCCGATGTCGTGCACCACTATCCCGGATTCTTCGGTGGAACCGCGGATCTTCTGTCCGGCAGGGCAGGCGGGCTCGATCTCCTCGTCGTCAGTGCTCCCCATCTCTTCGAGCGGCCCGGCTCGCCCTATCTTGCTCTGAACGGTCGGGACTGGCCGGACAACGCCCGGCGGTTCGCTGCGCTCGCGCGGGTGGCGGCCGATGTCGGGCAGGGACTGACGCCGGGCTTTGTTCCCGATGTCATTCATTCCCATGACTGGCAGGCCGGCCTCGTGCCGGTCTATCTGAGCCTCACGGGCGGCCCGCGCCCGGGCACGGTCGTCACCATTCACAACATCGCCTTTCAGGGTATCTTTCCGGCCGATCTCCTCTTCGAACTTGGCCTGCCCACCAGCGTCTTCACGGTGGACGGAGTCGAGTATTACGGACAGATCGGTTTCCTGAAGGCGGGGCTGCAGCTTGCTGACCGCATCACGACCGTCTCACCGACCTACGCCAAGGAGATTCAGACGCCCGAGGGCGGAATGGGGCTCGATGGTCTATTGCGCGCGCGCGCTGGCGTCGTATCGGGCATTCTCAACGGCATCGACGACACGGTATGGAATCCTGCCGCGGACACATATCTCGCGCAGCCTTACGACCGTGACAGCCTAGACGCGCGGGCGGTCAACAAGAAGGCGCTGCAGGAGCGTCTCGGTTTGCATCCCGATCCCGAGGCGCTCCTGTTCGGCGTCGTCAGCCGCCTGTCAGAGCAGAAGGGTCTCGACCTCGTGCTCGCGGGCCTCTCCCGGCTGCTCGGCGACAGGGCGCAACTCGCGCTGCTGGGCGCGGGAGACAAGGCCCTGGAGGACAGTTTCCAGACGGCGAGGATCGTCTATCCCGGCCGGGTCGGCTGCTTCATCGGCTATGACGAGTCCCTGGCGCACCAGATCCAGGGCGGAAGCGATGCGCTTCTCGTGCCGTCGCGGTTCGAGCCCTGCGGCCTCACACAGCTCTGCGCCCTGCGCTACGGAAGCGTCCCCATCGTCGCGCGCGTGGGTGGGCTATCCGATACGGTCATCGATGCGAACGAGATGGCCGTGGCGGCGGGTGTCGCGACGGGTATCCAGTTCGGGCCCGTCACGCTCGGCGCAGCATTGGACGCCTTCGACCGGGCGAAGAACCTGTGGCGCGACAAGGACGCGTGGCGGCGCTTGCAGGTGAACGGCATGGGAGCCGATGTGAGCTGGCGCCGCCCGGCGAAGAAATACGCCGAACTCTATCGCTCCCTCCGGCCGTGAGTTCCGGAAAAGCGCCGGTCAGGCGCTTTTCCTCTTCCTCTCCGCCTTCCGCGGCTTCTCGGACTTCAGCTGGAAGAGAAGCAGGGAGTGGGCCGTCACGGTATATTCCTTGCCGAACCTGAACTCGGTCGGCGTCTCCAGGTCGGGCTGATTGGTGTCGATGTGGCACATCCAGGCCTCGCCGCCGATCACCTTGGGCAGGGTGCATTTCACCACGTCGTGATGCGCGTTCAGGATCAGCAGCAGGGTCACGTCCGTGCCTCGTCGGCGGATGCCGGTCGGCTGGGCGCGGCCGTCGAGCAGGATGCTGATGCAGCGGGCATTCGGATCCTGCCAATGCTCCGGCGTCATCTCGTCCCCGGCGGGCGTGAGCCAAGTCACGTCCTTGACGTCGAGCTCCTCGTTGTAGATCCCCGACAGAAACCGCCCGCGGCGGAGGATGGGCAGGTCCTGGCGCAGTCGGATGAGCTTGCGGGTGAATTCGAGGAGCTCGATCCCGTCGTCGTCGATGCCCTCCCAGTCGATCCAGGAGATCTCGTTATCCTGGCAATAGGCATTGTTGTTGCCCTGCTGACTGCGCGCGAACTCGTCGCCCGCGAGCAGCATCGGCGTTCCCTGCGAGAAGAGCAGGGTGGCGAGCATGTTGCGCATCTGGCGCAGCCGCAACGCACGGATGTTCGGATCGTCCGTGGGGCCCTCGGCCCCGTAATTGAAGGACAGGTTGTGGTCGTGCCCGTCCTTGTTGTCCTCGCCATTCGCTTCGTTGTGCTTCTCGTTGTAGGATACGAGATCGTTCAGCGTGAAGCCGTCATGGGCGGTGATGAAATTGACGGAGGCCCAGGGCCTGCGTCCGCGCTTGTTGAAGATGTCGGCCGATGCGGTCAGGCGTGAGGCGAGTTCCGGCAGCTTGCCTTCCTCGCCCTTCCAATAGGCCCGCACCGTATCGCGGTAGCGGTCGTTCCATTCCGCCCAACCGGGCGAGAAGCGGCCGACCTGATAGCCGCCGGGCCCGCAATCCCATGGCTCGGCGATCAGTTTGACCTGGCTGAGCGCCGGATCCTGACGACAGGTATCGAGAAAGCGCCCGTCCTCGTCGAAGCCGTGCGGCTCGCGACCGAGGATGGTTGCGAGGTCGAAGCGGAAGCCGTCGACCTGCACCTCCTGGGCCCAGTAGCGCAGGGAATCCGTCACCATCTGCAGCACGCGGGAATGGCTGAGATTGACCGTGTTCCCCGTGCCGGTGTCGTTGATGTAATAGCGCTTGTCGGGGGCAAGCCTGTAATAGGATGCGTTGTCGATCCCCTTGAAGGACAGGGTCGGACCGAGTTCGTTGCCTTCGGCCGTGTGGTTGTAGACCACGTCCAGGATCACTTCGATTCCCGCATCGTGAAGATGGCTCACCATCTCCTTCACTTCGTTCACGAAGGGCGTCGCGAGATAGCGAGGCTGCGGGGCGAAATAGCCGATGCTGTTGTAGCCCCAATAGTTCTTCAGCCCCTTCTCGATGAGATAGCTGTCGTCCACGAAGGCATGGATGGGAAGCAGCTCGACGGCCGTGATGCCGAGATTCCTGATATACTCGATCACCTCGTGCTGCATGAGGCCCGAGAAGGTGCCGCGCAGTTCCCGCGGCACCGCCGGGTGCTGCATCGTGAAGCCGCGAAGATGCGTCTCGTAGATGACGGTGCGCTCCCACGGAACCTGCGGTCGGCGCACGCGCCCCCATGTGAAAGCCGATTCCACGACCCGGCATTTCGGCATGAACCGCGCGCTGTCGCGCTTATCGAAGGACAGGTCGGCATCCGGCGAGCCGATCGTGTAGCCGAATAGGGCCGGGTTCCAGATCAGGTCGCCTATGAGCTGCCGGGCATAGGGATCGAGCAGGAGCTTGTTCGGGTTGAAGCGGTGGCCTTCCGCCGGCTCATAGGGGCCATGGACGCGGTAGCCGTAGGTGGTGCCGGGCCGCGCATCCGGAAGGTAGCCGTGCCAGACCTCGTCCGTATATTCTGGAAGCTCGACCCGTTCCAGCTCGTTGCGACCCTCCTGGTCGAACAGGCAGAGCTCCACCTTGGTGGCATTGGCGGAGAAAATCGCGAAGTTGACTCCCAAACCGTCCCAGGTCGCCCCGAGTGGGTAGGGCAATCCCTCCCGCACGCGCGATGTGCGCCTCACGTTCGGAGCAACGATCTGAGTCGCCGAGAGCTCACGGGTATCGCCTTTGTCGTTCATCTGAAATCTCGGAAAGCAAGCGGAGCAAAATGTTCATGTCGTCAACGCACGAGCTTCGAGGAAGTCCCGTGCAAGCGGGACTATATGTTCGACCTTGAACCATCCTGGTCGAGGGCGAGGATGAGTGTCGCAAGCGGCGGGATCGTGAGGGTGAGAGAGAACGGTTGACCGTGGCTCGGCGTGTTTTCCGCCACGACGCCGCCGAGATTGCCCACGTTGCTGCCGCCATACTGAGCGGCATCCGTGTTGACCGCCTCGCGGTAGAAGCCCGGCAGCGGAACGCCGATGCGATATGTTTCACGTGGAACGGGGGTGAAGTTCGACACGACGATGGCAAGGGACTTTTCGTCGTCTCCGCGGCGCGCCCAGGCGATGACGCCGTTGTCGCGGTCGTCCGCCACGAGCCACTCGAACCCCTTCGCCTCGCAGTCGCGCTCATGCAGAGCCGGAATGCTGCGGTAGGCGTGGTTAAGGTCTCCGATCAGTGTCTGCACGCCCTTGTGATAGGAACTGTCGAGAAGGTGCCAATCGAGGCTCGTGTCGTGGTTCCATTCGCGCTCCTGCGCGAATTCACCGCCCATGAACAGGAGCTTCTTGCCGGGATGCCCCCACATGAATCCGAAATATGCGCGGAGATTGGCAAATCGCTGCCACTCATCGCCCGGCATCTTGCCGAGCAGCGATCCCTTGCCGTGCACGACCTCGTCATGGCTCAGGGGCAGGATGAAGTTTTCCGAAAATGCGTACAGCAGGCCGAAGGTGAGATCGTGATGGTGATACTGGCGGAAGACCGGGTCCTTGCTGATGTATCGCAAGGTGTCGTGCATCCAGCCCATGTTCCACTTGAAGCCGAAGCCGAGGCCCCCCGCATAGGTGGGCTGCGAAACGCCTGGCCAGGCGGTCGATTCCTCCGCGATGGTGACGGCACCCGGTGAGGTGGCATAGGCCACCTCGTTCATCTTGCGGATGAACTCGATGGCGCCGAGATTCTCGTTGCCGCCGTAGCGGTTGGGAATCCACTCGCCCGGCTTTCGCGAATAATCGAGGTAGAGCATGGAGGCGACGGCGTCGACCCGCAGCCCGTCCAGATGATAGCGCTCCAGCCAGAAGCGCGCATTCGCCACGAGGAAGCTCATTACCTCCCGGCGCTCGAAATTGTAGATATAGGTGCCCCAATCCTGATGGAATCCCAGGCGCGGATCGGCATGTTCGTAGAGATTCGTGCCATCGAAAAAGGACAATCCGTGCGGATCGTTCGGGAAATGCGCCGGGACCCAATCGAGAATGATCCCGATACCCGCAGCATGTGCCGCCTCCACGAAGGCCGCGAAATCCTCCGGCGTGCCGAAGCGGCTCGTCGGTGCATAGAGCGAGATCGGCTGGTAGCCCCATGATCCATCGAAAGGATACTCGGTGATCGGCAGAAGCTCGATATGGGTAAAGCCGAGATTCTTCACGTAGGGAATGAGCCGCACGGCCAGTTCGCGATAGGTGAGATAGCGATTGCCCTCTTCGGGAACGCGCGCCCAGGAGCCGAGATGGCATTCGTAGATCGACATCGGCGCCTTGCGCAGGTTCTGCGAGGACCGCGAATTCATCCACTCGGCATCCTGCCATTCGAAGGTCGGCAGACCCTTGAGGATGGAGGCTGTGGCGGGCGGACGCTCGGCCGCGAAGGCAATGGGATCTGCCTTGAGAGCGAGCAGGTTGCCGTGGAGGCCGATGATCTCGAACTTATAGCGCTGATCCGGCGTCACGTCCGGAATGAACAATTCCCATGCGCCGCCTTCATGACGGCGGCGCATGGGATGGCGCCGCCCGTCCCAGGAATTGAAGTCGCCGACCACGCTCACGCGGCGGGCGTTGGGCGCCCAGACTGCGAACAGAAAGCCTTGTATGCCTCCCAGGTCGAGCCAATGCGCGCCGAGCTTCGTGTAGACGGCATCGCTTGTGGGATCGCTGATCCGCATCAGGTCGTCATGAGAGAGGAAGGCGCCGAAGCTGTAGGGATCGTGTCGGATCTCGGTACCGTCCTGCCGCTCGATCCTCAGTCTGTAATCGGGCCTCTCGGAGGCGCGGAACGAGGCGACGAAAAGGCCATCGGGAGGCCTCCGCTCCATGGTGCCGAGAACGGTTTCTCCATCCCGGTCCAGTACCGCCACCGAATCGGCATCGGGCAGGATGGCACGGATCTCCCACAGGCCCGGAGAAACCTCGTGCGGGCCGAGAACGGAGAAGGGATCGCCCGAATTGACGATCTCGGCAACCGATGGCGGCTCGGCCGGGCGCGTCTGTGCGCTCTGCGATCCACGACGGTGCTGGTCCATTCGGATCTCCCCTTTCATAGCCCTGTCCATAGGCAACGGAGCGGCCGGTCTCCGTGATCCGTTACGATCCATTGCGAGACTTCATTATGGAGCAGACCCCGGCTCGGACCAGAACCAGTGGGGCCCGTTCGATGGCGTTGCAGCGATCCTCGTCAGTGCGGAGCGTCCCCGGTTCCGTCGCGCTTGAGGACGGCGAAGGGAAGGGGACTCAAAAGGGCGGCGACCTTATGCCGGTCCGCGTCGATGAGAATATCATCTTGGGTTAGAATATTCCGCCAGCTCCCGTGAGGCAGGGTGATCGTCGTATCGCTCCAAATAGCCTGATCGAAGGCCAAGCTCTCCGGGTGCGTCAGTGCGTTCCAGAGACGAGGCACGATGACCGCGAGAGCCGTTTCGCCATACTGCCTGACATAGGCGAGCAGATGGGATGCCCGCTCCCCCTCGACCGGCAGTGGCCGGTAGTCGCCCTCGGCATAGAGAGCGGGGGATGCGGCGCGATCATGCAGCAGGCGTGATAGGATGCGTTGCTTGATGCGCCCATCGGGCCAACTCCTCATGAGGGCCTCGATCGATGCATCGGAGTCGAGAGCCTCGAACCGGGCCTTGTAATCCACCGGCCGCCGGTTGTCCGGATCGACGAGGGAAAAGTCCCAGAACTCGCTGCCCTGATAGATGTCGGGTACGCCCGGCAGCGTCATCTTCAGGATCGTCCGTGAAAGTCCGTTCAGCATCCCAAGATGGGAAAGACGCCGGACGAGGGGGTTGAAGCGGTCGATGAAGGCGTTTCGCGGATCGAGGGCGGCCTTCAACAGCTTGAGGGCAGCACCCTCATAGGCTTCGTCCGGAGCGACCCAGCTCGTATGACGTTTCGCCTCCCGGAGAGCCTTGGTGAGATATCCCGCCATGCGCTCCTGGAATGCGGCAAGCTGCCTACCATCGGTTTTCTCCAGAAGCTCCAGGGGCCAGGCGCCGATAAGGGCCTGGAAAAGGATCACCTGATCGTTGGCGTCCGGTGCTGGCGCTCCGTTCACCTCGGATAGATGAGGAGAGACCGTTTCCCGCCAGAGAGCGAGGGCCTGCCTCCATTTCTCCGGCATCTCGGACAGGGCGAGCAGGCGCGCCCGCGCATCCTCGCCGCGTTTGGTATCGTGGGTCGCGGTGGCGATCATCGCATACGGCCAATAGCGGGCGCGGTCGGCGTTCGCCGCGTGAAAGGCTTCCGGCATGAGGCCGAAATTGCCCGGATCGCCGCCGACTTCGTTGAGCGCGATCAGGCGGCCATAGCGATAGAACAGGGTGTCTTCCAGGCTCTTGGCCATCACGGGGCCCGTCAGCTGCTGGAACCGGCGACGGAAGCTGCGAAGGGTGGCGGAATCAGCCGTCGCCTTGCCGAGAAGGACCGAGGCGATGAAATCATGCTCGCTGCGATCGGGCAGGGCGCTCGATCGTTGCACCGCCTGAACCGTCTCGGCGATCAACCTCTCATCCTCTGTGGCCGGTTCCGCATCGCTGAGATAGCTGCGATAGACCGGGAAGGCCGCGATGATCTCGATAAGGCCCTGATGTAGGTTGAAAGCCGTGTAGTCCCGCGTGCGACGGTCTGCATCGGCGATAGCCTTGATGTCGGAGACCAGAACCTCCAGCTCGCTCGCGAAACTTTTTTCAGTGATCTCGATCTTGGCCTTCCGCAGCAGATCGTCATAGGAGCCCTCGAGGTCCGAGGCTTCCCGATAGATGCGCTCGAACGTGTCGCCAGCTTTGGCATCCACCATCACACCGTCGATCAGGTTGAGCGCGTCGTAGCCCGATGTGCCGGCCACCGGCCAGGGGCGCAGCCTCTCGCCCGGCTCGAGGATCTTTTCGACCACCACGTAAAAGCCGGGCCCAACCCTCTGCTGGAGGGCACGGCAATAGCCCTCCGGATCGGCTAGGCCGTCGATGTGGTCGATCCGCAAGCCGTGGATGAGGCCCTCGTCCACGAGACGGAAAATGAGAGCGTGCGTCTCCTCGAAGATCTCGGGAATCTCGACCCGGATGCCCGCAAGGGTATTGATGTCAAAGAAGCGCCGGTAGTTGATGTCGCTCGATGCCACGCGCCAGTAGCAGAGCCGGTAGGCCTGCGCCTCCAGGAGCCGGTGCAGGATGTTGAAGCTCTCGGGATGGCCCGAAACGCCGTTGATGGCCGTGACGGCGCTGTCGATGGCTTTCTTCACAGCGGGTGAGGAGGCGGCCATCTGGGAGAGGTCGTGCTTCATCGTTTCGGCTTCGGACGGCAGAGAGGCGCAGTCTCTGGTTGACGTCCGATCTGCCAATGTCCGCAGCCGCTCGCTAAGGAGCCGCAGGTCGCTCGCCTTTGCCGGATCGCCCATGGCGGCAAGCGCATTGTCTAGCACGAGCGGATAGGTCGTCGGGCAGATCGGGAAGCGGTGCTCCCAGTGCCAGACGCTGAAGGAGCCTTCCGCAGGATCGAATTTCAGCTGGAGTTCGCCCTTCTCCAGGACATCCCCGTAGAGCCCGCCCAAGGATGGGACGATCAGCTTGCCGTTCGCGCCGGGCCGCTCCCAATCGATGTCGAAGGCCTCGGCGACGGGCGACAGCTGACCCCATTCCAGCACCGAGAGCCACCAGCCGTTGTCCTTGCCGCCCACGCCCATGTGGTTCGGAACGATGTCGAGCACGAGCTTGAGGCCGTGCTCCTTCAGCGCCTTCGAGAGACGGCGGAAGCCATCCTCTCCGCCGAGCTCCGGATTGATGGTCGAATGGTCGACGAT
>Ga0182742_1002927_pt1 | contig 17774 bp, 18 predicted proteins | sample eDN5th37CBELigMG_FD_128880 | JGI IMG/M metagenome (GOLD analysis project Ga0182742, IMG submission 128880) | Enriched Miracle-Growth compost microbial communities from Emeryville, California, USA - eDNA 5th pass 37_C BE-Lig MG (version 2)... ...
CAATATCTCCATTTGGTGTTACGGTAAAAGGGTTGTAACATGCTGCACTCGTAGATTTAGCGTCCACTATTAAAAATAATGGAAAAAGAAGTGCTAAGGAAATTAATACACTAAATAATTTTCTCAAATCTCACTTCTCCCTTCAATAATACAAAAATTTAAAATCACTGTTAATAGTATAATATAATTAAGATTATTTTGAATATTATTTTTACTTATATTTAATGAGATATTATAAAATATTACAATTTAGAGAAGATATAAATGGGTTGCCATATACACACTTTCCGGTGGCTAAATACAACCCACAGCGATTTCAAGGGTTCTCCCTTTGACCAGGTTCTGATCATTGCTTAATTATTGGTTAACAGAATTAGAGGATGCAACTGGTGAGAAATAGTCACAAACATGAAGAAAGTGCAATATTTTTAGATTTTAATGATCATTGTCATCTTAGAAAAAGACATGAAGGAATTATTATCTTTAAAAGCAGATTTATATGATGGGATGACTAAAGATGGTGGATAAAAGTTTGTACAGACATTTACAAAAAGCGATGGTTTTCAAGAAAAATTAACTTTAGAAGAAGTGCAAGAATTATTGAATGAAAGTGGTGGTTTCTACGGAATATGAAAATTGAGGAAGAATTCTTCTACGGTATACATTTAATTAAATACAATATTAGAACATATTTAAAACACTTAATCTCAATATTCTATGGGTAAAGCTCACCAGCACCCATGTGTTGCCACATACACTCTGGACATGTGGAGAGTGTGACGAAACTTGCTTTAAAGAAGTAATAAACCAATTTATTTTTACTAAATAGGAGACAAAAAGGAGTCCGAATCGCGACTCCTTTTTGTAGTGTTTTCCTAAGAAGTTGTTCTCTTCTTAGTTTACTACGTCATAGCTAACGCAAATAGATATTTTCAGGTCTTCATCATGCATAATTTTAGCTTCAATTTGAAATACCTTTCGCAAAACATCTTGGGTCATGATCGTTGCTGTGGTACAGTTTCAGGAATCATATAAGAAAATGATTACTTCCGGATTGGGTAAGCGATGTATTATACGATAAATTGTCAGGTGACCTTTATAACACAGTGCTTGCTTCCTTCGCTCAATTTTTGCAAAAGAGTGCATTTATAATGCTTGACTATTGCGATGAAGGATCATCGAGGGCTGCTTGTTGTAGTAAATATCGGGCGTATGCAAATGGTCTTAAATAAGTTAATTCCCACTCTTTTTTCATACCTAATGCTTGGAAGCCATATCGATGCGGCCTAAAATTAGATTCAATAAAATATGGAAAACCCTCTTTATTAATACCGATATCAAAACCCATTTCTGCTAGATGTGTAAATTCACTTGCTAAATGCGAAGCAACTTTTTTTGCTAAAGAAGCAATTGCTTCAACTGTTTCTTTATGAAGAATCTTCTTGGGATTCGTAACTTTGCTACCATGTCCCACATTTGTCAGATAATGATTAGCGGGCGCCACTTTCAGCAAGATTCCAGATATAGCCCATTTTCCTTTATTGTCTCTTTGAATATGGACTCTGATGTCAAAAGGTCTGCCCTGATATTTGGCTAACGGAATAGATTGCTGAACCAAAAATACACGCTTTCTTATCCTTTTAAGGAGAACATCAGGTAAATCTGTACTGAAAATCGCCTTCTGAAACCTTTTTTTCATTGGGTAAGTTAAACACCATTGAGTTGTATTTATTTTTTCCAGAGTCATGATTCCTTTTCCTAAACTTCCGCCAGATGGCTTTATAAAAAGTTTGTCATGCTTTTCCATCATACTACGGATTGTTTCTTCTGTGGCTTTTAATGTTTCAGGTAAGTGAGGCAATATGCAGGGACATTTCATTAACAAGTTATGGATAAGATACTTGTCATCACGAATAAAAGAATTAAAGATATACTTTCCTTCTCTACTAAGGCGATTAATTTTATTTTGAACACTTTTCCTATTTGTCATCGTACGATTGATAATGACTCTTGGTATAGAAATTGTTTCTATACTGTATCCTGTTTCCGTTTTTATCAATGCTCGAACTTTGTCCTCATCAGGAGAAATATCTCTCCATTGAAAAAAACATAAAGGTAAGTCATACAGTTCTGAGGCATGTTCGTACATCAAGATGTTCTCTTCATCAGTAGGCTTACAAGTTTCAAGCTGATTGTAAACATAGTTAGGAAGACAAATGCCAACATAATTCCTATTCACCTAAACTCCTCCCTTCAACGAGATAAATCAAGAAACTACTTGTACGACTTGGTTATTGTTATCAAGGTGAAAGGCGATTTAATCTTCTGCTCTAAAACAATGAGGAGGTTGTCTTTTTGAACAAGTTGAGCTACTGCACCCTTTAAAAAAATTTCTACTACTTTATTTCCTCCAAGAACACAGGGATCAAACCTGGCTCCATTATTAATATTGACTACTTTAACTTTCTCATTTTGTAGTATGCCAACCGTTTTATTAGATTTGAATCCAAGGAAATACTGCCCACATAGTTTAGATTCACATCAGTTACTTTTGCACGATGTAATATTGCGTTTACCATGTAGGAGATGCGTATTCCCCCCTTGTACTTAGACCTAGTCCTGTATATAACAACATATTAATATTTAGGTGAACTGGTGATAGCACGAACCTTGCTTAACATAAAAATGAGGAAAAAGTCTATTGCTCTTCAAGAAATAACGCATAGTCTGCTAATAAGTAGAATGGGGAGGAGTGAATTTCAAGGTGACAAATCAGTATTTTGGAATGCTCGTTAGCAAATCAAAATATATAGGCTTAAAGCGGGGGCGTAGGACGCTAAATGACGTAATAAGAGAAGAGGCTGCAAAGAAAAATAATCTTATCCCTTGTTATATCCGTTTCCGTCATATTAAATCTGGTTCAAATCAGGTGTCGGTAATCATTTTTGAAGATGGAAGACCGCTTGAAAAGAAAATCCCATATCCTCGTGTTATATATAATCTAGTTTGGGCTTCTCCTTATAGGAATCGTAAAATTCAATATTTAGATAATAAAGGTGTACTGGTTTTTAATAAGGTCAATTATTTGGAGAAATATAAATTTCAAACATTACTAGAAGCTAATAAAGAGTTTCTTGACTATCTACCAGAAACTCAGGTTTTAAATGCTGGAAATTTAAAGGGTATGATGAAAAAGTACGATAAGTTGATTCTTAAACCAGATCATGGTTATGTTGGAAGAGGAATTATGAAGCTCTACAAAGAAGAAAATGAACTGTGGTGTTTAACATACAAAGTTAAACAGGATAAGAAATTTGTATGGAAAGAAGAGAGGTTTATTGAAGGCAATGTCCCAAATCGTTTGAGAGATGTTTTAGATAAAGACTTTTACCTTATTCAAAATATCATCCCACTAGCCACCTATAAAGGATCTCCGTTTGATTTCAGGGTATCCACGCAAAGGAATCAATACGGGAATTGGGAAGTTACTGCCATCATTGGAAAAGTAGCTCCAGAGGGCAACTTCTTAACCAATATAGGTCAAGGTGGAACTCAATTTTCCATAGAAGAGTTACTTTTGGAGTACCCTCACTTAAATGCAAAAGAGTTGAAAGATAAAATGACCTCACTTGCTCTTAAGATTGCCAACTATTTTAGTCAGACTACTGAACAGATTGGAGACCTTGGTTTTGATCTAGCCATTACCCCAAAGGGAGAGATATACTATATTGAATGCAATTTTTGTTCTGCTTATAAGGCACTTACAATACGTGATGGCAAACTAGTCCACGACGAGTGGAGAAAAGTTTTTACAACACCTGTTGATTATGCACGTTATCTATTAAACGATATGTAAATCTATAAAAATACCTAACCTTACTGCTCTCAAACCACTGCAGTAAGGTTTTTTTGAGTTAGCTAAACACGAGTTATAGAGAAAGTTTGTTGTATTATGTAGTTCATGTTAGCAACGCCTAAATGGAATAAAATAAAAAAGGAGTTTCTCAAAGAATATCGAACTAACTTAGCACTAGTTGCTAGAATGTCAAAATTAGAATCTGTGTGTTTTACAGGATAAGAAACGGTGAATATGAATTCGTTCATAAGTGATAAAATCTGTCATAACAAAGCACGGCTAAACAGGAATAAACGAAACGCTGTTGTTAGACTGTGTATAGAAAGGAGAGTTTGCGTTGAAAGGTCTTCATAGAATGATAGATAGCATTGAGTATATCGAAAATAATTTAGAAAATCATCTTGCGATTGAGAATGTTGCTGAGATTGCCTGTATGTCTAAATTTCATTTTCAACGGATGTTTAGCATGTTGACGGGATATACAGTGAGTGAATATATCCGAAATCGACGTATTACAGTAGCCGCACAAGAACTGGTCCATTCAAGGTCCAAGGTAATTGAAGTTGCTATAAAGTACGGGTATGAGAGTCCTGAAGCTTTTACAAAAGCATTCCGGAAAATACATGGAATCAGTCCTTCAACTGCTAAGAAAACCAGCCAACCGTTGAAAGCTTTTCCGAAACTCTCTTTTCAAATTCAGTTAAAGGGTGATGTGGAAATGGATTACAAGATTGTGGAGAAAGAGTCATTCTCTGTTGTGGGGAAAAGTATCCGTACAAGTACGATTGGAGGAGAAAACAACCGAAATATTGCGGCTTTTTGGAAGGAATCGAACCAGAATGGTTTTGTAAGTGAATTGGCAAAAAACTGTGGATCTCTTGGGTTAATAGGAATTTGCATGGACTTTGATAGAGAGCAAGAAAATTTGACCTACTTAATAGGTGCAGAAAAAAAGATTGAACAGATCCCAGATGGTTGTGAAGAAAGGGAAATTCCTGCTGCATCTTGGGCGGTCTTTCCGGTTACCGGCGCAATGCCTGATGCAATGCCAAGGGTATGGGATCGGATTTTCTCTGAATGGTTCCCGTCAACAGGCTATGAGCATGCAGATGGACCCGAGATGGAGGTTTACTTAAGTAGTGGTGACCCATCATCAGAGGATTACTATAGCGAGATTTGGATTCCTATAAAAAGTAAATAACAGGAAATTAGAAATGCTGTCTAGTTTTATAGATGGCAGTAGCGATTGTTGAACTGGCAGGAGGAACGCCAAAGCAGGCTGCTGAAGCAATGGCAATCATTTTAAAGAATATGCTTGGATCAGTCTGTGATCCAGTTGCTGGTCTAGTGGAAGTTCCTTGTGTGAAGCGAGATGCGATGGGAGCTTCAAATGCAATGACGGCACAAGATATGGCTTTAGCTGGGATTACAAGTCAAATTCCTTGTGATGAAGTCATTGGTGTCATGTATGCAATAGGACAGTCAATGCCTTCGGCATTAAGGGAAACAGCTGAAGGTGGTTTAGCTGCAACGCCAACTGGGATAAGACTTGAAACGGAGATCTTTGGGAAACCAAAAGCTAAGCTTGTTGATTATTTAGTAAATTAAAAGTAAGCAGGCAACGATCCTTATTAAGGAGATTGCCTGCTTTTGATTATTTTACCGGATGGTTTTTATGGCAACTGATTGCCTGCAGCACGGTATATTTCATACCATTCTTCTCTTGTTAAAGTAATGTCAGATGCCCTGGCAATATTGGTTAACCGCTCGGGTGTCATGGTTCCTACAATGGTTTGGATCTTGGCAGGATGTCGCATAATCCATGCAACCGCAACGGCTGATTTGTTAATACCGTATTTGTCGCCGATTTCCTGGAGTTTGGCATTGAGCTCTGGAAACTCATCATTATCAATAAATAATCCTTCAAAGAGTCCATAACGGAACGGCGACCACGCTTGGATAGTCATATCATGTAAACGGCAATACTCTAGAATACTACCGTCCCGGTTAACAGCCTGGTCATTATGGTTATTGACGTTAATTCCTACATCAATCATCCCTGTGTGCATGACACTGAGTTGCAGTTGGTTGATGATGAGATCTTGACCAACATATTTTTTGAGTAGTTCAATTTGCGCAGGATTATGGTTGCTCACCCCAAAATGACGTACTTTTCCTTTTTCTTTTAACTCGCTAAAAACTTCTGCGACTACCTCAGGTTCCATCAAAGCATCTGGCCTGTGAAGGAGAAAAACATCAATATAATCAGTTTTGAGCCGTTTTAAACTTTGATCAACAGAAGACAGCAGATGCTCTTTCGAAAAGTCATAAAAGCCTTTCCGTATACCGGCTTTTGTTTGTAAATAAATGTTCTCACGGATGGAGGGGTTCATCTTGAGCGCCTCTGCAAAAATCTCTTCCGATTTCCCGCCAGAATAAATGTCCGCATGATCAAAAAAGTCAATTCCAAGTTCGAGTGCATTATGGAGAACCTTTTCTGCCTGTTCTACGGTGAGCTTCCCCAACCCCATACATCCTAAAGAAAGATTTGAAACCTCTAAATCGCTAGTTCCTAAACGTAACTTCTTCATCTATGTACCACCTTAAACAATATAATGAAGCTATTGTACCATGAGGGAATTTCCAAAACCATTCCAGGCGCCTTCTAAGTTTTTTTAAAGTGTCTTCCAGTTTTTTTAGGTGCCCTCTTCCAGGTGACAGGCACCATCCAGAAATTGGATGATATGTATGTTTACCTAAAAAGAACCTCATTTGTGCCATTGGTTTTCTCCTATTATTAGGTATAAGTAAGTGGATATTTCCTTTTTAAAATCCTTCTCTTATACCAGATTAGTATAGAAAGCTTCTCCTGTTGTGTAGGTAGGACTATTTAATAACTAAGTAACTATATCGAGCAATTTTTCCTTCCGCATGCAAACTCGCAATAAAAAAACAACTGGGCAAAAAGAAAGTCAAAAACAGGATAACGGCGGAATACGGAAGGAAAAGACAGGTGCCAGGCACCATCCAGAAAACTGGATGGTGCCTGGCACCTGTTATTATATGGAAATACTGACGTCGCCGTCTTCGCTGATTTCAACTGTAGAGTAGCTTTTGAAAGTGTCTGCGTTGGTAATTTGGTGACCTTCTTCTGAGGCGAAACTCTGCATATATTGCTGATAGGTTTCCTTGTTTTTAACGATGTGATAATAATAGACTCGTTTTCCGTTTATGGTATCCTCGCTTCGCAATAAAAACTGATTTTGTAATTGTCCTTTAAACCAGTCTCTGGCTTCCTTGTGGCTTTGGAAATCGGGCATTTGTTCTGTGAGTGAATTTACGTCCAAGTTCATATCATCCGCTCCTTTCTCATACTGTAGTATGTCCGAGCTTAAGGGAAATATTTACAGGTGACAAGCACCAACCAATTATTTACATTTATTTAATATGTCCTTTATATTTAGGGATTAAAATATAGGTAATTGGAGACTAGGAGGGGTAATGTGAAAAGAGGGAGAGCTCTCTATTTGTGGGAGTGTGAATTATTTCGGTTTATCAATGGTCAGTTTGAACGCAAGAAGTGGAACTCATTTTTTCACTTTTGTACGCATTTAGGCAGTGCTTCCTTTACAATTGCTGTGACGCTTGGCTTTTTATGCCTTTCGTTATTTAGTTCATCTAACATCGGATTTGAGATGGCTACAGCCTTGTTCTTAAGCCATTTACCAGTTGCCACGATTAAAAAAATTTATCCTCGAAAACGTCCTTATCTTGTCCTTCCGGAATCGAAGGTGATGGAAAATCCACTTCATGATCACTCCTTTCCATCTGGGCATACGACAGCTATCTTTTCGATAGTAACACCACTCATTCTTTATTTACCTATTCTGGCAATCATTCTAGTACCACTCGCCATCTTTGTCGGGACCTCAAGAGTGTTTTTAGGTTTACACTACCCATCTGATGTATTAGCAGGGGCCTGTCTTGGTTCGGCTACCGGTTTGCTTTCTGTGTTCATGATTTAAGAATCATCATCGGAGGTGGAGGTAAAGTGAAAATTGCTGTTTTTTCTGATACGTTCACGCCGCAAGTAAATGGGGTGGCGAAAACGTTACAAAGATTAAAAGAATATATGAATGATCACGAGATTGAGTGTCGCTTTTTCGTGCCTGAAGCCAGTAAGGAAGATTCAGCAGCGCCGTCGGTGAACCAGTTCACGAGTATTCCGTTTTTCCTTTATCCAGAATGTAGAATAGCGATCCCAAATTTCCTTCAAATCAAAAAACAAATCGAAGAATTTCAACCGGATCTGATTCATATTGCGACACCTTTTAATATTGGCCTGGCAGGGCGTTACTATGGGAAAAAGCTAAATATTCCAATGGTGGCATCCTACCATACACACTTTGATCGCTATCTTGAATATTATGACCTCCAGTTTCTATCAAACTCCATTTGGAAGTATATGCGCTGGTTCCACCAACCTTTTATTAAAACTTTTGTGCCCTCACAAGAAACAAAATATGAGCTGATGAGAAAGGGATTTACTAACCTTCACCTATGGCGAAGAGGAGTAGACGCAACTATCTTTCATCCAAGATATCCACAGGACCGAATGCGAGCAAGATACGAAATTGAGTCTGATTATGTGCTCACCTATGTTGGTCGTTTGGCTCCAGAGAAAGATTTAGATGTCTTGATGGAAATTGCCTATCAATTGCCGGACCCGATAAAGAACAAAGTTCATTGGTTAATCGTTGGAGACGGACCATTAAAAGAAGAGCTACAACAAACTAAGACCACGAATATGACGTTTACAGGTTATTTAGAGTCAGACCGCTTGGCAGAAGTTTATTCAGGATCCGACTTGCTTGTGTTTCCTTCTAAGACAGAGGCTTTTGGAAATGTTGTACTAGAGTCATTTGCGTGCGGAACTCCAGTGATTGGTGCTCAAGCTGGCGGAGTGAAAGAAATTATTAGCCATGAACAAAATGGGATTCTTTGTCCATCTGGTCAAACAGATACTTTTATTGAAGCTATTGTCAATTTACTATGTGATAAAGATTCTTTACGGATGTATGGTACTAGGGCTAGAACGTACGCGCAAAGTCAGTCCTGGGAGAAAATCTTTGATCAACTTATGGACGATTATCAGGATGCGATATACGAGCAACAAGACCGACGCTATGCCTAAATACCACCTTTAAAGGCAAAGTGTCTAAAAAAGAGTCCCAGCGCATATAAAAAGGCTGGGACTTTTTCTTCAATTTTTGATTATGGTTAATTGATGAGTGATTGAAGAGGTGCTGGAATTCGCCCACCGCGGTGAATCATTTTTGCTGAGCTGAACGGGTTCACGCCCATTACAGGTGCTCGTCCAAGCAGTCCACCGAATTCAACCATTTCACCTTCTTGTTTGCCAGGGACAGGAATAATTCGGACAGCAGTGGTTTTTTTATTAATCATACCAATTGCTGCTTCATCGGCAATAATCCCGGAAAGCGTTTCGGCTGTTACATTCCCAGTTAAAGCAATCATATCAAGTCCGACAGAACAAACACATGTCATTGCTTCAAGTTTTGATAAAGTCAACGCGTTATCCTGGATTCCACGGATCATTCCGTTGTCTTCACTTACTGGGATAAACGCCCCGCTGAGTCCACCTACATAAGAACTCGCCATAGCTCCGCCTTTTTTAACGGCATCGTTCATTAAAGCTAAAGCCGCAATTGTTCCATGTGTTCCCACACGTTCTAGACCAATTTCCTCAAGAATTTCAGCGACGCTATCATTTAGCGCATTTGTTGGTGCTAGAGATAAATCCATAATTCCGAATGGCACGTTTAAGCGTTTTGCTACTTCGCGGCCGACAAGTTCACCAGCCCGGGTAATTTTAAAAGCCGTCTTCTTAATAACATCCGCAACTTCCCCGAGGTCGGCATTCGGGTATTGCTTTAACGCATTTAAAACAACACCAGGTCCGCTAACTCCGACATTGATGACCACTTCGCCTTCGCCTGCACCATGGAAGGCACCAGCCATGAATGGGTTATCTTCAACAGGGTTACAAAAGACAACCAGTTTGGCACAAGCCATCCCATTATCGTCTTTTGTCCGCTCAGCGGCATCTTTCATAATGATGCCCATCTGGCGAACGGCATCCATATTAATTCCCGCTCTCGTCGAGCCAACTGAAATGGAAGAACAAACGCGTTCCGTTACACTCAATGCCTCTGGAAGTGCATCGAGTAAAGTTTGATCACCTTTCGAGATGCCTTTATGTACTAGTGCAGAATAACCGCCGATGAAATCAACTCCAAGTTTTTTCGCAGCTTCGTCTAAAGTTTTTGCTAGCTGAACGGCTTCCTCGCGTGTAGCGTTTCCTAGGATTTCGGCAATAGGAGTGATGGAAATACGTTTGTTGATGATTGGAATACCATATTCCTTTGCGACTTGTTCTGCCGTTTCTTTTAAATCTTGGGCATAAGACGTGATTTTTTCATAGACTCTTTTGTTCATTTTTTCAAAGTTAGAATCCGCACAATCACGTAAACTAATGCCCATTGTTACCGTACGAATATCCAAGTTTTGCATTTGGACCATGCGGATGGTTTCCATCATTTCGTTTAATGCAATATTCATTTATGCTCCACCTTTCTTAAACACGATGCATCGCTTGGAAGATTTGTTCAAGTTGAACATTGATGGTTAATCCTAAAGGATTTCCAAGGTTTGTTAATTTCTGTTGTAAAGCATCCAGGTTTTCTAGGTTTGACACATCAACAATCATCATCATCGTAAAGAAATCTTGTAAAATCGTTTGACTAATATCAAGAATATTTACGTTCTCTTCCGCTAGGACGGTTGTGACTTTTGAAATAATGCCTACTTGGTCTTTTCCAATCACACTTACTACTGCTGTTCTTTGACTCAATGTGGTCACCTCATAATGATTTTTTGGATATAAAAAAAGAGATTGGTTTCCCAATCTCATAAGGCTTTCAGAATAACAACCGTACATAGATGTTACTCTTCTGTCCTTTTGCCTGAGATTGTGAATCCTTCGGCGCCGCTAGAAACGGTCTCTCCAGAAGCTGCTCCAGCTATAGTGTTACCCATAACTTTCAACGCTTGCTTATTCAGTTACAGAGTTACTAGAGAGAGTGTGAATGAATAATCTCTACATCGCAACCCATTTAATTCAATATGAAAATAATTTAACAATAATTCTGTGAATGGTCAATCAAAATTTAATACGATAGGCACCATCCAGTTTCTGGATGGTGCCTGGCACCTTCCAAGAAAATGGGAACAATAAAGTGTAGAAAACCAGTTGACCTTTACGTTGGGGCAAGGTATATCGTTGTTTTTAGGAGGTGAGTGGATGTGGAATACACCGTACAGAAACTAGCTTCATTAGCGGGGGTGAGTGCGAGGACGCTACGTTATTATGATGAGATCGGAATCTTAAAGCCTGCAAGAATTAATTCTTCTGGTTACCGTATTTATGGACAAAAAGAAGTGGACATATTGCAACAAATCCTTTTTTATCGAGAACTTGGTGTGGAATTAGAGAATATTAAAAAGATCATTACATCACCAAACTTCGACGAAACACAAGCTTTGAAAGAACACCGAGAAAAGCTTGTTGAAAAACGAAAACAATTGGACCTCCTTATAGCCAATGTAGAAAAAACGATTGCTTCAACGGAAGGGAGTATTAAAATGTCAAATAAAGAAAAATTTAATGGTTTCAAAAAACAAATGGTTGCGGAGAATGAAAAGAAATATGGAAAAGAAATTCGCAACAAATATGGGGAAGAAACAGTAAACCAATCAAATGCCAAACTGTTAAAGATGCGTGAAGAGGATTTTGAAGCCGTAACGAAATTAGAAAGAGAAATCATAGAAACGCTCGCTGAAGCGATGAATACAGGTGACCCTGCGAGTGACCTTGCACAGAAAGTAGCTGATTTGCACCGCCAGTGGATTTCTTACTATTGGCCAACTTATACTAAGGAAGCACATGCAGGCGTTGCACAAATGTACGTAGATGATGAAAGGTTTAAAGCGTATTACGATAATATTCAACCAGGTGCTGCTGAATTTTTACGAGATACGATTCACATTTATACAGCAAAATAACAATATACCTAATGAAACTCCTACTATTTAAGGTGGCAGCCAGCCATGTTTTTCACCTTAATAGTAGGAGTTTTTCAGCAGTACAAACTTCATGTACTCTATTCAATAAAGGAAGACCTTAACTCACTAAAACACTCCAGCAATCGAGATTGTTTTTTCAAGAATTTTGATTAAAATGTAAAAAATCATTAAAATAAGCCTATATGTGAAAAAGGCCATTTGGAGGAGGACATACATGACGAATAGAGAAAAATTTTGGGGAGTAATTTGCCTACTTGTCATTTTAAGTGCATATGTGATTCCCTATACGGGTTTATCTAATGTAGAGAAATGGTATGGAAGCTTTCTCTTGTGGTTTGTTGTGGGCATAGTGGTGATTTTAATTAATTTAATCATCACAAGAGATTGGAGGTCTTAGTTTGAGTAATAGTTTTGTTTGGTGGGGAATTATCCTTTATATTATTGCTTCCGTCTTTATTGCCTATTTATCTAGAAGTGGCAAAGAAGCAAGTATGTCTGGATATTTTCTAGGGAACCGCAAAATGAACGGCTTTGTGTCCGCACTGAGCTATAGTGCCACCACGTATAGTGCTTTTATGATGGTGGGGTTGGCGGGGCTTACCTACCGCGGTGGTGTAGGTGCCTTGGGATTTGAAGTTATCTATTTTGCTGGTGTGACCCTTGTCGCGTTTTTTGGTCCGAGGTTTTGGTTAGTTGGAAATAAATATGGCTATGTGACACCTGTTGAAATGCTAGGAGATCGCTATAGCGATAAGATGGTTTCTGTTGTTATTGCCATTTCAAGTTGTATTTTCCTTATTCCATATAGTGCCGTTCAGTTAGCAGGTGTGGGCTATTTGGTTGAAGGAATGACAAATGGAGGAATATCCTTTACAACCGGGGTTGTGATTGCAACTGTACTGGCGATTGCTTTTTCCTTTATTGCAGGTATTCGGTCTGTGATGTGGACCGACTCGTTACAGGCTTTAATGATGATCCTTGCTTCAACAGCAGTTGTGCTCATTGTAATCCAAGGGTTAGGTGGTTTTAGCAGTTTTTTCGGTACCTTGGAACAGAATTATCCAGAAAAACTAACGGTTCCTGGTAATGGATTCTGGAGTTTTGCTACTTTTTTATCAATGACTGTTCCTTGGCTATTTTTTAGTCTCTCCAATCCTCAAGTTAGTCAACGTTTATTTATGCCTTCTTCGATGAAAAGTTTAAGAGGTATGTTGTTAGGGTTTTTAGGATTTGGCTTGATTTATACAATTGTTTCTGTGTTATGGGGGTTTTCTGCGGTTATCATTTTTCCTGACTTGGAGAATCCTGATGTGGCCACGCCTTATTTATTGTCGTCTGAACTAGTGCCTACAGTCCTTGGGGTCCTCGTCATGGTGGCCATTATTGCGGCAGCTATTTCAACAATTGATTCGATTATGTTAACACTTGCATCGCTATTTGCTCGAGATGTATATGGGAATTTAAGAAAAGGCGCGGATGAACGTCGGCAATTAACCGTTGGTAAAATTATTATGCCGATTATTGCTGTAATGGCCTTTGCTTTTGCAGAATTACAACTTGATTTAATTGCTGTTCTATCCGTGGCTTCCTCAGCTGGTCTTACGGTGACTGTTCCGGCGATTATTGGAGCTTTCTTTTGGAAAAAAGGAACTGCACCTGGTGTAATTGCTAGTGTAACAGTCGCAGGTATTTTGGTGATGGTACTCGAACTAACCGGGATTAAGCCTTATCAGTTAGGATCTGGAGTCTGGGGGCTACTAGTATCGACGGTTATATTTGTTGTCGTAAGCATCTTTACCAAAGCTCCGGAGGAAAAGGCATCGGAATTTATTGATTACATAAACGAGGAATTAAAACAGGAGCTAAAGTTAAAGAAAGTGAAATAAGTAAAATAAAGGCAGTCACCATTACTATGGTGGCTGCCTTTATATTTAAAATGCTTGAGCAGTTGCAATTCCTTTAAAGACATCAACCGCTTTGGAAATATCAACAGAAAAACCTTGCTCATTCATGGTTTCACCAATAAGGACAATGGCTCTCTCTAACATTTCTTCCGTTGTATTTCCCATATGACCGATGCGGAATGCTTTTCCGGCAAGATGCGCAAGCGCTCCCGCAACGATTAAACCTTTTTGTGCAAGTGCTGCCCGGAAGCCTGCATCATCTAGACCTTCAGGGTAAAGAATACAACTGAGAGTCGCAGCTGCAGCAGTTTCTTCAGCCAATGCCTCCATGCCGTATACAGCAAGTGCTGCTCGAACAGCTTTTCCATAAGCTGTGTGGCGTTTGTAACGCTTCTCCATGCCTTCTTCTAAAACGAGCCTCATGCCTTCGTTATAGGCGTAAACCAAGTTCACTGGTGGAGTGGCAAAGTATTTTTGCGGGTCATGCATGATTGGAATCCAGTTGTAAATGTCAGTATAATATCCTGGGACCTGTCCGAGCTTTTCGCGAGCGGCAAGGGCCGTTTGGTTAAAAGCGACAATCGCTAAACCTGGTGGGACACCAATTGCTTTTTGAGAGCCAGTTAAAATCACATCAATTTTCGCATTAGCTTCCCCATACTCTTTGCTCATGTCTTCTTCCATGGCTGCTGTTGCACAAACGCCATCTAGAATTACGAGTGCACCATGCTGTTTTATGATTGGGACAAGGACTTCTAAATCTGCAGCGACTCCTGTTGAGGTATCAGCATGGGTGATTGTAACCGCTTTATACTGAGTTCCGGCAAGCTGCTTTTCAACTTCAATTGGATCAACTTGCTTTCCCCATTCTGACTGGACAACATCAACTAAGACACCGAAAGCTTGGCCTAACTTGATAAAACGGTCTCCAAAGTACCCTTGGCTAATGACAAGAATTTTCTCTCCAGGCGCTACTGTATTAATGATTGCCATTTCCATTGCCAATGTACCAGAACCAGAAACTACAAAGACTTCTCCATCTGTCTTTAGCATTTCTTTTGTTCGTTCAAGAGCTTCTCGAAAGATCGCCGCAAATCTAGCATCCGTATGGCTACGAGTCTCTTGTGCCAATGCATCATAAATGGAGTCTACCACTGGCGTTGGTCCAGGGATTAGCAACATTTCCTCATTCCGCAATCGTTCCATCTCCTTTATCACTAAAAATAGAAAAATGTACCTATTCCTATTGTACAAAAAAATAAGAAAATTAGCTTTCCTTTTCATCACGAGTTTTGAACAATTAGTAAAATAGTGGAAACACAATTAATCCTACGCTCCAAAAAATTAACTTATTTAAACTTTGGAAACTTTACGCTCGCCCTTTGTATTAACTGACAATGGAAAAATCATTTTCCGTTTCTGCTCTAAGTATTTCCACTGCACATTTTATTGAGAACTCCATATCCTATAACGAGTAACACTATCCGCCGATGGAAAAGGTTATTGTTACGGAGTGCATTCCCAAAGATGGGAAAGTCTAGTAAAATCTTTACTTTCCTGTTGACGGATAATCAATCCTCATGTATGATTATCCTGCTTTACATTATCTAGGTGAAAGGTGGGTAGTTGAGAGAGTTTTTAAGTCAAATTAAAGCGCCAGGACTAATTCTGTTCGGAAAAGAATTAGTTGACGAGGTGGAGGTTTATCGAGTTTTTCGGCGGATGCCTCCCGGCTGAACAGCACAGCCGCACAATCTCTACTTTAAAACATTAAGGTAACTTAATGCACAAAGAGTAGGGAATGCTAAAACTAGAATGATGTGTTATTTAACAGAGATAAGGGGGCAAGGAGCCCCCAAGGCTTCTTGCCCTCTATCGTCCAGGGAGGAATAGAAGTATGTGTGGTATTGTTGGATATATTGGATATAACGATTCAAAGGAAATTTTATTAAAAGGTTTAGAAAAGCTAGAATATCGTGGGTATGATTCTGCGGGTATTGCTGTAATCAATAATGAAGGTGTACATGTTTTTAAAGAAAAAGGTCGAATTGTTGATTTAAGAGCTGCAGTGGATACGAATGTTGAAGCGAGCACAGGAATTGGTCATACACGTTGGGCGACACATGGTGTACCAAGTAAAACCAATTCCCATCCGCACCAAAGTGCGTCAGGCCGTTTTACGCTTGTTCATAACGGAGTAATTGAAAATTATGATTTGTTAAAGCGCGAGTACTTGCAAAATGTCTCCATGAAAAGTGAAACTGATACGGAAATCATTGTTCAATTGGTTGAACTATTTGCGAACGATGGTTTATCAACAGAAGAAGCGTTTCGTAAGACGCTTACCCTTTTACATGGTTCTTATGCACTTGCCCTTATTGATAATCAAGATCAAGAAACGATTTATGTCGCTAAAAACAAAAGCCCACTTCTTGTTGGTTTAGGTTTTGGCTTTAATGTGGTGGCGAGCGATGCAATGGCGATGCTGCAAGTAACGGATAAATATGTTGAACTGATGGATAAAGAAATGGTCATCGTGAAAAAAGACGAAGTAACCATCCAAAATTTAGACGGTGAAGTCATCAACCGTGAGCCATATACAGCGGAATTAGATGCGAGTGATATTGAAAAGGGAACTTACCCACACTATATGCTAAAAGAAATTGATGAGCAGCCAGCTGTTATGCGTAAAATTATCCAGAATTATCAAGACCAGAACGGCGAACTTAAAATTGATGCTAACATTGTTTCAGCGATGAATGATGCGGATCGAATTTACATCGTGGCGGCTGGGACTTCTTACCATAGTGGTTTAGTTGGGAAACAGTTCATTGAAGAAATGGCACAAATCCCGGTAGAAGTTCATATTTCGAGTGAATTTGGCTACAACATGCCACTTCTATCGAAAAAGCCATTGTTTATATTCCTTTCTCAAAGTGGTGAAACGGCAGACAGCCGTCAAGTTCTCGTTCAAGTAAAAGAAATGGGACATAAATCGTTAACCATTACAAATGTACCTGGATCTACGCTTTCACGTGAAGCTGATTATACGCTTCTACTACATGCAGGTCCCGAGATTGCGGTTGCGTCAACAAAGGCGTATACAGCACAACTTGCGGTCTTAGCGATTTTAGCTGAAGTAACAGGGAAAAGCCGTGGTTTGGAACTTTCCTTCAGTCTTATTCAAGAACTAGGAATTGTGGCGAATGCAATGGATGTCCTTTGTGACTCTAAAGAAGAGTTTGAAGCTATTGCCCGTGAGTACTTGGCAACAACTCGTAACTGCTTCTTCATTGGTCGCGGAATCGACTATTACGTTGGTCTTGAAGGTGCCTTAAAGCTTAAGGAGATTTCTTATATTCAAGCAGAAGGATTTGCAGGTGGCGAATTGAAACACGGTACCATTGCGCTAATTGAAGATGGTACTCCTATTATTGCACTTGCAACACAGGGTTTTGTAAACCTAAGCATTCGTGGAAATGTAAAAGAAGTAGTAGCTCGTGGAGCAAATCCATGTATCATCAGCATGGAAGGTTTAAATATGGATGAAGACCGCTTTGTCATCCCAGAAGTACACCAAACGTTAACACCTCTTATCTCTGTTGTACCAATGCAGTTGATTTCTTATTATGCTGCATTACACCGTGACTGTGACGTTGATAAGCCAAGAAACTTAGCGAAGTCAGTTACAGTAGAATAATTTTTGCGAAAGCAGGGGGACTTATTATGTAGCTGTCTTATTCTTCTTCTCCATGCTAAAAAGTCGGTAGCTACTGTTAAATAGTTGGTATCCAGAGCGGAAGGAAGAGTGAGGAAAAAAGAGCAGGCGAACAATATGTACTCAATCA
>Ga0182742_1002928_pt1 | contig 17773 bp, 18 predicted proteins | sample eDN5th37CBELigMG_FD_128880 | JGI IMG/M metagenome (GOLD analysis project Ga0182742, IMG submission 128880) | Enriched Miracle-Growth compost microbial communities from Emeryville, California, USA - eDNA 5th pass 37_C BE-Lig MG (version 2)... ...
ATAATAAAGAATCCTGTAATAATATCACGAACAAGGTTTTGTGCTCCAAAACCAACTGCAAGTCCAACGATCCCTGCCCCTGCAAGCATCGCACTTACATCTATGGTTAATGTTGATAATATCATCATAAAGGCAATAAAGTACACTACATACGTAAGGATATTTTGTAGTAACTTTAAAAGAGTTGCCTCTCTTCGCTCCGATACGCGTAATGGAGAACGAGTTCTGACTTTAAAGACATTTTCAATCATCACTTTTCCAACTTTTATGAAAATGCCTGAAAGGATAAAAATCGCAATAATCTTCAGTGCTCCTTCTCCTAAAGAAAGCCATAAATCTTCGTTCATTGCTTTTTCTTTTATATCATTTAATATTTTCTCCCAGTATTTCATTAAATCACCTCATCATATATTGTTGGAGATTTTACTTATTTTATCAATTTCCATACTCCCTTTGTAGTATAAAGGGTTTCCTCCTTCAAATTACCTAAATTCCTTCTACCAAAGAGTTCCCAAGACCTGTCTAGTAAAATGGAATTTCTCCTTCTAACTACCCTTTTTCCAAATTACATAAACAGTACGTATACAATTCGTTTTTCTTCCGTATACTGTTACTACAATTTACGAAGGAGTGGACCCAGTGAACTTGAAATCTAGCTTTTTTGAAAAGAAAGAAGACAATGGTGCAAGGATTTCCTATGACGATCAACGTGCTTCTCACAAACTAGCAATTGAACTAGTTTCTATTCTACCAGTAGCTACCATTGAACGTCCGATTGTATTTGTTTGTATTGGAACTGACCGTTCAACAGGTGATTCATTGGGACCACTCGTCGGCACACTTCTTGAAGAAAAAAGAATGAACTCCTTTTACGTTTATGGAACCCTCGAGGACCCTATTCATGCGGTGAACTTAGCTGAAAAGCTTGAGGACATCAAAGCGAAACATTTTAATCCTATTATCATCGCGATTGATGCTTGCTTAGGTCGTCTCAAAAGTGTTGGTTTCATACAACTGGCAGATGGCCCTGTCAAACCAGGAGCTGGTGTAAATAAAGAACTTCCATCTGTAGGTGATTACCATATCACTGGAATTGTTAATGTGAGTGGATTTATGGAATACTTCGTCCTACAAAACACTAGATTAAACTTAGTTTTAAAAATGGCTAAAGTCATAGCGAATGGAATTTATCAAGCTAGTGTTACTTATCCACCTGTTAATAGGTGGAAGAATATTGGACACCACATAACGAAAGACGCAATTAGTGGAAGAGAATAACAAAAAGAGGCCTTTAATTAGAAGGCCCCTTTTTGTTATCTTAGTATAGTTTCAACAAGTGACATGATGGTCACAATTAAAGCAACTACTAAAATACCTGGAAGCATATTGGCCACTCGTATTTTCGTAATTCCTGTAATATTTAACCCAATAGCAAGAATCATAATTCCGCCTGTAGCGGTCATTTCAGCGATAAAGCTAGTCATAAGTGCATCTGGTACTACGCGATCAATCTGGGTAGCAAAAGCGGCTATAGCTCCTTGATAGAGCATGACCGGAATAGCAGAAAAAATAACACCGATTCCAAGAGTGGTTGTCAAAAATAGTGCAGTAAATCCATCAATAATGGATTTTGTATATAAAACATCATGATCACCCCTAATGCCGCTATCAAGTGCACCAATAATAGCCATCGCACCTATTACAAAGATAAGCGTTGCCGTTACAAATCCTTCTGCAATGCTTCCTTGCTGGGAGCTCCCTACTTTCCTCTCTAACCATGCACCTAGAGCATTCAACTTCCCATCTAAATCTAGCCATTCGCCAAGCACAGAGCCAATTACAAGACTAATGATGACAATGAGAAAATTTTCACTTTTGAAACCCATTTGAAGTCCTAGCACAACCACTGCAAGACCAATACTAAACATAACTGTTGTTTTCATTGATTCTGGAATTCTATGAAGAAGCTTCCCCAACAATGCCCCTACCACAATCAATAATCCATTTACAAGAGTACCTAATAAAAACATACCATCCACCTATTATAATTATTTCGTTTCTCGAAAAAGCATGCTAACAATTTTGCATGAAATTCACAAAAAAAACCATCCCATTTGATGGTTTTTAAAATATCTATTTTAATTAGGATTCTTGATTATTATTTAATAATTCGAGAATTCTTTCTAAATCATCTTTTGAGAAAAACTCTATTTCAATTTTCCCTTTATTTTTAGACTCTTTAATATTGACAGTTGTGCCAAATCTCTCACGTAAAAAGCCTTCGCGTTCTTTAATAAAAACATTTTTCTCTGGCCTTGGCTTCTTTGTTTCACGTGGAACATTATCATTCAACTGTTGAATAAGTTGTTCTAACTGGCGAACATTTAAGCCTTCTTTCATTACTTTCTCAGCAATTAGAGGTAACTTTTCCTTCTTTCTAAGACCAAGTAAGGCACGACCATGCCCCATTGAAATCTTTCCATCTGAAATCAGCTGTTGGATTTTGGGTGGCAGTGTTAACAAACGGACGAAATTTGCAATATGTGGTCGACTCTTCCCTAGTCTTTTAGCCAACTGCTCCTGTGTTAAAGAGAGCTTTTCCATTAGTAACTGATAGGCTGCCGCTTCTTCTATCGGGGTCAAATCTTCTCTTTGTAAGTTCTCTAGTACAGCAAGTTCCATCATTTGTTGTTCAGTTAATTCTCGAATGACAACAGGAACTTTTTCAAGCCCCGCTTCTCTTGCTGCTCGAAAGCGTCTTTCACCAACAACAATATCATAGCCCTTTATACTTTTTCTAACGATTATAGGCTGTAAAATACCATGCTCAATAATTGACTGCTTTAGCTCTTCAATTGCCTCTTGGGTAAAGATCTTTCTCGGCTGATAAGGATTAGGACGTATTTCTTTCAAACTAACATCCGTAATCGATTCCTGTTTGTTTGGCTCCTCGATGTTTGCAAAGAACGCATTTAACCCTTTTCCGAGTCCTTTAGCCATGCGAAACCACTTCCTTTGCCAAATCTAAATAGACTTCTGCACCTCTAGATTTTGGATCGTAAATGATAATCGGCTCCCCATGACTCGGTGCTTCACTTAAGCGGATATTTCGGGGAATAATGGTTTTGTATACTTTATCTTGAAAATACTTCTTTACTTCTTCAATTACCTGTAGTCCAAGATTTGTTCTGGCATCTAGCATCGTAAGAAGGACACCTTCGATTTTTAAATCTTGGTTTAAATGCTTCTGGACGAGTCGAACGGTATTTAGAAGTTGACTTAACCCTTCAAGTGCGTAAAATTCACATTGAACAGGGATAATAACAGCATCTGAGGCAGTTAACGCATTTAAGGTCAATAAACCTAATGATGGTGGACAGTCGATAATAACATAATCGTAAGATCCTTTTACTTCCTCAAGTGCCCTCTTTAATCTCACTTCTCTTGATATGGTTGGAACAAGTTCAATTTCTGCACCTGCTAACTGAATCGTAGCGGGGATAGCATATAGGTTTTCAACGGATGTAGGCATGATAACTTCCTTTGCCTCCACGTCATCAACTAATACATCATATATACATTGCTCCACGTCAGCTTTTTCAATACCAACACCACTTGTGGCATTTCCTTGTGGATCAACATCAACTAGCAATACTTTTTTCCCTATATATGCTAAGCAGGCACCTAGGTTTACAGAAGTTGTTGTTTTACCAACTCCTCCTTTTTGATTCGCAATGGCAATAACTTTCCCCAATGGTGTCACCTACCTTTATCTTCAATAATAACATTTACATTTGAAAACTTTTAAAAAGACAATCACGTATTCTATTCTATCATGAAAAAGATAGGAGAATCATACTTTTTATTTCCCAAGGGCGTTAATTGAAAAAAATAACAAAAATGAGGTACTTAGTAAAGTTCGATTTCCGTTCCGGGTGGACGCTTTCCGCGGGCGGGGCCGAGCCGCTTCCCTCGCTACGCTCAGTCCAGGGTCTCGACTATCCCGCTTTTCCCGCAGGAGTCGCCACCCTCCACTCCAATCTAATAAAGTATTTGCTTATCATTTTTAAAAATTTAGTGGTAACCTCCATGATGAAGAAAAACCAATTCAGTTAGTCTAGCTACAGTTTGGGAAACTTATATAGAAGTAGCAAATCACCTCCGTCACATCATGAAATAAAACAAATATATGAAAGACGTAAAAAATGATTGTTCGAGACTTTTCTGATGCAAAAGGAAAGAATTGTATACGTTGGACACCCCTACGAGGTCTAAAAAATTGTCCATGATGCAGGCATGCTAATTTTTGCTGCCATTAATTTAAAGAAACTGAAACTTGGACTTGGCTAGGTGCTTGATGATAAATCTAAAAGGGGTTTTAAACAAAGTTATAAGAGGATATCTACTGAGTGGAGCGGAGATCAGCCTTTTCTCTACCATCCAAACAAAAAAATGACAAAAGGCAGCGAGAAGCTACCTTTTGTCGACAATCTTAGATAAGCTCAATTAAGCTTCTCTTAATCTATTATTTCTTTTTAGGAATTTTGATTGTTATTTGGTAGAAATCATCAAACTCTTCCTCTTCTGAGTTTAAGTTGATGCCACTATCAGAAACCATGGACAGAGATTGACGAATGGTATTAACGGCAATTCTAACATCTTTGCTAAAAGCCTTTCGCTTCGGTTTTGGCTTTTCTGACGTTTCAGCTAGAAGTTTCGCCACTCGATCTTCTGTTTGTTTTACATTTAAGTTTTTCTCAATAATTTCTTCTAGTAATTTTATTTGCTTCTCTGCATCTTTCAAAGGAATGAGAGATCGCGCATGTCTTTCGGTAATTAATTTATTTAGTAGTGCTTCTTGTACCTCTTGCGGCAGCTTTAATAGGCGAAGCTTATTGGCTACAGTGGATTGTCCCTTCCCTAGCCTTTGCGCAAGAGCTTCTTGAGTTAAATTGTGTAATTCCAATAGCTTCCCATAGGCAATTGCCTCTTCAATTGGTGACAGTTCTTCTCTTTGAAGGTTTTCTATTAATGCGACAGAAGCCGTTTCTGTATCATTCATATTTTTCACAATGGCAGGGGCTTCATCCCAACCAAGTTTTTTCATCGCTCTCCATCTTCGCTCACCGGCAATGATTTCAAACGTACCTTCTTCAAATTCTCTTACAACAATTGGCTGGATGATCCCATGTATGTGAATCGTCCGTGAGAGTTCTTCAATTTTGTCCTCATCAAATACCGTCCTTGGCTGGAAGCGATTTGGAACAATTGAATCAATTGGTATTTTCTTTATCTCTTCATGATCTGCTTCGGTTAATACTTCAACCTGTTCTTCCGTCCCAGCTTGTCCCTCTTTTTCGCCTAGGCCAAAAAAGCGTGTGAAAGTCTGCTTCATCACCCTGCACCACCTTTACGAAACTCCCTAATAATGTATTCTATAAAAAAAATCAAGTTCCTGCCCAAACATGCAATGATTGATTATTTTATCCTACATACTTACTAAAATTATGCCATAAAATGAGCTAAAATGTAACTCTATTCAATTGGTGTTTTATTCGGGGTCCCAGGTTTTCTAGGGTATTTTTTTGGTGTCGCCTTTACCTTTTCTACAATAATAATATTTCTTTCACTTTCCTCGATAGGAAGTAAGAATGAATATGTTTCTTTCAAGGATCCTCCGAGTGTGGCAATTGCTTTTTTTCCAACTTCCAACTCATCTTTTGCATGAGCCGCCTTCATAGCTACAAAGGTTCCCCCCACCCTGACAAGCGGCAAGCAAAGCTCACTTAATACAGATAATCGTGCTACCGCTCGAGCTGTAACTAGATCGTATTGTTCTCTGTATTCCTTGTTTTGACCAAATGTCTCTGCTCGGTCATGAATAAAGGTTACTCCATCAAGTTGTAGTTCCTTTGCAAGATTCTCCAAAAAGGTAATTCGTTTGTTTAAAGAATCAACAATGGTTACCTGTAGATGAGGAAATGCAATTTTAATTGGGATGCTAGGGAATCCTGCTCCCGCTCCCACATCACAAAGACTTAACGGTTTTGAAAAGTCATAATAAAACGCAGCAGATACACTATCATAAAAATGTTTTAAATAGACGTCCTCTTTATCTGTAATAGCCGTCAAATTCATCTTTTCATTCCACTCCACTAATAAGTGGAAATATTGTTCATATTGGTTAATCTGTTGAGGAGAAAGTTCAATCCCCTTCTCCTCTAACATTTTAATAAATAACTCTGTATTCATGCGGTACCTTCTTCCTCACAGCGGAAAAATTTTACTTTATACATCATTTGAAACACGTGCTATTTTTCCCTGTTCCAAATAAACAAGTAAGATGGAGATATCTGCAGGGTTTACTCCTGAAATTCTTGATGCTTGAGCGATGGATAATGGGCGCACCTGCTTCATTTTTTGTTTTGCTTCTGTCGCAATTCCAGAAATGGCATCATAGTCGATATTATCAGGAATCTTTTTATTCTCCATTTTCTTCAGACGATCCACTTGTTGTAAAGATTTTTCAATATACCCTTCGTATTTCACTTGGATTTCTACTTGTTCTTTAATATCAAAATCTAAGTCAATCTCAGATGGGACAATGGCTTCAATATGTTGATACGCCATCTCTGGTCGTTTTAGTAGGTCCGAAGCCCGGATACCATCCTTTAACTCACTTCCACCCTGAGCTTTAATGAGTTCTTGAACTTCTGGCTTAGGTTTAATGATAATACCTTCTAGTCGTTCCTTCTCCGCTTCAATCGCTGCTTTTTTTGTTAAAAAGCGTTCATAGCGCTTTTCAGAAATAAGTCCCACTTTACGACCAATTTCGGTTAAACGTAAATCAGCATTATCGTGACGTAACAACAATCGATATTCCGCCCGAGAGGTAAGCAATCGGTAAGGCTCATTCGTTCCTTTAGTCACAAGGTCATCGATCAATACCCCTATATAAGCTTCCGAACGGCTAAGAATGACTTCTTCTTCACCTAATGCTTTTCGACCCGCGTTCATACCAGCCATTAACCCTTGGCCTGCGGCTTCCTCATAACCTGAAGTCCCATTAATTTGTCCTGCTGTGTAAAGGTTCTGAATGACTTTCGTTTCAAGCGTTGGCCATAGCTGTGTCGGAACGATAGCATCATACTCGATGGCATATCCTGGTCTCATCATTTGAACATTTTCAAGACCCGGAATGGTCTTTAAAATTTGATGTTGAACTTCCTCTGGTAAGCTTGTTGATAATCCTTGAACGTATACCTCTTGTGTGTTTCGTCCCTCTGGCTCTAAGAAGATTTGGTGTCGTGGCTTATCGTTGAAACGAACAACCTTATCCTCTATGGAAGGACAATATCTTGGACCAGTTCCTTTAATCATGCCTGAATACATAGGAGAACGGTGCAAATTATTATCAATTAATTGATGAGTCTGTTCGCTCGTGTAGGTTAACCAACACGGCAGTTGATCCGTAATAAATTTGGTTGTTTCATACGAAAATGCTCTTGGCTCATCATCACCAGGTTGAATCTCCGTTTTGCTGTAATCAATGGTATGACTGTTCACACGTGGAGGAGTTCCCGTTTTAAACCGAACAAGATCAAAACCTAGCTCTTCGAGGTGTTCGGAAAGCTTAATAGATGGCTGCTGATTATTTGGTCCACTTGAGTACTTTAGTTCACCAAGGATGATCTCACCACGAAGGAAGGTACCAGTAGTAATAACAACCGTTTTTGCTTCATAAGTTGCGCCGGTCTTTGTAATTACTCCTTTACATATTCCATCCTCAACAATAAGACGCTCTACCATGCCTTGAACTAAGGTTAGATTTTTTTCATCTTCTAATGTTTTCTTCATTTCATGCTGATAACTAAATTTATCCGCTTGCGCACGTAATGCACGTACGGCTGGTCCCTTACCTGTATTCAGCATTCTCATTTGGATATGCGTTTTGTCGATGTTTTTCCCCATTTCTCCACCGAGAGCATCTATTTCACGCACAACAATTCCTTTTGCTGGTCCACCAACAGAAGGATTACATGGCATAAAAGCCACCATATCTAAATTAATGGTAATCATTAATGTTTTTGCACCTTGACGCGCAGCAGCCAAACCCGCTTCACAGCCGGCATGTCCCGCTCCAATGACGATCACGTCATAATTTCCAGCACTATATTGCATCATGCTGCCTCCTTGTATCTATAAAAAAATTATTTACCTAAACAGAACTGCGAGAATAACTGGTCAATTAAGCTTTCATGGATAGACTCTCCAATAATCTCCCCTAAGAGCTCCCAAGTTCTTGTAAAATCAATCTGTACAATATCAATTGGAACTCCACTTTCCACACCTGCGATCGCTTCTTCTATAGTGTGTAATGCCTGGTGAAGTAGGGCGATATGTCGACTATTGGATACATATGTGATATCACCTGTTTCAATCGATCCAGAGAAGAAAAGAGCAGCAATCGCCTCTTCTAAATCATCGACGCCCTGGTCTTCAAGTAAAGAGGTCGTGACAAGTGGACTTTTCCCTGTCAGTTCTTTAACTTTCTCCATATCAATCTTTTGAGGAAGATCTGTTTTATTAATAATGACGATAACATCCATTCCTTCAACAGCCTTAAATAGGTTTTCATCTTCCTTTGTTAGGTCATCCGAATAGTTCAGAACTAGTAAAATGAGATCAGCTTCTTTTAACACTTGTCTTGATTTTTCTACGCCAATTCTTTCTACAATATCCTCTGTCTCACGAATACCTGCTGTATCTAATAAGCGAAGCGGTACCCCACGAACATTAACATACTCTTCAATGACGTCACGTGTCGTTCCAGGAATGTCCGTAACAATTGCTTTATTTTCCTGAACCAAACTATTTAGTAGAGAGGATTTTCCAACGTTAGGTCTTCCGACAATCACTGTTGATAAACCCTCACGTAAGATTTTTCCTTGTTGAGATGTTTCGAGTAACTTTTTCATTTCTACCCTAACTAGATTCGCTTTTTCTAAGAGCATGTTATGCGTCATTTCTTCCACATCATCATACTCTGGATAGTCAATATTCACTTCCACATGAGCTAAAGTTTCAAGAATTTCCTGTCTCAACCTCTGAATAAGCTTTGATAGTCGACCTTCCATTTGGCCTAGTGCTACGTTCATGGCACGATCGGTTTTGGCACGAATCAAATCCATCACAGCTTCTGCTTGTGATAAATCAATCCTACCGTTTAAAAAGGCACGTTTTGTGAATTCACCTGGTTCTGCCAACCTTGCTCCAGCTCGTAATACCAATTGTAGGACACGATTAACAGACACAATTCCACCGTGGCAATTGATTTCTACTACATCTTCTTTCGTAAATGTATGTGGTCCTTTCATCACAGACACCATTACCTCTTCAGCAACCTCACCTGTTTTTGGATCCAGTAAGTGACCGTAATGAATGGTATGTGTTTGCACATCTATCAAACGTTTATTTCTTTTTCCTCTAAATAGTTTATCAGCAATTTGGATTGCTTCATCTCCACTCAGACGAACAATCGCAATCGCTCCTTCACCAAGCGGTGTCGATATTGCCGCAATTGTATCAAATTCCATTGCCTTCACCTCTTCCCGTTAAGGGACATGTATATTCCTTATCTTCATCTATGTCACGAAACTTTACTCATTAAAAGCATCTTTTCCCAAATTATTAGAATAGCACAGTCATTTCTAATAAAAAAGAATTATCCACAAACAAAAAAGTGCATTATGCTCTATCATAACTTATCCACATGTGAATAACAAGAAAAGCGGAGGAAGCTGGTCAGGGGCGACAGGCATAAGACGAGTCACGCAGGAAGGCCTGCCTTCTGGAGTGAATTGGCTTATGACCCGAGCCCCTAGCTTCCGGAGCTGGACAAAGAAAAGCGGAGCCGACTGTTCTGACCCGACAAGCATAAGACAAGCTCAGTAGGAAAGCCTGCTTTCCGGAAGGGATTGACTTATGACCTCGAGGGTTAAGGAGGCGGAGCTGGACAAAGAAAAGCGGAGGAAGCTCGGGAGGAAACCCTGGTATCAACTTTCCCATTACAAACACAAAAAAAAACGACCCCACCAAAGCGGGATCGCTTATCAAACTCTTATTTATTCGGTGTAATCACGATGTAACGATTGGGCTCGACTCCATCAGAGTATGTTTTCACTCGCTTATTACCCATTAAAGCTGTATGAATGACTTTTCTTTCATACGATGGCATTGGTTCGAGCGATACTCTTTGGCCTGTCCGAACGGCTTTAAAGGCAAGTCTATCAGCCAATTGCATGAGTGTATCATTTCTTCTTTTTCGATAATCTTCTGCATCAAGCAATACATTTACGTATTGTTCCGCATATCGATTAATAACTAGCTGCGTTAAATATTGTAGTGAATTTAAAGTTTGTCCTCTTTTTCCAATTAGGAGGGCAATCTTTTCTCCTGCAAGGATAAATTGAACTTGTTTACCTTCTTTTATCACTTCAATATCAACTGGTGAACCCATTTTGTTCGCTACATCAGTTAAAAAGTTCTTTGCTTCTTCAATCGCATCAATTTTTTTAGATACTTTAACAATAGCCGGACGGGTTCCAAAAATACCAAATAGCCCCTTCTTCCCTTCGTCAACTATCGCTATCTCTGCACGATCTCTTGTTGTTTCTAGTTGAGCTAAAGCTGACGCTACTGCTTCTTCAACGGAATTACCCGTAGCAGTTACCTCTCTCACTTTTTCGCTCCTCCTGATTTACCAGTTTCAGCAACCTTTTTTAAATCTGGACCTTTAATAAAATATGTTTGAACAATCATAAAGATGTTCCCTACTACCCAATACAGTGATAAAGCTGCTGGGAAGGTAAATGCAAACACAACAATCATAACCGGCATAATGTAAAGCATCATTTGCATTTGAGGATTATTCTCTACACCCGCCATCATAATTTTCTGTTGGATGAAGGTGGTGATCCCGGCTACAATCGGTAAAATATAGAATGGATCCGGAGACCCAAGGTCAAACCATAAGAAGTTATGCTCTGCAATCTCTCTCGTACGAGATATCGCATGATAAAATCCAATTAAAATTGGCATTTGAATGATTAATGGAAAACAACCTGCAAGTGGATTTACTCCATGCTGCTGAAATAGCGCCATTGTTTCCTGTTGAAGCTTTTGTTGTGTTTTTTGATCTTTTGAACTATATTTTTCTCTTAACTTTTGCATCTCTGGCTGAATAGCTTGCATGGCCTTAGAGCTCTTTGTTTGCTTGATCATTAATGGTAAAATCACCAAACGAATCAAAAGTGTTACTAAAATAATACCTAATCCAAAGTTCCCGCCAGCAAACTCCGCTGTTTTGACAATTAATAACGATAATGGGTATACAATATACTCGTTCCAAAAACCTTCGCTTTCTGCTGTAATCGGCTTATTATACTCTGTACAGCCCGTAAGTAGTGCCATCAGAAATATGAGGCCGATTAAAAGAAGAAGTTTCTTTTTCAACCGTTTTTTCCTCCTTAATATCTAATATCCTCCAAGTATGTACACTTCAATCTTTAGATGAAAAAAGAAACACACTACTTGTTCGTCTATTAATAATCCAAGTGTATTGTATCATTTTTTATAAGTACAATGCTTTAAAAAAATGCAATCACTTAGATTTTATTTCCTTCTTTCTACTCTAGCATTTAAAACCTTTGCAAGTTTTAAAACATGAGTTAAACTTCCTTTTACTTCATGAAACGACATATCAGAAGCTGGTTTTCTCGCAATAATAATTAAATCATAGTCATTTTTCATATGTTCTTGTAGTTCTAGCAGGGCTTGTCTAATATATCTTTTCACTTGATTACGTGTTACAGCATTTCCAATCTTCTTGCTTACAGACAAACCAACACGAAAATGGGTTTGTTCTGGAGCACTTCGTAAATAAACAACAAATTGACGATTGGCTACAGAATTCCCCTTTTTATATACTTCTTGAAATTCTTTATTCTTTTTAATACGAAATTCCTTTTTCATTCAATACACCTACGATCAAGATTAAAGCAAGTGCTCTAGCTTCTGGAGGCGCACACTGCCCTTCCCATTATTTTCTTCTGTGTGAACATCTATACATAAATCGAACTCTTCTTTCACCTGAATGAGAAAAAAGACCACTGACGTTTCAGTGGCCTAAGCAGATAATACTTTTCTTCCTTTACGACGACGACGTGCTAATACTTTACGTCCGTTTGCAGAGCTCATACGACTACGGAAACCGTGAACTTTGCTGTGTTTACGCTTATTTGGTTGGTACGTTCTTTTCATTATATGACACCTCCCTGAGGAATAACTTTAAAGACAGTCCTTCTAATTATAGAGGCGACCTATAAAAAAAGTCAATAGCCTATCTTCGACTCCTTTTGACAGACAGAATATACAGAAACGATCTTCACTATTTAAAATTTTTTTGGCAAATTGCCTCAAAAACATATTTTTCAGCAACTGTTAATAACTTTCGACACGTTTCTCCATTATCCACAACGCTTATTGACAGCTTTTTCACAGTTTCTTTCACTGTGGACAATTTATACTCACAGCTTGTACTTGTTGTGGATAAACTTAAAAAACCATTGCGTCTACTTAATTTATTTGATATTATTATTGTGTTTTCACTCTGGATAAATTCATGTGGATAAATAGACTATCCACAGATTGTGGATATCTTGTGGATAGGTTATTCAGACCCTATGTAGAACGTTGTCCACAAGTCGTGGATATTGTCGAAATTCCTCATTACTTCTTATATATATACTTACCCACATTAACAGATTTGTATATTTATAAATTTATAGGTTGTACAGTTTGTATAACCTATGTTTTTTTGTGATCCTAACGGGAAACATAGAAGAAATTAGTAGACGGTTTACCACTTCAAAGATGGCATTTATATTCCTATAAAGGAGGGATCAGTTTGGAAAATATTTCGGATCTTTGGAATAACGCGTTAGCCAATATAGAGAAAAAAATCAGCAAGCCCAGCTTTGAAACGTGGCTAAAATCTACTAAAGCCCATTCTTTGCAAGGTGATACATTAACCGTAACGGCTCCAAATGAATTTGCTCGTGACTGGCTAGAAGAACGCTATTCGCAATTAATTGCTGGAATTCTCTACGATATAACAGGAGAAGAACTAGGTGTAAAATTCATCATTCCTCAAAATCAAAATGAAGTGGAAGATGACATTCCTATTCCACAAAAACGCAATATAAAAGATGACGATCATCAAGAGCTACCGTTAAATATGCTCAATCCGAAATATACTTTTGATACATTTGTTATTGGTTCTGGAAACCGATTTGCACATGCTGCTTCACTTGCAGTCGCAGAGGCACCGGCTAAAGCATATAATCCCCTTTTTATTTATGGGGGTGTAGGACTAGGAAAAACCCACCTTATGCATGCAATTGGCCACTATGTTCAGGATCATAACCCATCCGCAAAAGTTGTTTATCTATCTTCTGAAAAATTTACGAATGAGTTCATTAACTCTATTCGAGATAATAAAGCAGTTGATTTTAGAAATAAGTATCGTAATGTAGATGTTCTTCTTATTGATGATATTCAGTTTCTTGCAGGAAAAGAACAAACTCAAGAGGAATTTTTCCATACGTTTAATACGCTTCATGAAGAAAGTAAGCAAATCGTTATATCCAGTGACCGTCCGCCGAAGGAGATTCCGACTCTTGAAGATCGACTTCGATCACGCTTTGAGTGGGGTTTAATCACAGACATCACACCACCAGATTTAGAAACAAGGATTGCCATCCTTCGTAAAAAAGCAAAAGCTGAGGGATTAGATATCCCTAACGAAGTCATGCTATATATAGCCAATCAAATTGATTCCAATATTAGAGAGCTAGAAGGTGCATTGATTCGAGTCGTTGCATACTCGTCTCTAATAAATAAAGACATTAATGCTGATTTAGCTGCGGAAGCTTTAAAAGATATTATTCCAAGTTCGAAACCACGAGTCATTACCATTCATGAGATTCAACGAGTCGTTGGAGAGCATTTTAATGTGAAACTTGAGGATTTTAAAGCAAAGAAGCGTACGAAATCTGTTGCATTTCCTAGGCAAATTGCTATGTATTTATCAAGAGAATTAACCGACTTCTCCCTTCCGAAGATCGGCGAAGAGTTCGGAGGTCGAGATCATACGACCGTTATTCATGCTCACGAAAAGATTTCAAAGCTCATTCAGACAGATGCTCAATTTCAAAAACAATTGAATGAGATTAATGAACTTTTGAAAATTTAATACTGTGTATAACTTTCACTCGTTTACTCACAGTCTGTCCACATGTGGATAGGCTGTATTTCCTTTCGTTTGAGAGGGTTATCCACATACTCACAGGCCCTACTATTACTTCTACTATTTTTTTATAATAAAAATATATAAATAAACCTGATATTTCATTCATAACGGGGGGAATTATTTTATGCGTTTTATTATCCAAAGAGATCGCTTAGTTCAAAGCGTCCAGGATGTTATGAAGGCAGTAACTAGCAGAACAACTATTCCAATCTTAACCGGTATAAAAATGGTCGTTACAGAAGATGGTGTTACATTAACTGGTAGTGATTCAGACATTTCCATTGAATCATTCATTCCTAAGGAAGAAGCTGGTGATGAACTTGTTGAAATCAAACAAACAGGTTCCATCGTTCTTCAAGCGAAGTTTTTCAGTGAAATCGTAAAGAAATTACCTACAGATACAGTAGAAATAGATGTTCAGAACCATTTTCAAACTGTCATTCGTTCTGGTAAGTCTGAATTTAATTTGAATGGCCTTGATGCTGAAGAGTATCCGCACTTACCACAAATTGAAGAACAAAATGCATTTAAGATTCGTACAGACCTCTTAAAAGTTCTTGTTCGTCAAACAGTATTTGCCGTGTCCACCTCAGAAACACGTCCGGTATTGACAGGTGTAAACTGGAAGGTGGAAAACGGAGAGTTGATCTGTATTGCAACAGATAGTCACAGATTAGCTTTAAGAAAAGCAAAGGTCGATATTGAGAACGACATCAATTACAATGTCGTTATTCCAGGGAAAAGCTTAAATGAATTGAGTAAAATACTAGATGATACAAATGACCTAGTGGATATTGTCATAACAGAGAACCAAGTGTTATTTAAAGCTAAGCATCTATTGTTTTTCTCAAGATTGCTTGAAGGAAACTACCCTGATACCACTCGATTGATTCCTTCAGAAAGTAAGACAGAAGTAACCGTTAATACAAAAGAGTTCTTACAATCCATTGATCGTGCCTCCTTGTTAGCAAGAGAAGGAAGAAACAACGTAGTTAAATTTTCAACCATTGAAGAAAAAGTGATAGAGGTTTCCTCAAATACACCAGAAATCGGAAAAGTAGTTGAAGAGCTCCAAGCCCAAGCGATTACTGGTGAAGAGTTGAAAATATCTTTTAGTGCAAAATATGTAATGGACGCATTAAAAGCTTTAGAAGGACAAGAAATAAAAATTAGCTTTACAGGGGCAATGAGGCCGTTTATTATTCAACCTTTGAATGACGATTCTATTCTGCAATTGATTCTACCTGTAAGAACGTATTAAGAATAAGCTGCCAGTCTTCTGGTGGCTTTTCGTTTAACCCTTTGTATACAAACCAAATATTTAGTAAAATAAAGAGTAGACACGAAATACGCTCGTCATGAAAAATTACGAGAAATGAGTGAGGTTATTTGAGAGAAGAAGTGAAAATTGACACGGAATATATTACATTAGGTCAATTTTTAAAATTAGCAGGTGTGATAGATACCGGAGGAATGGCAAAGTGGTTCCTAAGTGAACATGAAATATTTGTCAATAATGAGCAAGATCAAAGGAGAGGTCGAAAGCTTAGAGCTGGAGATGTTGTTGAAATTCCTACCATCGGTTCATACATTGTCATGTAAAAGGAAGCAGGCTTCAACAAATGTGTTGAAGTCTCGCTTACTGTATAGGGATAAAGGATGTTATGAATATGTATATTGAGCATTTAGGGTTGAAAAATTATCGGAATTACGAAGAATTGACTATTAATTTCGAAAACAAGGTTAATGTCATCTTAGGTGAAAATGCTCAAGGGAAAACAAATGTCATGGAATCTATCTACGTATTAGCCATGGCTAAGTCTCATCGAACCTCTAATGATAAAGAACTTATTCGTTGGGATGAAGAATATGCTACAATAGAGGGACGGGTAAAAAAAAGTCACGGTCCTCTCCCGATGCAGCTGATTATTTCTAAAAAAGGAAAAAAAGCAAAATGCAATCATCTTGAGCAGCAAAAATTAAGTCAGTATGTAGGGAATATGAATGTGGTTATGTTTGCGCCTGAGGATCTTACACTCGTTAAAGGGAGTCCGCAGGTTAGAAGGCGATTTATTGATATGGAGATTGGACAAGTATCCCCTATTTATCTTCATGAAATGGGACAATATCAAAAAATTCTTCAGCAAAGAAACCATTATTTAAAAATGTTGCAGATTAAAAAGCAATCAGACAAAACGATGTTGGATATTTTAACGGAGCAATTTATTGATAAGGCTGTTCGTATCGTGGCCAAACGTTATGAATTCCTCCGAATGCTTCAAAAGTGGGCCATTCCTATTCATAGTGGAATTTCTAGAGGACTAGAAACGTTAAAGATTGAGTATAAACCTTCTGTTGATGTATCAGAAGAGCAAGATTTGTCGAAAATGGTAGAAGTATTCACTCATAAATTTGATAAAATAAAAACAAGAGAGATCGAACGTGGAACAACACTGTTTGGCCCTCATCGCGATGATATGCTCTTTTTTGTCAATGGACGTGATGTACAAACGTTTGGATCTCAAGGTCAGCAACGGACAACTGCCTTATCCGTTAAGCTAGCAGAAATTGAACTTATTCATTCGGAGATTGGGGAATACCCTATTTTACTCTTAGATGATGTTCTTTCTGAGCTTGATGATTATCGCCAATCTCACTTGTTAAACACCATTCAGGGTAAAGTACAAACATTTGTAACAACAACAAATGTGGATGGAATTGACCATCAAACGCTTAAAGAAGCGTCAACCTTTACCGTTGATAGTGGGACAATTAAACAAATCTTATGAGGTGGTCATATGTATGTTCATATTGGAGAAGAGACATTGGTACGAGCAATAGATATCGTTGCCATCATAAGTAAAGAAAGTGTCGTCTCATCATCACAGATGAATGAGTTATTAACGAATGATCGTTTAGTGGTTGTGGATCTTTCGAAAGGTGGATATAAGTCTATCGTGATCACGAAGGATAAAATCTATTATTCACCATTATCATCTGGAACATTAAAAAAACGCTCTTAAAAATAAGCAGTTCAGTATTAGAATAATCTTAGTTCTCTTGCTAAGTGAAAATATATATTTGGTATGCGAAAATCAGTTGGTTTTCGTTTAATTGTGAAAGAAAGAGTAGGTGAACGGTTTATGGCAATGGAACAAAAAGAAGTCCAAGAACAATCATATGATGAAAATCAGATACAGGTTCTGGAAGGTCTTGAAGCCGTTAGAAAAAGACCGGGGATGTATATTGGTTCCACAAGTGTCAAAGGACTCCACCATTTAGTTTGGGAAATCGTTGACAATAGTATTGACGAAGCTCTAGCTGGCTTCTGTACAGAGATAAATGTTGTGATTGAAAAGGATAATAGTATTACAGTTATTGATAATGGCCGAGGAATACCTG
>Ga0182742_1002931_pt1 | contig 17766 bp, 17 predicted proteins | sample eDN5th37CBELigMG_FD_128880 | JGI IMG/M metagenome (GOLD analysis project Ga0182742, IMG submission 128880) | Enriched Miracle-Growth compost microbial communities from Emeryville, California, USA - eDNA 5th pass 37_C BE-Lig MG (version 2)... ...
CGGCCTCGACGATGTCGCCCGTCCCGGCCTCGCCCTTGGAGCGGATCATCGCCGCGCCCTCGCCGATCCGGCGCAGCGCCTCGCCCAGGTTGGTGGCGCCGCAGACGAACGGCGCCTTGAAGCCCCACTTGTCGATGTGGTTGGCCTCGTCGGCGGGCGTGAGCACCTCGGACTCGTCGATGTAGTCGATCTCGAGCGCCTCGAGCACCTGCGCCTCGGCGAAGTGGCCGATGCGCGCCTTGGCCATGACGGGGATCGACACGGCCTCCTGGATGCCCTTGATGAGGATCGGGTCCGACATTCGCGCGACGCCGCCGTCACGGCGGATGTCCGCCGGCACGCGCTCGAGCGCCATCACAGCGGCGGCCCCGGCCTCCTCGGCGATCTTCGCCTGCTCGGCGTTGACGACGTCCATGATGACGCCGCCCTTGAGCATCTCGGCCAGACCGGCCTTCACACGGAACGTCGCTTCGTCTCTCATCGCCGTTCGATGTTAGCCGTGCGCGCATGTACGCTCTGGCGCATGAGCGCCGACACACCTGACCTGATCGGACCCGATGACGTCGCGTTCACGCTCGATCTGACGCCGGCGCAGCTGAAGATCGTCGACAGCGCGCTGCGCGCGATGCGCGACTCCTTCGGCCACGATCAGCCCGAGGTCCACCGGATCATCCACGAGGTGCTGGCGAAGCTGCCGGACGAGGCCTCCATCAAGGCCATCGACATCACGGAAGGCCGTTAGCGGCGGCGCGCCGGCGCGCGCCCGGGCGGCTGCGAAGGCTCGGGCCCCGGGTCCGGCACCGTCCACTCGCGCTCGACCGGCTCGCCGTAGGCGACGACCAGCTCCTCGTCCTCGTGGTGCAGGCGCAACGGCTTGGAGTGCGAGCGCAGCTCGTAGCGCACCCGGGTGTGCGTGATCTCGACCTGCAGGCAGCGCCCGCGGTAGCGCATCCGGAAGCACAGCCGTGAGAGCGCGCGCGGCAGCCGCGGGCGGAACCTGAGCTCCCCGCCGTACGAGCGCAGACCGCCGAAGCCGCCCACGGCCGCGATCCAGCAGCCGGCCAGCGACGCGATGTGCAGCCCGTCGCGCGTGTTGTTCTCGAGGTCGCCGAGGTCCATCAGCGCCGCCTCGCCGAAGTAGTCGTAGGCGAGGTCGAGGTGCCCGACCTCGGCCGCCACGGCCGCCTGGATGCACGCCGACAGCGACGAGTCGCGCACGGTCAGCGCCTCGTAGTAGGCGAAGTTGCGCGCCTTCTGCTCAGCGCTGAAGTGCTCGCCGCGTAGCAGCAGCGCCATCACCAGGTCCGGCTGCTTGACGACCTGGCGCCGGTAGAGCTCGACGTAGGGCACGTGCAGCAGCAGCGGGTACTGGAGGTCGTCGAAGTCCATCAGCTGGTGCCGGGTGAACTGCGCGTCCTGCGGGTGCACGCCGAGCCGCTCGTCGTACGGGATGTGCATGTCGCTCGCGGCGTCGCGCCAGCTCGCGATCTCCTCCTCGTCGACGCCGAGCGCGCGCGCCTGGTCGTAGTGGCGCGCCGCGGTGTCGGCGGCGACGCGCAGGTTCTGCTCGGCCATCAGGTTCGTGTAGACGTTGTCGTCGACCACGGCCGAGTACTCGTCCGGGCCGGTGACGCCGTCGATGTGGAAGACCCCGGCGTGGTCGTGGTGGCCGAGCGAGCGCCACAGCCGCGCCGTGTTCACGAGCAGCTCCAGCCCCGGGCCGGTCGCGAACTCCTCGTCGCCCGTGGCCCGCAGGTAGCGGATCACCGCGTCCGCGACGGCGGCGTTGATGTGGAACGCCGCGGTCCCCGCGGGCCAGTACGCCGAGCACTCCTGCCCGCGGATCGTCCGCCACGGGAAGGCGGCCCCCTTCAGCCGCAGCAGGCGGGCGCGCTCCTGCGCGAAGTCGAGCGTGCGGTGACGCCACAGCAGCGCGTCGCGCACCGCCTCCGGGTGCGTGTAGGTGAGCATCGGCAGCACGTACATCTCGGTGTCCCAGAAGACGTGCCCGTCGTAGCCGGGCCCGGTCAGGCCCTTGGCCGGGATCGCGCGCCGCTCGGCGCGCGCGCCGGCCTGCAAGGTGTGGAAGAGCGCGAAGCGGACGGCCTGCTGGAGCTCGCCGTCGCCGTCGATCACCACGTCCGCCGAGTCCCAGAAGGCCTCCAGGTACTCGCGCTGGGAGCGCACGAGCGCGTCCCAGCCCGTGCGCCGCGCGGCGGCGACCGCGGCCGCGACCTGGTCGCGCACGGACGGCAGCGAGCGCTGGCTCGACCAGCCGTAGGCCAGGAACTTCGTGAACCGCAGCGGCGCGTCCGGCGCGATCTCGGCGTTCATCCAGACGCGGCCGAGGTCGTCCTGGCACTCCGCGCCGGTGACGAGCCCGTCGACCTCCTCCACGACGTGGTCCATCCCGGCGGCCATCCGCAGCTTCGACGCGCGCGTGCGGTGCACGAGCACCACGCGCAGGCCGTGCTCCTCCTGCTGCTCGGCGATCAGCGGCGCCTCGAGCGCGGCGGCCGCGCGCGGGTCCGCGCTGCGCGGCGGGCCGGGCTCGTTGGCCACCAGCTCGGACTGCGCGACGACCCGCAGCGGGCGCCCGTCGACCGGGCGGACCTCGTAGCGGATCGCGGCGACGCTGCGCTGGGTGAAGGACACGATCCGGGTCGCGCGCAGCTCGATCTCGCGCCCGCTCGGCGAGCGCCAATGGACCTCGCGCCGCAGCTCGCCTGCGCGCAGGTCGAGCGTGCGCCGGTGCGCGAGCAGCTCGCCGTAGCGGATGTCGAACGGCTCGTCGTCGACCAGCAGCCGGATCACCTTGCCGTTGGTGGCGTTGATGATCGTCTGGCCGTCCTCCGGGTAGCCGTAGCCGGCCTCCGCGTACGGCAGCGGCCGCATCTCGTAGAACCCGTTGAGGTAGGTGCCGGGCAGCCCGAACGGCTCGCCCTCCTCGAGGTTGCCGCGCAGCCCGATGTGGCCGTTGGAGAGCGCGAACACGGACTCCGAGCGCGCGAGCCTGCCGAGGTCGAACTCCTCCTCGGTGACGGTCCAGGGGTGGACGGCGAAGTCGCTCACAGCAACTCGGCGAGGTCCTCGACGACGACGTCGGCGCCGTGGGCCAGCAGCGCGTCGCGGTGGCCGACGCGATCCACGCCGACCACGCACCCGAAGCCGCCGGCGCGGCCGGCCTCGACGCCGGCCAGCGCGTCCTCGAAGACCGCGCAGCGCGCGGGCTCGTGCTCGAGCCGGCGCGCGGCCTCCAGGAACGTGTCGGGCGCGGGCTTGCCGCGCAGGCCGGTGTCGTGGCCGTCGACGCGGACCTCGATGAAGCGGCTCAGCCCGGCCGCGTCGAGCACGGCCGCGGCGTTGTGGCTGGAGGAGACGACGGCGCGCCGCAGCCCGGCGCGCTCGGCGGCCTCCAGATATGCGCGCGAGCCGTCGTAGGCCTCGACGCCCTCGTCGCGGATGAGCTGCTGGACGAGCGCGTTCTTGCGCTCGCCGATCGCGTGGATCTCGGCCTCGCCCGGGTGCACCCCGCGCGAGGCCAGGAAGTCACGGACGCCGTCCTCGCGCGGCTTGCCGTCGACGTACTCGTTGTAGTCGTCGTCGGTGAAGCCGTAGTCGGCGAACGTCTGCGCCCAGGCCCGCGCGTGCACCGCCGCCGTCTTGGTCAGGACCCCGTCGAGGTCGAACAGACAGGCGCCGATGCCGTCGGGCAGGCCGAGCACTACTTCAGCCTAAAGGCACGGATGCGATCGTCGTAGGACGCGGTGTCGCGGGCGTAGACGCCGTAGGCGAGCGCCTGCAGGATCGACAGCAGGCCGGTGTGCGAGCGCACGAACGCGGGCGAGTTCGACGAGTAGTACAGGGTGCGCTCGGCGAGCTTGGAGACGTCCGAGAGCGTCGCGTCGACGATCGCCAGCGTCGCCGCGCGGCGGTGGCGGGCGATCTTCATCGCGCGGACCACGAGCGGGTGCGGACGACCGGCGCTGAGCCCGATCACCAGCGTGCGCTCGTCGATCCGTCCCAGCCGCGACAGCGCCTCCTGCGAGGGCGAAGCGGCGATCTCGGCGCGCACGTCGAGCAGCATCAGCAGATGCCGCAGGTAGGAGGCGAAGAACGCCATCTGGTCGGTGCCGGCGATCAGGATCCGCTCGGCCGCGGCGATCGCCTCGATCGCGCCGTCGACCTCCGAGCGCGAGATGCGCCGGGCGGTGTCCTCGACGTTGACGTGGTCGGCGGCGATGGCCTGCTCGAACGGTGACTGGTCGAGGCTGAACAGCGGCGTGACCGCCTCCGGCGCCTTCGCGGTCCGGTTGTGGTGGCGGTACTCCTCGCGCGCGGCCTCCTGCAACTCCGGGAAGCCCTCGAAGCCGAGCGCCTGGCTGAAGCGCACGACGGTCGAGGACGAGGTGTTCGCCCGGCGGGCGAGCTCCTCGGCGGTGTGGAAGGCGACCTCGTCGAGGTGGTCGACGACGTACTGCGCGACGTCCTTCTGCGAGCGTGAGAACTCGTCGAAGCGAGCGGAGATGTACGTGGAAAGCGTTTGGTGGCCGCGGGCGGCCGGGGGCATGGTGGCGGTCCTCGGCATGGCGAGGCGTCCTTTCGACGGCGGCTCCCTAACCTCCTCCCGGTAATGGAAAGGCTCCAGACCCGATTGGACGGCCTCGTCCTGCTCGCGCCCAAGGTGCACGGCGACAAACGCGGCTTCTTCGTGGAGACGTACCGTGCCGACACGGCGCGCCGGCACGGGATCCCCACCGACTTCGTCCAGGACAACCACTCGCGCTCGCGCCGCGGCACGTTGCGCGGCATCCACTTCCAGACGCATCCCGGCCAGGGCAAGCTGGTGCGCGTCGCCCGCGGCCGCGTCTGGGACGTCGTCGTCGACCTGCGCCGCGGCTCGCCGACGTTCGGCGAGTGGGAGGCGGTCGAGCTGACCGACGAGCGCAGCGAGGTGCTCTGGATCCCGGTCGGGTTCGGGCACGGCTTCCTCGTGCTCTCCGAGGACGCCGACTTCGTCTACAAGTGCACGAACTACTACGACCCCGCGACCGAGGCCGGGATCCGCTTCGACGATCCCGAGATCGGGATCGAGTGGCCGTCGGGGGTCGAGCTGCTGTATTCCGAGCGCGACGCGACCGCGCCGACGCTGGCCGAGATCCGCGACACGCTGCCGTTCACGGTGTGAACGGGCGCTACGCCCCCTCCCCCACCGGCGTCCTGCATCTCGGCAACCTGCGCACGGCGCTGCTGGCGTGGCTGTTCGCGCGCTCGGCCGGGTCGCGGTTCGTGCTGCGCGTCGAGGACCTCGACACGGGCCGCGTGCGCCCGCACTTCGTGGGCGAGCAGCTCGATGACCTGGCGGCGATCGGCCTGGACTGGGACGGGCCGGTGTGGGTGCAGTCCGAGCGCACCGCCGCCTACGAGGCGGCGCTGGCCCGGCTGCCGGTGTACGAGTGCTTCTGCACGCGGGCCGAGATCCGCGAGGCGGCGTCGGCCGCGCACGGGCCGGTCGGCATCTACCCGGGCACCTGCCTGGGGCTGGGCGCGGCCGAGCGCGCGGCGCGGATCGCCGAGGGCCGCAGGCCGGCGCTGCGGGTGCGCGCCGGCGCCGCCCGGGTGGCGTTCGAGGACCGCCTGACGGGCCGCCACGAGGGCGTCGTGGACGACTTCGTCGTGCGCCGCAACGACGGCGCGTTCGCCTACAACCTCGCGGTGGTGGTCGACGACGCCGCGCAGGGCGTCGAGGAGGTCGTGCGCGGCGCGGACCTGCTCGACTCGACGCCGCGCCAGCTCTGGCTCGCCCGCGCGCTCGGGCTGCCCGAGCCGGCCTACGCGCACGTGCCGCTGGTGCTCGGCCCGGACGGGCGGCGGCTGGCCAAGCGCCACGGCGACGTGACCCTGCGCGAGGTCGCGCCCGCCGACGCGGTGGCGTGGATGGGCGCCTCGCTCGGGCTGCGCGGCGCGACCGCGTCGGACTTCCTCGAGCAGTTCGACCCGGACGCGCTGCCGCGTGAGCCGACGACGTTCGCCGGATAGGCTCCGCTGGACATGGTCGGCCGCAAGGACGAGCGCGCCCGCCTGAAGGCGCTCCTCGACGCCGCGCGCGAAGGACGAAGCGGCGCGCTGCTGCTCTACGGCCCGCCCGGGATCGGCAAGACCGAGCTGCTGCGCTACGCGATCGAGCAGGCCGAGGGCTTCCAGCTGCTGCGGGCGCGCGGGATGGAGTCCGAGTCCGACATCCCGTTCGCCGGGCTGGGCGAGCTCGTCACGCCGCTGCTCGGCCATCTGGACGAGATCCCCGGGGTCCAGGCCACCGCGCTGCGCGGCGCGCTCGCGCTCGGGCCGGCGACGCCCGCGGACCGCTTCACGGTGCCCGCGGCGCTGCTGTCGCTGCTGGCGCGGGCGGCCGACGAGCGGCCCGTGCTGGCCGTGATCGACGACACCCAGTGGCTCGACGAGCCGTCGCTGGAGGCGTTCCTGTTCGCGGGGCGCCGGCTCGGCCAGGAGGGCGTGGCGCTGCTGGGCGCGATCCGCGACGACGCGCCCCGGCTCGAGGTGCCGGGGCTGGAGCGGCTGCGGGTCGGGCCGCTGGAGGACGACGAGGCGCGCGCGCTGCTCGGCGCCGACGTCGCGGCCGGGGTCGCGGACCGGCTGATCGAGACCGCCGCCGGCAATCCGCTGGCGCTGCTGGAGATCCCGGGCCTGCTGTCGGCGGGCCAGCTCGCGGGGCGCGAGCCGCTCGAGGACCCGCTGCGCCCGGGCACGAACGTCGAGCGGGCGTTCGCGGCCGCGGTCTCGGCGCTGCCCGACGCCACCCGGCGCGCGCTGCTGGTCGCGGCCGCGGCCAGCTCGCGGCGGCTCGACGCGCTCCAGCGCGCGGGCGTCTCGCTCGCCGACCTCGAGCCGGCCGAGGCCGCGCGGATCGTCGCGCTGGCCGACGGCGAGCTCGAGTTCCGCCATCCCCTACTGCGCTCGACCGTCTACCACGGCGCCTCGCTGCCCGAGCGGCGCGCGGCCCACGCCGCGCTGGCCGCGGCCACCGACAGCGCCGAGCGCGCCTGGCACCTGGCGGCGTGCGCGGTCGCGCCCGACGAGGAGGTCGCGGCGGCGCTCGAGCGCGCCGCGCTGGAGGCCCGCGAGCGCGGCGCCTACGCCACGGCGGCGCGGGACTTCGGCCGCGCGGCCCAGCTGACCCCGGAGGACGAGCCGCGCGCCCGGCGCCAGCTGGCCGCGGCGAGCGACTTCGTGCGTTGCGGCGAGACCGAGCGCGCGACCGGGATGCTCGACGACGCGGCCGCGCTGACCAGCGACCCGCTGCTGGCCGCCGACATCGAGCGCGTGCGCGGTCACGTCGGCATGCGCCGCGGCTCGCCCGTGGCCGCGCACGAGCGGCTCGTGCGCGAGGCCGACCGCGTCCGCACCCGCGACCCGCGGCGCGCCGCGGCGATGTTCCTGGAGGCGTCGGTGGCGCACGTGATGACGGGCGACATCGAGGCCATGATCGCCAGCGCCGAGCGCGCGCGAGCGCTGTCCGCGGGTGCCGAGCCGGCCGTCGAGCTGCTGGCCACGGCCGTGATCGGCGCGGGCCAGATCGCGCTGGGGGACGCGGGCGGGGTCGCGCTGCTGCGGGCCTGCGAGCCGTACCTGATGGAGGCCGACCCGCTGGCGATCGTCGAGATCGTCGGTATGGCGGCCAACGCCGCGATCTGGACCGAGGACTTCGATACCGCCGGCCGCGTCCTCTCGCGCGTGCTGGGCGCGGCGCGCGAGGCCAGCGCGGTCTCGGCCCTGATCCACCCGCTGGCCGTGCAGGCCCAGCTCGACCACCGGCGCGGGCGCTGGGCGGCGGCGCTCGCGGGCGCCTCGGAGTCCGTGGAGCTGGCCGAGGACACGGGCCAGCTCGCGCTGCTGCCCCACGCGCTGGCGGCGCTGACGCTGGTCGAGGCGGGGCTCGGGCACGAGAGCGACTGCCGGGCCCACGTGGCGCGCGGGCTCGAGCTGGCGGGCGGCGAGGGCGACCCGGTCGCGCTGCACGCCGCGCTCGGGCTGCTCGAGCTCGGGCTGGGCCGCATCCCGGAGGCGATCGAGGCGCTCGAGACCGGGCACCGCCAGCTGTTGCGGTTCGGGTTGAGCTCGACCGTGGTGCCGCTGCGGGGCGACCTGCTGGAGGCCTACGTGCGCGCCGGGCGGCGCGAGGAGGCCGAGGCGCTGCTGCCGCTGCTCGACGGCTCGGGCTGGGCGCGCGCCGTCGCCGCCCGCGGGCGGGCGCTGCTGGCGCCCGACGACGAGCTGCGGAGCGCGTTCGACGCGGCGCTGGCGCTGCACGACGCGCTCGGGATGCCGTTCGAGCGCGCCCGCACGCTGCTGGCGCTGGGCGAGCGGCTGCGGCGCGCCAAGCAGCGGGCGGAGGCGCGCGAGCCGCTGACGGCGGCCCTGGACGCGTTCGAGCGCCTCGGCGCGCGGCCGTGGGCCGAGCGCGCGCGCACCGAGCTGCGCGCCACGGGCGGGCAGGCCTCAGGCCGCCGCGCGCAGGCCGCGGCCGAGCAGCTGACCCCGCACGAGCTGCAGATCGCGGTGCTCGTCTCTCAGGGTATGACCAACCGCGAGGCGGCGGCAGCGCTGTTCCTCTCGCCCAAGACGATCGAGTACCACCTGGGCCAGATCTACCGCAAGCTCGACGTCCGCGGGCGCGCCCAGCTGGCGCGGCTGATGGCGATGGAGCTGCCCGAAGGCGAGCGCGACCCGGCCGCGCTGGCCGAGGCGCTGAGTTGAACGTAAGGGCGCGGACCTTGCTTTCGCGTCCCGTTTGACGTACAAGGTGGGTTTTAGGTGCTGGACACGCTCTACATCGACACCGTCGAGCAGGCCGACGCGCTCCTGAAGCCCAAGCGGGTCCAGGTCCTGCGCCAACTCGCGGAGCCGCGGACGTGCACGCAGGTCGGCCAGGTGCTGGGCGACACGCCGCAGGCCGTCTACTACCACGTCAAGCGCCTGCAGGCCGCGGGGCTGGTCGAGCTCGTCTCCGAGCACCGGGTGCGCGGGATCACCGAGGGCGTCTACCGCTCGGTCGCGAAGTCCTTCTGGGTGGCGCCGTCGATCGTCGGCCGGCTCGGGGAGCCGCGCTCGCGCGACGAGCTGCTCGGCCTCGGCTACCTGCTCGACCTCACGGAGTCGATGCAGCGCGACCTCGCGCGGCTGGCCGCCGGGCCGACGCTGCCGTCGTTCGGGATCGCGGGCGACATCCGGCTCTCCCCCGAGGACGGGGCGGCGTTCGTGGCCGAGCTGCAGCGGGCGTTCGGCGAGGTGCTCAGCCGCTACGGCAGCGGCGACGGGCACGCCTTCCGGCTCACGCTGGCCTGCTACCCGAGCACCTGAGCGGCGAGCTTCTTCGGCGCGACCTGCAGGTAGCTCCCGGTGACGAGGCCGGCGACCTCCTCCCAGTCGACCTCGCCCTGGTCGAGCCGCAGCGCCACCCAGCCGCGCGGGCCGAGGTAGTCCGGCAGGTAGAAGCGACCGGGATCGGTGTCGACCAGCGCCTGCGGGTGGCTATCCGGCGCCTTGCACGCCACGGCGACGATCCCGTCGCCGTGGTGGTCGTCGAGGAAGTAGGCGAACGTGCGCCGGCGGACCGTGAACTGGGCGTTCGGTTCGCGGACCGTGCGCTCGGCCTCCGGGAGCTCCAGGCAGATCGCGGTCAAGGGCTCGAGCCGCGCGTCCATCAGTCCAGCCGCTCCTCGAGCTTGGCGACGCGGTCGCGCGCCTGGGCGAGCGCGGTGCGGGCCTCGTGCAGGACGCTCTGGGCGGCCTCGGCCTCCGAGCGGGCGTCCTCGAGCGCCTGCTCGGCCTCCTTGAGCGCCTCCTGGGCGTCGGCGACACGGGCGGCGGCGTCGTTGGCGTCCTCCTCGGCGCCGGCCAGCACGCGCTCGCGCACCCGCAGCGAGCTGCGGGCGTCGCGCAGCTCCTTCTCGAGCGCCTTGCGGGCCTCGCGGGCGGCGCGCTCGCGCTCGGCCTGCTCGGCGGCCTCGCGGGCCTTGGCCTCGCGCTCGGCGGCCTGCTCCTCCTTCGTGCGGGCCTTCGGCTTGGCCTTGGGCTTGCGCTTGGGTTTGGGCTCGGGCGGCGCGGCCTGCTCGAGCGCGAACGGCCAGGCGCCGCCGGCCTGCGCCTCGCCCGTGAGGCGGCCCTCGGCCAGCGCCTCGCGCAGCGACTCGTCGGCCGCGGCGGCGTGCAGGGTCGCGCGCAGGCGGTCGGCCATCGCGGTCGAGAGCGGGCGGCCCGCCGGCTTGTAGTCGGCGGCGACGGCCATCACGGCGTCGACGGCCTTGCGCTCGGCGAGCGTCGCCTCGCGGATGCCGCGGCCCCCGCCCCCGGCGAGCGCCGCCTCCTGGGCTTCGCGCAGCGTCTCGCCGGCCTGCAGCAGCGCCTCGATCAGCTCGGGGTGCTCGCGGGCGATCTGGTTGGCCGTCCAGGCCGCGGGCGTCGGCTTGGGCAGCTTGGCCACGGCGGCGGCGGCCTCGCGGTCGCCGGCCTTGCGGATCTCCTTGGCGGCCTGGTCGCGGGCGGGGGTGAACTCCTCGAGCGGGAGCGCGTAGAGGTGGTCGACGTCGGTCATTGCGCGTAGCCCGTGGGTCCGTCGCCGAGCCGCCAGCCGTGCGGCATCGCGGGCGTGGTGAACGGGGCGGCGAACCCGTCGGCGCCGAGCGCGATCAGGCCCGCCGTGCCGAGGTGCGCGAGGCCCTGGAGCGCGCGCTCGCAGGCGTGGGCGAGCGGCAGGTCCGCGTGGCGCATGAGCGCGTCGATCTCGTGCGCGAGCGCCGTGCGGATGATCGCCTCGCCGTCGCCCGTGCAGGAGATCGCGGCGGTCGCGTCGTCGGCCCAGGTGCCGGCGGCGACCAGCGGCGAGTCGCCGATCCGGCCGGGGTGCTTGCCGCTGCTGCCGCCGGTGGAGGTCGCGGCGGCCATCGCCCCGGTGCGGTCGCGCGCGACGGCGCCGACCGTGCCGCCGCGGTCCACGTCGCCCGGCTCGCGGGTGCGGAACCACGCCTCGGGCGCGGTGTCGAGGCCGCGCTCGCGGGCGTAGAGGGCGGCCGGCTCGCCGGCCAGCATCACGTGCCGGCCCTCGTCGAGCACGGCGCGGGCGGCGCTGACGGGGTTGCGGATCCCGCGGATCGCCGCCACCGCGCCCGCCGCGCGGTCGCTGCCGCGCATGATCGCAGCGTCGTGCGCGATCGAGCCGCGCTCGGTCAGGACGGCGCCGCGGCCGGCATTGAAGACCGGGTCGTCCTCGAGCACGACCACCGCGGCCTGCACGGCCTCCAGGGCGTCTCCCCCGCGCTCGAGCACGGCGTGCCCGGCCGCGACCGCCCTGCGGATCCCCTCCTCGGCCCGCGGGCGCGCCGCCTCGGGCCAGCGCCCCGCCCCGCCGTGAACCACGATCGCCGGTTCCACGGCCCCAACGATAGGTCAGTCGGCCTCGACCTGCGGCGCGTCGCCGCAGGCGGCGACGATCTGCCAGTACGGCGTGCTGACCAGCGTCCGGTAGCCCGGGCCGACCGGCGGCTGCATGCCCTCGCCGTAGAACCAGCGCGCGCGGATCACGACCGCGGGCGGCCGCGGCGGGGCGTCGAGATCGCGCATCGGCAGGTCGAGCTTGAACGCGACCAGCGAGCGCGAGCGGGCGCTGGAGCGGATCCGTGCGCAGCGCTGCAGCGCCTCGGCGCCGCCCGCCCGCGCGAGGACGCCGTCGAACTGCGCGGAGGACTCCGCGCGGGCGGTGAGCTCGTGGGACTGGTCGCGGAGCTCGCCGAGGGTGACGGCGAGGACGGCGGCGACGAGGAGCGCGGCGCCGAGCGGGGCGGCGAGGCGCGCGGTGGGCGGCGAGGCCGCGGCGGCGCCGAGCGGCGCCGCGAGGCGCGGCTCGCGCGGCGAGGCCGCGGCCGTCGCCGCGGCGGTGCCGGCCGGCGTCGCGGCCGGGCCGGCCGGCGGCGAGGCCGCGGCGGGCGCCGCCCGGCGCCGCGCGGCCGCCCACGCCGCGGCGCGGACCGCCCCCACGCCCGCGAGCACGGCGCCCAGCGACGCCGCCGCCACCAGGTAGCGCGGGTTGCCGGCGAAGCCCGCGAGGGTCATCACCGCCACGATCGCCACCCAGGCGGCGGCGCCGAGCGCGATCCGGCGCTCCGTCCGTCCCGTCGCGAACGCGGCGGCGATCAGGGCCGGGAGCGTGAACAGCGTCGCGGTGTCCCACAGCAGCGCGAGCACGGGGACGTCGTCGGCCTTGGCGCTCTCCGGGCTCGGGGTGCCGCGGCCGGCCTTGGTGGCATCGAGCGCGCCGCCCGCGCCGACGACGTCCGGCCCGAACCAGAGCGCGAGCACGGTCGCGCCCGACGCGATCACCCAGGCGCGCTGCTCCCGCCACAGCCAGTACCCGTAGCCGGCCAGGAACGGCCAGACCTCGGGCCGCATCAGCGCCGCGGCGGTCAGCCCGGCGAGCGCCCAGCGGTGGTGGCCGGCGAGGTGTGCGACGACCGCCCACAGCACCGCCGCGGCCAGCAGGCCCTCGGAGTTGCCGAGCGCGTTGTTGAACGCCCACCACGGCGAGAGCGCCATCACCGCGGCCGCGGCCACGCCCGCCCAGGCCCCGGCCAGCCGGCGGCCCAGCGCGAACGCGCCCGCGAGCGCGAGCAGCCCGCCGGCGCGCGCGACCACCAGCCACAGCGCCGGGGCGGCGTCGCCGAACTGCGCCAGCGGGGTCGTGAACAGCACCGGGAACGGCTTCCACGACGGCCCGCTGGAGGTGTCGAGCTCGAGCCGCCCGGCCTCGCGCCCCCACACCACCCACGCCCACGGGTCGAACGCGAGCGCGTACGGCCGCAGCAGCGAGAGGGCGGCGAGCGCGAGCGCAGCGGCCACGAGCGCGGCGGCGCCCCGCGCGAGCCGCGTCAACTCACGTGACCACCGAGACGAGGACGACGAGCGCGACGCCCAGCGCGGCGACGATCAGCGCCGCGATGATGCGGACCGCCCACAGGCTCCACGGCGACGGCGGCACGCGCGGCACCCGGTGCGCGGCCGCCGCCCGGGCGGCCTCGACGCGCCGTTGCGTCCCCTCGCGCGAGCGCACCGCGCGGCCCGGCATCTCCTCGGTCGAGAGCGTCCCGTTCGCCGCCCCGGACGAGACCGCGCGCCGGTACTCCGCCGAGTCCGAGCGCAGGTCGTCCAGCTCCCGGCGCAGGTTGCGCGACGTCGCCCGCTCGCGCTCGAGCTCGCGCTGGACGCGCTCCAGCGCGCGGCGCGAGGGCTCGTCGTCGGGCTCGCTGGAGAGCAGCTCCTCGCGCAGCCGAGCGACCTCGGCGCGCTCGGCGGAGAGCAGCCGCTCGGACTCCTCGCGCGCCTCGGCGAGCTCCGCGCGCAGGCGCTCGGTCTCCTCGGCCTCGGCGACCATCGTGCGCTGCGCCTCCTCGCGCGCGGTCGCCAGCCGGGCGTGCACCTCGGTGACGCTCGCGCGCTCGGCCTCGACGCGCTTCTCGGCCTCCTCGCCGGCCGCGGCGAGCGCCTTCTCCTGCTCGGCGACGTGGTGCTTGAGCGCCGCGATCTCCTCGCGCGCCGCCGACAGCTCGCCGTCGAGCCGGTCGCGCTCGGCCTCGGCCGCGGCCAGGCGCTCCTGCAGCCCGCGGATCAGCTCCCCGAGCTGAGCCTTCTCGCGCTCCTCGTCGCCGGCGCGCAGCCGCTCGAGCTCGCGCTTGAGCTCGTCGCGCTCGTCGCGGACGCCGCGCAGGGCCTCGAGCTCGTCCTCGAGCTTCTCGTGCGCGGCGCGCAGGCTGCCGTGCGCGAGCCGCAGCCCGGCGAGCTCCTGCTCGGTCGCGGACTCGCCCGCTGCGCGCAGGCGCTCGAGCTCGCCCACCAGCCGGTCGCGCTCCGCCTCGACCTCCGCGAGCCGGGCGCCGCCCTCGACGGCCAGCTGCTCGACCTCGGCGCGGCGCTCGCCCTGGGCGGCCTCGAGCTCCGCGGCGAGGCGGTCGCGCTCGGCCTCGACCTCGGCGAGCCGGTCGTCGCGGGTCGCCTCCAGCTCGGCGGCCATCTGGTCGCGCTCGGCCTCGACCGTCCGCGCGTCCGCGCGCAGCTCCGCGACCATCGCGCGCAGCTCGGCGATCTGCGCGCGCAGGTCGTCCTCGGCGCCCACGGGCCGGCGGCGCCGCCGCCGTGGCGGCGGGAGCTCGACCACCAGGCTGCGGCCGATCTCCAGCTCGGCGCTCGCGACGTCCCCCCGCGAGCTGTCCCAGTCGAACGACGCCCGCCACGGGTCGCCGGTGGAGACCTGCGTGCCCGAGACGCGCGTGCGCCGGCCGTTGGCCTCCACGATCAGCGCCGGACGCGCGATCCGGCGCCCGCGGACGCCATTCCAGCGGCCGACGACCTCGAGCCGGTCGTCGGCCGTCCACTCGAAGCGCTCGAGCTCGAAGGAGACCTCGCCGGCCGGGGCCATCAGCTCTGCTCGTCCCCCTCGGGCCGCAGCAGCGACGTGCTCGACCGCGCGACGGGCTCGCCGGTCTCGGTCGGCGGCGGGCGGTGGTCGACCGCGGAGACGCGCTGGCGCCGGTCACGGCCTTCCATCGCGATCGAGAACGACACGCGGCTCAGGCTCAGCAGGGCGCCGAGCGCCATCACCACGGTGCCGGCCAGCGCGAGCCAGATCCCCGTGCCGAGCTCGAGCTCGTCCAGCACCGCGCCGGGCGCCAGCAGCTGGTTGACGACCAGCACGAACGCGGCGCCGACGATCCACGGCAGCCAGCGGCGGTCGATGATGTCGATGTCCGGGACGAGCAGGCCGGCGGCGATCACCAGTGCGGCGACCGCGAGCGCCGCGAGCACCACGTCGGTGATCTCGAACACCTCCCACGCGTTGCCGCTCGCGAACCAGTCCAGGAACAGCGCGACCAGGAGCACGAGCGCGCCGAGGGCCAGCACGACGGGCCCGATGTCGAATCTGCGTGTCAACGAGTCTCCCCTTGTGGAGTTGACGCGGTCAAGGATGACAAGCGTTCCCGCCGGACCGCCCCGTCGAAAACCTGACAGTCCGAGTTTTTGGCCCCCACGCGGGGGAACCCCAGCATCAGGCGCTCCGTAAGTCTCCCGATTCGAGCGCCGAACCCCCTCCTCTCTGCCGGGCGGTCGGGTCGCCGACACGGCCCGACCGCCCGCGGTCCGCTTCGGCAGCCACCAGCGCCGCGGCGGACTCCGCGAGATGCTCCCGCAACACGGCCGGCCCGTCGCGCTCCAGCCCCCGTACGAGCGCGACGTGGTCGGCTGCCATCCGCTCGACGCTCCAGAGCGGCTCGAGCTGGGCCATGAACAGCTGCATCTCGCCGTCCAGCGCTTTGTGGGCGGCCTCGATCCGCGGGCTTCCGGCGGCGGCGACGATCGCGCCGTGCAGGTGTTGGTGGGCCTCGTTGATCGCGCCCCAGGCACGTTTCTCGCAGGCGTCCTGCAGGGTTGACAGCGCGTCGTGGACGGGCGTGGGCATGCGGCCGTGGTGGCGCTCGAGTGCCAGCCGCGCGGCCTCGACCTCGAGCGCGGTGCGCAGCTCGTAGAGCTCGACGATGTCGGTCGCGGTCAGGCGTGCCACGCGCGCGCCGCGGTTGGGCTCGATCCGGACGAGGCCCTCGGCCGCGAGCTGGCGCAGCGCCGCCCGCAGCGTGTGGCGCGCGACGCCGTAGCGCGCCGTCAGCTCCTGCTCGACCAGCCGCTGGCCACCGGGCCGCTCGCCCTGGAGGATCTCGCGGCGCAGCGCCTCGCTGACCGTTTCGACGGTGGTCACGCCGGGACCGTAGCGGGCCGGCGCAGCTCGGGGGCCGCGAGCACGAGCAGCCCGGCCCCGATCAGCGCCGCGCCCGCCGCGGCGGGGGCGGTCATGCGCTCGGCGAGCACGAGCACGCCGAGCAGCGCGGCGGTCAGCGGCTCCGCGAGCGTGAGCGTCGCGGTCTCGGCCGCGCTCAGGCGCTTGAGGCCGCGGGCGAACAGCAGGTAGGCCAGCGCGGTCGGGACGATGCCGAGGAAGAGGATCAGCGAGGCGCCTTCCGGGGTCGCCAGGCCGGAGCCCGCCACCAGCAGCACGGGGAGCAGCAGCACGGCGCCGAGGCCGAAGGCGGCGGCCATCACGGTCTCGGGGGTGTGGTGGTTCGTGAGCAGGCGCTTGGCCGCGAGCGTGTAGCCGGCGTAGGACGCGCCCGCGATCAGGGCCAGGCCGACCCCCGGCAGCGAGATGCTGGCGTCGGCGCCCGCGAGCGCGAGCATCGCCACGCCGGCGCAGGCCAGCGCGGTGGCCATCGCCCAGGCCTTGGCGGGCGCGGTGCCCGTGATCGCCCACTCGATCCCGCCCGCCAGCGCGGGGGCGCTGCCGAGCGCGACGATCGTGCCGACGGCGACGCCCGTGTCCGCGACGGCCGCGAAGAACGACAGCTGGTAGCTCGCCACCGCCGCGGCGGCGATCAGGACCGGTTTGGCCGGGAGCGCCCTGAGCGAGCGCGCGCCGCCGGCGAGCAGCGCGATGGCGACGAGGATCGCGCCGCCGATCAGGATCCGGCCCGCGCCCACGCCCGCCGGCGACAGCCCATCCGGGCCGAGGGCCTGGGCGGTGCCGGTGGTGCCGAAGCAGAGCGAGGCGAGCAGGACCTGGAGTCGGGACATGCGGCGTACTGTTCCACAATCCTCACGATTGTTCAACAATCCGCCGGATCAGTTTGTCCATCGCCTTCGCTGGGAGGAGGCGGGCGAGGATCGCCTGCTGGCGGGCGCGGTCGCCGACGACGTACCGGGTTCGCGGGTGCTTGGTGGTGAGGGCGGTGGCGATCACGCGCGCGACTTTCTCCGGCGGCTCCCCCTCGCGGGTCTGGCGGCTCGCGATGCCGCGCAGGGTGGTGACGAGCCTGCCGTAGCGGGCGTGGGCCTCGGGCGGCATCTGCGCCTCGAGCGCGTTGGCGGCCTGGATCCCGCGCTCCCAGATCGGGGTGGCGATCGCGCCGGGCTCGACGACGATGACGGCGACGTCGCGCTGCTCGCGGCGCAGCGAGTCGCTGAGGGCCTCGAGCGCGAACTTGGACGCCGCGTACGGGCCGTAGAGCGGGAGCGCGACGCGGCCCGAGATCGACGAGACGTTGACGATCCGGCCGTTGGCGCGGCGCAGCGCGGGCAGGCAGGCCTGGGTCACCGCGACCTGGCCGACCACGTTGACCTCGAGCTGGCGGCGCAGCTCGTCCAGCGGGAGGTACTCGAGCGGGCTCGTGACCGCGATGCCCGCGTTGTTGACGAGGCCGTCGAGGTCGTGGTCCTTGAGTTGCTCGACCTGGTCGGGGTCGGTGACGTCGAGCAGGACGGGCGTGGTGCCGGGCGGGGCGTCGCCGGGGTTGCGGACGCCGGCGAGCACGGTCGCGCGCCGCTGCGTGAGCAGCAACGCGGTCGCGCGGCCGATGCCGGTCGAGGCGCCCGTGACGAGGATCCGCACGTTCGCGAGAATATTCCGCCGTGCTGTTCGCCGAGCTCGCCGCCGCCACCGAGGACGTCCGCGCGCTGCGGGGGCGGCGGGACAAGGTCGCGCGGCTGGCCGAGGCGCTGCGGGCCCTGGACGCCGGCGAGCGCGCGGCCGGCGCCGGCTACCTGGCGGGCGCGCCGCGCCAGCGCGCGCTCGGGGTCGGGTGGGCGTCCCTGAAGGAGCTGCCGCCGCCGGCCGCTTCGCCGTCCTTGACGGTGGCGGAGGTCGATGCGGCCTTCGAG
>Ga0182742_1002932_pt1 | contig 17760 bp, 17 predicted proteins | sample eDN5th37CBELigMG_FD_128880 | JGI IMG/M metagenome (GOLD analysis project Ga0182742, IMG submission 128880) | Enriched Miracle-Growth compost microbial communities from Emeryville, California, USA - eDNA 5th pass 37_C BE-Lig MG (version 2)... ...
ATTTCTCTTAATTACTCGTAAAATTCCATTTAAGTCATTTTATATCCTTTCATTCCCCTTTTATGCGTTCGTACACGGTATGAATTGCAGAGTCTGAGGACTCATCTAATCTAATCTAAATTTGATTTTTAATTATTCAAGATTACTTTTCAGGTAGTCAACCATAAAGAAAGAGATATGAAAAATTCATTTTATTTTCTAAAAAGGTTTTTCTCAAATAAATAGAAGGCTCATTTACCAATTTCATCTTTCAATCGAAATAAAATTATTTTTAAACAAATTAAGGGATTTTGTAATCTCTAACAACAAATTTTTCTTTTTCTTTATTGAAGATTATAAAATCAATGATATGACTAGAACTGAAAAAAGGAGAAATTTTAATAATTATGAGTTTTATCTGTTAAAAATCAAAGAAAAATATTTCCCCAAAGGACAACTCCGATAGGTAAAGATTACGATTTTCTATAGTTTCATAACGAGAGTACTTGTTAAGAAGGATGCTTTATTATATAAGTTCATAGAATCAACTTCTCCTCTTACAATAGATAAGCAAGTTCTAGAACAATTAATTCAGAATTTTATTATTGACTTCAGTTACCGCCATCTGATTTAAAATTTTAATGAGATCATCACTTAGCAGACTATTGTCTTTCGCTATTCTTCTCTTCCAATTCTCATTCCCATATGATTTCTCTCTTCATAGCTTTTTATTCAATATTTCCTTAGCTATTCCTCTTTTTTATCAAAGTTTCCATCTAAAATGAAAATTATTTCATATATTGTTTCATTGCCAATTGATTCTCTTGAAAAGAGCATATTCAAACTTTATTCATCTAAAGCCAATTCCTCCAATCAGCTTTCAGCTTCCCAAAGCCACCCATTCAAAGTTGAACAACCAATCACATTTCTTTCTGTTGTATTTTGGTTCGAGAAAATGACTCTCGGCAATTTGAACTTTATCTGCCCTCTGAAAATATAAATTATTTACAAAATTAAATCTTCAAAAAGTTTTTAAGCAAACATGAGTGACTTTGATGATCGATCTGATGACTTAGACGATGAATATGAAGACGACTTTATTGACGATGATGACGAAGATGATGATGAGGACTACGACGGTGGTCGTGGAGGAAAATCAAATAAAAGAAAAAAGTTAAAGGATCTAAAAGGAAAAAAGAAGCAAAAGAAGCTTCGAATGACAGGTCGTGATTTCTTGCAGATAGAAGCCGAGGAAGAAGATGAAGAGGAAGAATCAGGAGATGAAGTTCCAGAAGAAGAAAGAAGAGAAGCAGAAAGTTTGCATATTTCTTTAATTAATTTACTTATTTTGAATAGAAAGAAGGAAAATGTATGAGAATGAGTTAAGAAGAAAGAATAAAGGTCCTGGATTCTTGGATATTGAAGAAGAAGGACAGATCGAGGAATATTTCGAATCTGCAGAGATGCGCGAAGCAGCTGAAGGCGATCAGCTTACTTTACTCCCAACTCACGCAGATCCCAAACTTTTTGTTGTAAAATGTAAGCCAAATGAAGAGAGAGACGCTTGTCTTCAGATTATGAAGAAATATTTCGAATGTTTGGGAACTCCAGCTGAATTCCAGATTTTCTCCGCTTGTGCTGTAGAAAAAACACAAGGATATATTTACATTGAAGCCTTCTCTGATAAACACGTGTATATGGCCATCACCAACATTCCCCATGTTTTTGGTAGTAAGATCACACTTGTCAATTTTGCTGACAGAACACAAATCTTCGAAAGTGACCCCACAAAGACTGTTCAAGTCAAAATTGGACAATGGGTTAGAGTAAAAAGAGGACTTTATGAAGGAGATCTAGCCCAGATTCAAGACATTGATGAATCAAAGGGAAGAGTAGAAGTCAAGCTTGTTCCAAGACTTTTACCAGAAGGAGAAGAGGAGAAAGATGTTGAACAAGACGAAGAAACAAAAGCTGAGGAAGCAAAGAAGAAAAGGTATGATCACCTTAAAAAGGCAAGAGCAGCAGCAAGAAGCCAAATCAAGCCTCCTCAAAAACTATTCCAAGAAAATGAATACCAAGGCTGGTCAAAAGTCAGAGAAGTGGAACGGGCAATACATTTCGTGGTTTATAAAGGAAATAAGTTCTATGATGGTTTGCTTTACAAATGGTTCCCTTTGAAGAACTTAATCACCCAAAACGTTAATGTGACATATGAAGAGTCAAAGTTCTTTACAAGTGGTGATAATACCGATCCTGAATTGTTTTCTACCTTGATTTCCCAAGTTGGAAATAAGCCTACAAAATTCTTCAAAGGAGATCGCGTGAAAGTAATCAAAGGAGACTTGATGAATCTGGAAGCTGATATCATTAAGATTAATCCGACTTCCTTGGTTCTCAGACCAACTAATGCTGAATATTTGGAAGCTTTGGAAATTTCTCCTGGTGATTGCGTGAAAGCTTTCCCTAAAGGAGCTTATGTAAGAGTTGTAGATGGTAAAAATGCAGGAAAAGAAGGCTTTGTTTTACAAATTGATGATAATAATGTCGCTTCTTTAATGTCTGATGGTCTTCAAAACGTCATTCAAGTCTTTGTTAATGATCTTGTGTTTTGTAATGAATCAACAAGGAATATTGAGATCTCAACAAAGACCAAAGAACAGGAACAAGACTTTGTGAAATTCGATCTTGTCAAGTTAAACGATCGCAAAACTGTAGGAATTATCCTTGGAACAGCAAATACAGGCTGGAAGATCCTTGATAATTTTGGTAATGTTAGAAATGTTACAACTTACCAAATTGAACAAAAACTTAACACACGCAATAACATGACAAAAAATGACAAGAGCCAGACTTTGAGAATCAATGATTCTGTGAGAATTCTCCAAGGAAAATATAAGGTTTGTGAATAAATTATTATTTTTTATTTACTTTTTACAGGGACAAACTGGTATCATAAAGCATATCTACAATGATCTCTTATTTATATATAACCCTGATGTCACACAAAATATGGGTATTTCATTTCTATTACAAATTATATTAACTTTTATATTAGGAGTTGTTATTGAAAAAGCTAACAATGCTTATTTGTTGAGTTCCCAAAGACCAACCTTTGGTAAACCCTCAGGTCCAAAAGGTAGGGACGATCTCATTGGCAAGAAATGCGCCATTAAATCAGGCCCTTGGAAAGGTTATCAAGGAATTGTTAAAGATGGATCTGAAAGAACGGTCAGATTAGAATTAACAGCAAAATGCCAGATTATTGATGTTAAAAGAGAACTTGTGATACCTTTAGATGAGATTGGCAAGGCTCCTGAGACAGTTGATAGAGGAACACTTGGTAAATTTTTCAAAGTGAATATAAACTAATATATCTTTAGAACCTAAGACACCAATGATAAACAGATTCCCTCAATCTCCTATGTTCAATTTGAACTCTCCAGGATTCGAAAACTCTCCTGCTTGGGGATTCGAATCTCCTGCTTATGATCAGCATCTTTAAATTTACTAAGCATTTAATATATTGAAAAGATGAGAGTATATTGAATAAAATATATGGATATGGGTATTAAGTGTGTAGTTAAGAAAACTATGGAAGTGTATTGTATCCTTTTAATGATTTTCTAATTGTGTTCTTCGTTGTTGCATTTGGGGAATTTTTTTCAAAATTGGAACAAATCCATCATACTAGTTTCTTTTTCAATAATTTTTTTCCTTATTTATGGATTCAGAAATTATGTAACTCGAAAGAAGAGAACAGAATGGGTTTTCAATTTTTGTTGAAGAAGAAAATTACAATATTTATTGACACGACTTAAAAGTGACTTTACGTAGGGAAAAAATAATGATCCTCCCATCCTCCTTCCAAACAAAAAAAATAGGTAAGTAAATCATCCCAATATACTTAATATTTGGATACCATCTCAAATAACACTTTTTGTTCGGCATAATTTCTTTGTTTAAAAAATAAAACATCCTTGCATCTAGAAAAAACAAACACAGAAGTTTAAACTTAAACTCTAATCTAAGAAAATAAAGATCAACTCAAGCAAAACAGACAAAAAAATTATTGGAAAATTGTTATTTTCTTTTGGTCTGATGAAACACCTTCATATATAAAACAAAATTTCGCTTCAAATTAAGTTTCTTCATCCGATTCATCTCCTGTAAGGCCCGAACTAGAAAATAAATTTTAATGAGAATATTCTCAAATACTAATTTTGGAAATTGTTTTGATGTTGGTCAACATCTTCTATTGAAAAAACTGAAACTAGCCATCCTAAAATTGCCCCCTAAAATATGAACTCTGCATTATTAACTGAAATTACTACGGTCATTATTACGCACAAAGTTCTGAATGTATCAAATTTTGTTTCAAACTCTTCTCTACAGACATAAGAGTTATTCTTGTTTAAGTTTTACATATTCAAGCTATTCGCTTTATTTGAAATCAATGACACAAACTCGTGATTGAAAATTATGAGAGCATATACAAGAAAGAAACCTGTTTTTTATTAGACAATCAAATCAATCAATAAACTTTCAACTTATTGCAGAAACGAGAAATCTTGTTTTCTTTTTCTTTAAGGTTTCTTTCCCTTGTAATCCATATCTAAGAGCTTGTTGGTCTATTATTTAAATAACTTGTATTAAAAAGAATGACATACGTTTTCTTCTGACATCAATATAAGAATTAAATCCTCCAATTGTAGAAATAAGAGCTACAACTTGGAATATTTGGAATACTCTAAGAGCAGACCATACATAGCTTTCCAAAGTTGTCTGCTTATCTGGGCCAGAAAATATCAAAAAAAGATTCATAATACAAAAACCTAGGTATGTTTAATTTTTCCATTATATTCTCATTACCAGGTAAAAACCCTTGGAAAAATTTAAAGAACCTGCCGAGATATTTTTCAATAGTTTCTGAAAGCTCTTCTAGCTCGTATTCTAAATTTTCAACACCTAGCGAGACACCAATTTCTTGATTTTGTTGTTTTTCTATAAGTCTTTCAACTTCTCTTTGGTTCATCTGAGAAAAATCTCGACTTCTCAAATCTTTATTCGAAGATAAGTGAATAAGAATGTCATTTTGTTACTTACTTTCAACATAACTTGTTATTCTCCAGGGAGTTTGCTCAAGAGAATCAAAAGGATTATCTCTATAGTCATTCAAATAGTCCTCTGGAACACAGTCATTCTGTGCAACAACAAGTCGAACTCTTCCGTCTGTCACATTCTTTCGATTCAAAGTTTTCTTTTGTGTTCTTATTTGTTGAAATTTATTATTTGCTTCATTTGACTTGGATTGAAGTTCAATACTTGTATCAAATTTGTTCTTTTTGGGATTTTTTGAAACAAATAAGTTTTTGTCTCCTGGCGTGTTATTTTTATTATAGACGTTATCTTTCTCGGTTGATAAAAAAGTTGACTCAGCCTTCCTATTAAAATGAAGGAGAAATACAATAAGAAAGTACCTAATATGACTTTGGCTCATTTTATTATAAATTTTAATAATTAGAAATTCAGATTGGACTTTTATGGATTTTTAGTCAAGAGTATTTATTTAAAAAAGTCATATAGTTGCATGTTCATCTTCAAGTTTGAGACGTAGTTTTGAATTGAATTCCTTCTTTTTAATAAAGGAAAGAGAAATTGAGAAGAAAAATATTTACATGTTTTGAAGATTGTTTCAGGCCAAATGTTAATTTAGAATAAGTCTTTTGCGGAGTACTAATTTTAGGGAGACTTAATCCCAAAAAAAAAAGGGTTAATTTTACAGCGGAAACAAAAGACAAAAAAAGAATTACCCTGATTTTATTTCATTCATCATTTACTCTCTTCCATTCCTGCCCTTGATTTCGACTTTCTCTTTTTCTTACGAGAAATATTAAAAACGGAATCAGATTTGGTATTCATCTTCTTCAAATGAAAACAATCATACTTTTTATTGTTCTGTGTTTTTAATCCACGTTGTAATAAGAAGATTTCTGCCCGCTCTCCTTAAAAAAAAATCGCTGTAATACAGTAAAATTTTTACAATCAAATTTGTGACCCAATGTTTAATTAATTTGAAATAAACTTTTACTTTGAATTCTCGACAAATGAAGTTCAAAGGCAAATAAGATTTCAGTCTTTGAAAAGGTCTTTGAAGAGTAAAAATATAACATATATTATAATGTCTTAATTAGGTTATTCTGCAATAAATGTTTATTAGAATATTTTTTATTTATAAAAAGGGATAAAATTAAGTTTTAAAGGAAATTTTACATAAAAAATATTATACGCCAAAAATGAATTTTTATTCATACTTTAGCTTCACTTTGAAGTTACTCTTTACAATATTTATAGTCATCATCTGTTCTGTTCTCTATAAATTTATCTTGTTCCCTTTATGGAGGGTCCGTTTTTACAAGAAACAAGGCTTGAAAACATACTTTTTCCCATTTTTTGGCCTCAACAGAAGAGGAAGGATTAGCGAACTAGAAAACAAGGATGTTATGGGATACTACAGGAATTTAGCTAATGAGAACCCCAATGTACCAGCCGAAGTTGGAAATTTCGCCAACAGAGTTACTGTGATTTTGTATGATCCTAAACTTATCAAAGAATTTTACGCAAAACAAGCATTTTATCAGAAAGTCAAACCAACAAAAGCAATGAAAACAATAATGGGAACTGGTTTAGTCTTAGCTGAAGGTGATGTATGGAAAAACCATAGAAAAACTATTTCAAGCGTGTTCCATTTCGAATTCCTGAAGCAAAATGTTCCTCTTATTGTCGCTACAACGCGGGAGTTTTTGACAGATCTCTCCAAAGCTTCAATGAAAAATGTTAACATCATCGATGAGATCCAGAAAATCACAGGAGAGGTTGTTGGAAGAATTTTCTTTGGAGAAAACCTAAATAAATATTCCATAAAGGGTCAACCCTTAACACTGCACCTTGCAGGACTGATGGCAAAAACCACTGGAGGATTCAGTAGAAATTATTGGCTTTTATTGGCCGTTGTGCTTGGTCTTGATATGGAAGTTGTTTCAAGTTTTAAAGAAATGATGGATGAGGTCCGGAGCTTCAGACAATTTTGTGGGAGAATTATTGAAGAAAGAAGAAGTTCTAAAATTCAAAATAATGACTTGTTAGGATTATTACTCCAAACACAAAACTCTCCGAAAGTAGAAGATCGTTTTTCAGATGAGGATATTATCAACGAATTCGTAACGTTTTTCATTGCTGGAATGGACACAACAGGACATCTCATCACAATGGCATTATATCTTTTAAGCAAGAATAAAGAAAGTATGATTAAACTCCAACAAGAAATTTCACAAGTCTATAATCAAGGCCCAGTGACTCTTGATATATTAAATAAGATGGACTTCATGCAAGGAGTTTTGAAGGAAACTCTTAGATTTTACACACCAGCTCCTATAATTTTCTCCCGCATTGCTCAGGTAGATCATGAAATAGGAAATTACAAGATTAAAAAAGGCACATCTGTGAGACCGACTGCTCTTTATAATTATGCGAACCCAAAATACTTTGATAAACCTGCATTATTTAAGCCAGAAAGATGGTTGGATAAAAAAGATAATGAAATAGACTCTTATGTTTACATTCCTTTTTCAGCTGGAGCGAGAAATTGCATTGGACAGCATTTAGCTATGATTGAAGCAAAGATTATCATTTCAGAATTTCTGAAGATTTTTGAGTTTAAAATCACTCCAGAAGATTATGAGCTTGTTATGGTGTTTAATTTCTTATATGGACCAAAACAAAAGATCTTTTGTGATTTAGAACTCAAAAAGTAGTTGAACTGTCTTAATTATATGAAAGAATGGATTTTTAATTTTGAAGTTTATAATTTCTCATATTGTTTTATGAAAGCTTTGGAGAACAATGGGACAAACTTTTTCCCAATTTTGGATAAAATTAATATATATAGTATAACTATGTCAAAGGATTTGAAAATATAATTTAATTCTTTTATAAAAGTAACATTTCGATCCTCCGGAATGAGTCTCTATGATTCCTTAGTTCTTTTCTCCAAAGGCATTCTACTTCTAACAATCGCATGTATCGTATTTGTCTTGATGACTTTCATCTTCATTCCTCTGTGGAAGATGCGTCCATACATAAAATTAGGGCTCCCATCTTACTTTTATCCATTTCTTGGAGCTATCAAAAGACTCCATATCTATGAACATCAACACAAAGATGCATTTTACTATTATAAAGAGCTGGCAGCAAAGAATCCAAACGCTATAGCTGAAGTAATTAACTTTGGAAATTATGTGGGAATAAATTTACTTGATTCAAAGATAACAAAAGAATTCTATGCTAAGCAATCCTGTTATAATAAAATCTTCTTCTCCAAGGCGATTAGCACACTTGTTGGAACAGGCCTTGTATTCTCTGAAGGAAATTTATGGAAAAGTCATCGTAAAGCAATTTCAAGCATTTTCCATTTTGAATTCCTTAAGAAAAACGTTCCTCTTATTGTGAATACAACTAGAGAATTCTTTAACAATCTCATGATTACTTCGTTGCAAAATGTTAACATTATGGATGAAATTCAAAAAATTACCGGAGAAATTGTTGGAAGAATTTTCTTTGGAGAAAACTTGAACCACTATACTTTAAAAGGCAAGCCTTTGACTTTATATCTGCAAGAACTTGTTACAAGAAATGGATTAGTCCATCAAATGCCAATTGTGTTTTTCTTTAGATATGCTGGGTTTAACTTGGAATGGATTCCAGTCTTTAAGCAATTAATGAATGATATAAAAGAATTGAGAAGACTTTGCTATAAAATTGTTCAAGATCGCAAATTATCAAAGGCTAACCAACACGACTTATTAGGATTACTCCTTCAGACACAAAATAATCCGCTTCCTGAGGATAATTTTTCTGATGAGGACATTATAGATGAGTTTATTACCTTTTTCATTGCTGGAATGGATACAACCGGTCATTTAATAACAATGGCTCTTTATTTAATATCGAAAAATCCTCAATATACGAAAAAATTAGAAGAGGAAATAAAACTTGTATATAGCAGGACAAATCCAGCTACTATTGACAATTTGAACCAAATGGAATTAATGCATGCAATCCTTAAAGAAACTCTAAGATTATACACACCAGCACCAACAATTTTCCCTCGAGTGGCTCAAGTTGATCATGAGTTGATGGGCTTAAAGATTAAAAAGGGCATGCTTGTCAGACCGACACCAATTTATAATTATTCTAATGCAAAGTACTTTGATCAGCCTCTAAAATTTAAACCAGAAAGATGGTTTGATAAAAAAGAGCATGAGTTAGATCCTTTTGTATATATTCCTTTTTCAGCTGGAGCGAGGAATTGTATTGGGCAACATTTAGCGATTTTAGAAGCGAAGATAATTATTTCAGAGTTTTTAAAGACTTTTCGGTATAAGATAGTTCCAGAAAACTATCGATTAGTAATGACTTTCAATTTTTTGTATGAGCCTAAAATACCTTTACTCATGAATTTATATGTCAAATAATATTAAGATTGAGAGATTGTGTTTTATTGTATTAACTTAAACAAATAATACTGATAAGAAAGTCACACTTTCTCTCTTGAAAATGCTTCGACTAATGATTGAGCACAATATTAAAAAACATACAATAGCTAAACAATTTTTCTTTTTAATTTAGGCATTTCAATTTTTACTAATTTTGATTTTTTATGAATCAAATAAAATGCTTAACTTATTTTTTCCCAATAACAAGTACATACAGTATATTTTTATGTCAACTTGAGCCTTGAACAATTTTATCTAATTTTATTTTGCTTCTAAAATCCTTCCTTCTTCAATCTTCTGATTTTAGAGCCCTTTCTCAAAGAGAAAAAAATTGTTTTTCAGAAAATCATATTAAAATGGATACATACACTTTCTTTACTTAACAAAATGAAGTCTTTTATATAGTTTCGATTCAATATACCCTAAAGAAGAAGCCTTTGATGTTAAAAAGAATGATAGAATCTAGATAAAGTATTTTTGTGAAGTTAAGGAAAAGACTTTAATTTACATACTAAAAACTAACTTAAAGTTGCAGTCCTTAGTTTTAGGTCTTAGAGTTCTACAAAAAATAAAATTATTCTAAGTCCCTTGGTCTAAAATATCAATACCTTTATAATTTTTCTCTAAAGCACGTAATATTATTGTAAAATTGACTCGAAGTTTTAGCGGCTTTTGATTTTTATTAACTTTATTTTAATCATTTCTGTCATCTTTATATTTGATATAATATCCCTCAAACACAATGGAAATTCAAGAATGCCCTCATTATAACTCCCAAAACATCGTTTCCTCAGTCCAAGGAAGATTCATCTACAAGGATGAGTGTGTTAAATGTTTTGTGAACCAAGTTAGATTTTAGAAACCTTTTTTCTAATTTTGTCCTTATAGAAAAGTGAAGAAGGTGTTAATCTTTGTCTTACTTGCCTCGTTGGAGGATGCGAAAGACACAGTCAACTCCATCACAAGCTATCTCAGCATCCCCTCGTCCTGAACTTCAAAGCAAGACTTAAGCCAGTATCTATGTTATATACAATGTTTAATTTTAAAAGAAAAACCCTGAAGTTGAAGAGAAACCTAAAGAAATCACTAAGCTTGCAATCGGCAAACCAGGAGGAGCTGACTTTTCTGACGAAGAATGGGAATTAATAACAGAGTTAAAGTGTATTCCTTGCTCTAAAAGGTTAGATCCTGCACCAGTAATATTTAATATAAGCCCAAACTAACCTTTCAAAGTTCCAAGGTGCCATTGACTCCATTATCAAGGCCGAATCTGCATCTTTGAAAGAAGCAATATCAGCATGGGAGCTTGAAATTAAGCCTTGTGCTCATACAATGACTTTAGAGCAAACAAGCAATCAAAAACTTGCAGATAAATGTATATTTCCTTAAATATATTCATTTAACAGACTTTTAGCATTAGCACATTGCGCGAAATGCGAACTCTCAAGTAATCTTTGGTTGTGCTTGTTCTGTGGGTTCTTGGGATGTGGTAGAAAGAACTATGATGGAACTGGAGGAAATAACCATGCCAGAGAACATAGTACAGAAAGTGGACATACTCTTGTGGTCAAGTTAGGAACTATCACACCAGATGGAAATGCATGTAGGAATATTTCTTTTCTTTTTTCTATTCATTTTCTTTTTATGTTAAAAACTTTTCTTCTCTTCTTTGAAATATTTTTCTTATATTGCTTAGCTGTTCATTGTTATGGGTGTGATGAGGAAGTTCAAGATGAAAACCTTGCTGAGCATTTGGCTAACTTTGGAATAAATATTGCAAAACTTCAAAAGACTGAAAAGACTATTACTGAATTGGTTTGTTTCTTTTTTATCAATAATAACTTTCTATAAAGAATCTTCAAATGAATTTGAATTTAACTCTCTCTTCAGTGATTGAAAGAGGAAGAAAAATCACTCCCTTATTCGGTGAAGGTTTTACTGGCATGCAAAATCTTGGAAATTCGTAATAAAATCTGATTAAAAAATTTTTTAATACTGTTTAGATGTTATATGAACTCTATCCTTCAATCCTTGTTCATCTTAGATGAGTTCAAGGAAAGATATTACAAAGATGGTTTAAAACATCTTGAGACTTGTACAAGTTACACACCAGAATGCTTCATTTGCCAGATGTCTAAAATTGGTTATGGTCTTTATAGTGGAGACTATTCACAAAAGATTGATCCTTCACCTATGCAACTTGAAGGACAAACTGGAGAAATTGATTTGGAAGTATTGTTGAATATTTTTATGTCCTAAGAATGATTTAGCCTTATCAAGATGGTATAAGACCATATATGTTCAAAATGCTTGTAGGAAAAGGCCATCCAGAATTCTCAACTGAGAGACAGCAAGATGCAACTGAGTATTTAAGACATTTGTTTTCGTTCATGCAAGTATAAATTCCAAAAAGAGTTTAAATATTAAAATTGTTTTTTTAGAAAGCAGAAAAGAAAACTCACCTAAATGACATTACCAAAATCTTTGACTTTAAAGTCGCAACTCAATTGACTTGTCAAAAGTGTCATGGATATAAACTTGCAGAAACTTTATCACAAGATCTTCAATTACCAATCCCTAAATCAAATGAATTCAAAGAAGAAGAAGATCCTTCATCAATCTCTAAAGAGACTAAGAAAATTCCTCTTGTTAAATTTGAAAGTTGTCTTGACAATTATCAAACAGAATTTGTCTCTTTGAATTGCCCCAAATGCAAAGGCCCAAGCACTTTCCAGAAAAATATGTACTTTAAAACATGGCCAAAATACATGCTCGTTACTATGTCGAGAATTCTACTAGATGATTGGGTTCCTAAGAAAGATATCAGTGAAATAGTCTTCAACTCGGATATCCAAGATCTGTCAAGATTTAAGCTTCCACAAATAGATCCAGCAAACAAAATCGAGGGTATTTCCAAATAATGAATGTTCTTTTAATTATTATAGATGAACCCGAAGAAGAAGCACCTCAATTCAACCAAGATGCTCTTGATCAACTTAAGATGATGGGATTCGGTGAAAATAGAGCAAAGCGAGCTCTTCTAGAAAAAGGTTTGTTTATTTCTTTCTTTCATGAATTTAATAAACAATAGGAAATAACGTTGAAGAAGCAACGAATTGGCTCTTTGAAAAAATGGACGACCCAAGTAAATTTGAATAAACTTAATTCCTAACAAATGCTTAGGTCTTGATGAACCACTTCAAGTACCAAAGAAACAAGGTTCTACCGCCTCACAAGAATTGGTAGATATGATAACAATGATGGGTTTTACTGATGCTCAAGCTAGATATGCTCTTGCACAGACGGTAAAAATATCCTTGTAAAACGAAATCATGTGATATAGAATAATGATCCCGAGAGAGCTGCTGATTATTTATTCAATCATCCCGAAATTGATGATTTAATCAATCAATCCCAAGGCACTAAAGAGTCAACTGAGCAAGAAATGGAAATTGAAGACTCTGGAATCTATAAATATGGAATTAAAGGTTTTGAAATTAAGATGTATTTTTTAATCATAAATAGCTGTTGTTGTTCATTTAGGAGGAAATTATTCAAGTGGACATTATGTTTGTTACGTGAAGAAGGACGGAAAATGGATTTATTATAATGATTCAAAAGTTGCTGAGAGCACAGATCCTGCAATTGGAAAAGGAGTTCTTTTCTTATTAGAAAGATGTACTTCTTATATTAAAGTTATTATCAGAGGAAATTGAATCTATATTTATAATTGATATCGGAAAAACTTTAATCCTAATAACGGGAACAACCAACTAGGCAATAATATTAATAATAACTTCTTTCTCAAAATTTTTTGCCTGTTATATTTTTTGTTATTTTTTTAAAATATGGAATATCATAAACAAGTTTATTAGAAAATTAACAAAATTTTTTTTGACTTGGTTTAGAGGTGCAAACTTATTTGGGAAAATTTGTTGTTAAGTCAGTCACCCTTGGTTGACTTTTATGTTTTAAGGACCCTGTAATTTTTAAAAATTAATTTCATTAAACTTTTGTCATAAGTAAAATCCCAACTATAGTTACAAAATAGAGAAAAGGAAAGCAATCTCCTTTCAAAAGTAAATTAACTAAATATAAAATCTTATAAAATTCGCAAAATAGGATAATAAATTCTCCAAAAAAAAATGTTTATTTTTCTTTTTTGAATAAGCCTACTCCTTTTTCTTCCTTGAATTTTTTCCTTGAGACCTTTCTTTGCTTCTTTCTTTTTTCTCCTTTGATTTATCTTTCCTTTTTACTACACCTTGTTCACTTGAGCTTTTTCTTCTTTCTTTATTTTTCTTTTCTTTTGAAAGTGCTTTCTTTTGCTCTTCTGATGCTTCTCTACTGCTTGATCCAATCTTGTCTTTTGACTTCTTATGAGATTTTTCTCTCTTTTCTTTCTTTTTACTTCTTCCAATCCTCTCTGCTAACTCTATTTTCACCTCTTGAAGTTTCGATTCGTCTTTTAGCCCTATAACAGAATCAAACTCAGGATCAGCCTCTTGATCAATAGCTGTGGATTCTTCTAATCTCGAAAACTTTCCTTTTGAGTCATTTTTCATATATCTTATTATGACCAAGATAAAAGCCCATAAACTTCCCACAAAAATAATGAGGAAAATAGCGATCATAATTATATTCTTGTAAAAATCCCTCCTTTCTTCATATTCATTTATGTCAAAATTTGGGTATATAATTGTGCCTTGAAATTAAGCTAAAAAGGAAAAAGAAATATTTACTTTGTAATTGTGAAAGTTTTGTTTGAGGGTAGTCTTTGAAATATACATTGATAGACTGAGACTCATCACTTGGAATGGGAGAAAAATGACCGAGGAAAGAAGAAGATATACGAATAAAAACAGGAGAGATAAAGACAAAATCTCCTTTGGATAAGGGTGGAATTTCAATTTCATATATAGTTTTATCTATAAGAAAATAAGATCATAAAAAAAAATAATTGATTACTTTCTTTTCTAGTTGAAGTAAATGATATTAATTTCCTTTTCTCAGTAGCTGTCATCATAACTTGCTGAAGTTCGTAAAGCTCTTCAGACAAGAAAGAAAAGAGAAGAGTTATATTTTCATTTTGATCCAAAAGTCCAGTATTACTGACTTTTATTCTAAAGTAATAACTTGGCATTGTAGCTTCTTTGCAATCTTCAATGTTATTACTACATCTGCCCTGATTTTTTTCTTCAATCCTAGTGTTATTAAAAAAACAAGCGATTAAAAGTATACTTCAAATTTATACCTGCCTTCTGGATAAAATAAAGCATACTTCCTAGGTTCTCCCTTTAAAAGAGTTATTAAAAAATTACATTTTAATAGATACTCTAAAATTCTTCTTGATTTGAGAGGAACGGGGAAATTTCCTTCGTACCCTTTTTCGGCAACTCCAAGGAAGTAGGATCCTGAGATAATAGATTTCTTTTGAAGCATGTAATCTGAAATTTCTCCATTGTGAGTTTCTCCAAGAACTTGATACTTTGTTCCATACCTTTCAACTAAGCTGCGTAAACTTAATTCCTTTACCTTGTTCCATTTGGGAAAGGACATTCTTCTTGAATTGAGAAATAGACATCTTTTTGCTTAAGGTTCATGTTTTCTGGGTCATTGCTGTAACTGTAAGGGATCAAAAACATCGGATTTCTAACTCTAAAAAATATTTTGAGCAATTCATAAATTCCTTTAAGATTACCCTAAGAGATTTATTCCGATATTAAAAGATTCTCTGTCCAATAGTTTTTGGATGGCTTGTGTCTCAGGCTCGGAGAAAGGTGCGGTGCCTTTATAATGGGGTTTACAAATATAATGTTCTGATTTTGCAATTTCTAGAGCTCCAGGACCAAAAGTCTTCTCAAATTCGTCGAATTTAACGTCGAAATTTCTATTTAGATTAACTCCAATAGCTTGACTAAGAAGAAGAATTAGTTTAAACTAAATGTAAGTGTTTTATACTCTCCACATAAGTCATCTGGGTCGTTATTTCTTCGATTCTTTGTGATTAAACAAGTCCTGTTCTTCTCTGCGATGTAGGTTGATACGAAATTATATGCATCTACATTTATGATAGGAACAATCCAAATCTCTCTATTCTCAAGGAGATACATTGTATTTTTATCTTGATGGACGTATCCATATAAAAGATAGTTGATAAGATGGATTGACATTGCTGTAGACATAAAATCTGTCCCATGTAAAAAACCTTTCAAATTTTATTTCAGAATATAATTCTTGAAACGATTTACTTGTAATTAGAACTTTAGGTTTTCTTTTCATATCACTATTTGCTTTATTTGTTTTCTCTATGCTATTGCTTTTATGTCCAAGTACAATAGCGTATATGTCTCTCTCTTCATAAGTTTTTCCAAGGGTCTCGAGTCTCAATACCTAAATATTTTTCTATGCATAGAATTGTGGTAAATGTACAATATCTGGAAAATTATCCTTCACGTTTTTCATATAACTTTGGACCTCAGTATCATTTAAGAAACCTTTCTAATTCAATTCCATTTTAAAGAATATAAAGGTTTATTGTTACTGTCGCAAATGAGGTGAAAATTTCTGTAATATTTCTCCAATCTCTTTGAGCAAAAAATTTCGGGGTTATTGAAAAACTTTGAACTGGAACAGAGCCGTATGCTGAGATAAGAATAATCGCCAAAAAAGATGAAAGAATAATAGTTTTCATAGTATTAGTCCAAGGCATCTTAAAATATTTTATTTTGCCAATATCTACTTGGAAATTTATGTTTTTATTTCAAATACATTTGACTAACCAAATTATGGTATTTCAATAGAAAATTTGTATTGGAAGGAAACAAGTCAAAATAGTTCGAATCATATGATTACGAAAGCGATTTCAATGCAGATTCCATCTTCAGTCTTTTTTATCACGATTATATTCGCCATTATTCCTGAAAAGTTTAAACGATTTCACTTTTAGCGGAACAAATTTTTTAACTTGATATATTTATTTTTGTATCCTTATAAAATCTGTCTGTTCAGATCATTGTGTCATAATAAAAACACTTCAAATGGTTTAAAAAAAAAGAGTTTGGCATGACTTTTGTCAGAAAAAAATGTTAATGTTTAGTTCAGTTCATACTTTACTTTGATGTTTAATTCTAAGTTGAATTATTTGCTGAGCATGGCTAAATGGTGAAGTTTTTAAATAAAGAATTTTTCCGAAAATTAATTTTTATAAAAAGATCAATTCTCTTTTATTTATAAATTTTAAGTCAAATGTTCATTAACAAAGTAAAGCGTCATGAAAAAGTCATCAATAAATCTAAATTTGGAACCTTGATTCTCAAAAAATTGTTTCTAAGTTTTTTTTCTTGAGTTTTGTATTTCGATCCTTTTTTAATTTTTACAGCCTAATGTTTTTTTTAATTTTCCTGCTCGAAACGACATTTATAAATATTTTGTCATGAAAAAAAGTTTCTTGATAAAAAAATTATTTTGTTATATACAAACACTATTCATGTTTTTCGATTCGACTACAATCTCCGAAATATTTATAATATACCGTACATATTAATATTGAATACACCTCATATTAAGATCTGACCAGTGAGCCCTTCAGTTCCATACGGCAATAATTATATATATTTTTTTTTGTAGTATTAATATATTGGCCTTCCTGATGATCAACGATAGTGTGTCGTTTTGATGACTGGAAAAAAATAATAATCAAACAAAATTTGTTTCATAAATTTCAAAATCAACAATCAAACAAAACTGATATTTTGTGCTGAGTTCTTCCTGCTCGACTCCAAACTTGTTCAAGATTATGAGTATAAAAATTAGAAAAGAGATTTAATATTCTTCTCTCAAATAGTATTATTGTTTTTAATTTGAAAGAAAAATGTTAACTCAATTTTTCTTGAGATTTTTTTTTTAAATATTTATCTAATCTTTAAAATCGTTTATTTCTTTTTGTTTCATCCATACATTGTATGAATTGTAGAGTAAGAAGGATTATCGGATTTTTTTTATTATAGAACAACTGTAATTTATTCTCAGTAAAAATAGATTTTGAACAAAATTTTTCGAAGGATGAATATTATAATTTTAAACTTACAGATAAGAATAGCTCCTTGGAGCTGAAAATACATGGAAGTATTTTTTCATTGGCAACTAATTACAATTCATAATACAAATAAAGGTAAATTGAGTAACCAGAAACAAAACACTTATGTTTTAATTATTGAAAAAGGTCGAA
>Ga0182742_1002933_pt1 | contig 17753 bp, 18 predicted proteins | sample eDN5th37CBELigMG_FD_128880 | JGI IMG/M metagenome (GOLD analysis project Ga0182742, IMG submission 128880) | Enriched Miracle-Growth compost microbial communities from Emeryville, California, USA - eDNA 5th pass 37_C BE-Lig MG (version 2)... ...
ACTCCTTTTTTTCACCCCGGCGGGCACCGAGACGGCTTCTCACTTACCGTTCACTCCTTTTTTTCACCCCGGCGGGCACCGAGACGGCTTCTCGCTTACCGGTCACTCCTTTTTTCACCCCGCCGGGCACCGAGACGACCGCTCGATTACCGGTATCCTCTTTTTTTCACCCACATGGGTACCGAGACGGCCCCTCGTTTACACTGCATCAGGATCTTCAACCAATGAAAATATAAATAAAAAAACCACCCGCGTAGTGGATGGTTCAATGTTCTATTCCTTTTTTCGGTTTTGTTCATTCAGTTCTTTTATTTCTTTAATGACTTGCATGATATTCTCTTTCGCATCAGGATAGGTCTTATTCCAATGTTGCGCAAGAGGTGGCATTGTTTTTGCAATGTGATTATAAATGATCCATGCCTTTACTTTTTCTTTGTATTCATTTGATGAATGGCCAACTAATAACTCTGCATACTTCTCTAGCAATCCATCAAGCTGTTCTGTTAACTTTTCATTCAATTTTTATTCCTCTTCCCTGTACTAAATTTCTTGCAATATAATGGGCACGTCTTACAATAGGTCCTTTTTGCTCCTAGCCGGTAAGTAAAACAACAAGTCTTACGAATTCGAATCGACTCATTTAATTCCTCCAGAAACACTGGTTCATCCGTATAGAGCTGAAGGGGATTTCGTTTATAAGTTCCAAACAGTTCACCGGGCGCCTGCTCAACAATATACTGATAATCTTGTTTCCCTAAAGTTTGTTGAGGGTCAAGGACCTTTTCATATAGCCAAAATAGATATACAGCAATATTTTCCCATAGGATAAACCTTGATATTTTTGATTCTTGTGCAAGAGACTCCAATATAGGCGAAAGAATCTCCTTAAATAAATGCTCTAGAGCCTGGTCTCTCCATTTTACTCTATCTCCATTTGGACAACTTTCTGCCAGCAAATGATTAAAATAGTATTCTGGAAGCCAATTGCCTTCCCGCTTTGAGCTTTGTAGGTAAAGAGAATCTAAATTAAAGTGGAGCCGTTTATTCCACGAAGACAGAGCATAGAGGTAAATAACCGCAACAAATGCAAATCGTTTCATAAAAACAGACGCTGCAACATTCAGATCCGGTGCCTGAATTTCAGCCTGTACATCCTCAAGAAAGGTCTTCATATTGTCACTATGTATAAGAGTACCAATAGAGACAGATGTGCTTTCCTGATCTAACACATCAACATACCTAAACCGCGATAGCTCGACTGATTCTTGTTCCGTTAATGGATCATACATTAGTCACTTCACCTTTCCGCCTAAGAACTCGTCCCTTTCCGTACGGAATGCACAGAGGCGTTCCAAACAACGGGTCAATAGTGACGTCACATTTCAAGTCAAAGACAGCTCGAACGAGATCTTGATCGATAATTCTTTCTGGTGCACCTTGATCAAAAATTCGTTGGTCTTTAATCGCGACAATATTATGGGCATAACGACAAGCAAGATTTAAGTCATGCAGAACCATTAAAATGGTTCTCCCTTCTTTTTCATTCAAGTCAAATAAAAGGTCAAGTATTTCAATTTGATGTGTCATATCAAGGTATGTAGTTGGTTCATCTAATAAAATAATATCTGTATCCTGTGCAAGTGTCATCGCGATCCATGCTCTCTGCCGTTGTCCTCCCGATAGAGAATCGACAGGACGATCTTTTAATTCTTCTATTCCAGTAGCCCTTAATGCATCTGTTACTTTTTTTTCGTCTTCCTCCGACCATTGTTTTAGCCAATTTTGATAAGGGTATCGGCCCTGTTTTACAAGCTGAAGAACAGTCAAACCTTCCGGTGCTAATGGTGATTGAGGTAGGATTGCCAGTCGCTGTGCTACATCTTTTGTAGAAAGTTTTGAAATCGCTTTGCCTTCAAGCAGAACAGAGCCGGAATGGGGTTTTAATAACCTTGCAATGGAGCGAAGCAAGGTGGACTTCCCACAACCATTTCCGCCGATAAAAACGGTAATTTCTCCTTTAGGAATAACCAAATCCAACTCATTGATAATAATTGTATTCCCATAAGAAAGTGTTAACTTTTCTGTTTTAATTGATGATTTCATCCCTTTCCCCTCGCTTCAATTTTTGTGAATTCTTCTCTTAATCTTTGTTGCTTTTTATGATGAAAACGAAGTGTTTTGACTACCTTGCCCTTAGAACAGCCTTACAACAATAAAAGTCCATACGTTCCCTTTAAGTCAATTAATAGCGTTCCTCACGTTTAAAAGTGATATAAGGTTTTAAAAATAATCTTTTCTAAGGCAGATTTATGAATTAATGATTTCTTGTTTTAAATAACAAGTAAATAAAATATGGTGCCCCAATTGCGGCTGTAAACACACCAGCTGGAATTTCGAGTGGTGAGAAAAAAGTCCGTCCGATTAAATCGGCGATCATCACCAGAATCCCGCCAATGAGCGCTGAGACTGGTAACAAAGCACCAAAAGCAGAACCAACAAGCCTCCTTGCCATATGAGGAGCCATTAAACCTACAAACCCTATCCCTCCTGCAAACGCAACGGAACTTCCAATTAAAGCAGTACTTATCATCAGCAGAATGAATCTTTGCCTCTGTACATGACCACCGACCCCAGTAGCGATTTCGTCCCCTAGTTCTTGAACATTCACCGTCCTTGACATAGCAAAAGCCAATGCGACAAAAATGAGAATAACAGGGACAAGAATCCGAACTTCATTCCATGTTGAACCATGAACGGTACCTGTAATCCATATATTGGCTTGACTAGCACGAAAGATTGGACCAAGAATTAAAAACAAGGTTGTTAAGGCCTGCATCAACGTCGAGATTCCGATCCCAATTAAAACTAACCGAATCGGCGAGACACCATTTTTCCATGCGAGCACATAAACAATGAATGCCACAACGGCTGCTCCAATGAAAGCTGCAACGGGCATCCACTGTATGCTGACTGTTAGTGCATTATTTTTATCACTAAAAATGGCTAGGAAACTAACAACGGCTACAGCTGCTCCTCCAGTAATCCCTAAAATATCTGGTGAAGCTAGTGGATTCCGGATCATTCCTTGTAGCAAACCACCAGCAACCGCAAGACCAATTCCTACCATTAATGCGACAATGATACGTGGCATTCGAAACGATTGGACCACTAAACGCTCCATATCTGAACCACCACCAAAAAAGACTTGAAGAACCGTTAGTGGACCTATTTTCATTTCTCCTAACCCTGCACTCAGAATGAAAGTAACTGCTGTGATGATGAGCAGCACCAAGCTAACTCTGGTTGCCTTTTTATCAATTAAAAACGATACTTGTCCATTTAGTGCCCTAAAGCTACGATATTTCCTCATCTAGCGCCCGAACCCCCTTCTTGCGATATAAACAAAAAACGGGGTTCCAATGATCGCTGTCATGACTCCAACCGGAACTTCTTGAGGAATGATGACATACCGAGCAGCAATATCCGCTCCTAAAAGCAACATTCCCCCGAATAATCCTGCAAACGGGATTAGCCAGCGATGATCTGTTCCAACTACGGCTCTGGCAACATGTGGAACAACAATCCCGATAAAACCAATCGGACCAGCTACTGCAACCGCTCCACCAGATAAGAGAATAATGATGACTCCGGCACCTAGCTTAACCAAACCTGTATGTAAACCGAGGCCCTTGGCCACATCTTCCCCCATTGATAGAACATTCATTTTTGTGGCAATAAGTAGTGAAGCAAGCCAACCAATTAAAAAGTATGGTAGAACACTCATTAAAATCTCAAGTTTTCTTCCTTGAACAGAACCAGCTAACCAGAAAAGGACTTGCTCTAAAGCCGCTTCATTGAGAACAAGCAATCCTTGAGTAAAAGAAGAAAACATTGCGGCAATCGCTGCTCCGGCAAGAGTCAGCTTCATCGGAGTTAATCCTTCCCTGCCAGCGGACCCAATCCCATATACACTAATAGCGGCAATCGCTGCTCCTAAAAAAGAAATCCAAGTATAAGACTGAAGACTCCCCACTGAGAACATCGTTACCGCAACTACAACAGCAAACCCAGCTCCAGCATTCACTCCAAAAATCCCAGGTGAAGCCAGAGGATTTTTCGTAAGCGTCTGCATTAAAACCCCTGCCATCGCCAAACTAGCACCAACAACCGCGGCAATTAAAGCTCGAGGGAGCCTTACGGACTGAATGACGATATGTTCATTTGTTCCATTAAAGTCAGTAAAAGATTGATAAGCAATTTTCCAGCTTGTGTCTGTATATCCATAAACAATGCTTGCACATCCTAAGATTATAAGAAGCACCACAGATAGGAACAAGCCTGACCATCGCTGTTTTGAAGTTCTCAAAAGCATGATGACTTCCCTTTCGAATAAAGTAAATTCCCTATTATAGACACTCTTTAGTCTATTGCAGCTGTTAAACAGTGTCAATGATTGTGAGAATCATTTTCAATTAATACATTCAAACAATATTGACAATTGACGTGATCTCTATTACCCTAAAAATACCCTAATTGAAAATGATTATCATTATTAATTTTATCTGGAGGTTTTTTTATGACAAAAGCGAAACTTACCCTACCCTTTCTCACGCTATTCATCATCATGATGTTGGCTGCGTGTGGTGGAAATACGGATGAAGCAAACGAACAACCAGATTCCAACAACGCTACTGAAGATACAAGCTACACAGTGGAAAATGCAATGGAAACCGTCACACTTGATAAAACTCCCGAAAGAGTAGTGATTTTAACAAATGAAGGCACGGAGGCCCTTCTCGCGCTTGGAGTGAAACCTGTCGGTGCGGTTCAATCTTGGACTGGAGATCCTTGGTACGACCATATTGCCTCTGAAATGGAAGGCGTTGAAGTGGTTGGCGTGGAGAGTCAAGTTAACGTTGAAGCAGTCGCAGCACTAAAGCCGGACTTAATCATTGGAAATAAGTTACGCCAAGAAGATATTTATGAACAACTAAGCGCTATTGCTCCTACTGTATTTGCTGAAACGATAAAAGGCAACTGGAAAGAGAACTTTGAGCTATACGCTAAGGCTGTCAATAAAGAAGAAGAAGGCAATCAAATTCTAAGTGATTATGATAACAGGATAACTGAACTAAAGACAGCGCTTGGTGAAGAGCTCAAAAAAGAAATTTCGATGGTTCGTTTTGTCGCAGGCGATGTACGAATTTATCATAAAGATAGCTTTTCAGGTGTGATCTTAGATCAAATTGGTTTTGCTCGCCCAGAAGAACAGGATAAAGATGACTTCGCTGAAAAAAACGTAACAAAAGAACGAATTCCAGCAATGGATGGAGATGTGCTTTTTTACTTCACCTATGAAGTTGGCGATGGCGAAGCAACGGAACTAGAAAAAGAATGGATTGAAGACCTATTGTTCCAAAACCTCGAGGTTGTAAAAAATGGAGAAGTACACAAAGTTGATGATGCGATTTGGAATACAGCTGGCGGAGTGATAGCAGCCAATTTAATGCTTGATGATATTGAAAAGTTCTTTTTAGAAAAGTAACTTTTTCTATGGCCCTGCAGTGATTTGTAAACTGCAGGGCTTTTTTGCGTTTGCTCTTTTCTCACTAACCGACTTTGACTTTGTTCTCTTTCACGTATGACTGAACATTGATGGCTTGGTTACATATAAACACCATATTTGGAAACAATAAATGCCAAACTGCCAAAGTGGTGAGGAAAATGAATAATTTCTTTAAAAAGAAAAAGCGCTGGTTACAGAAAAGCGAACGTTCAGTTGAAAAACAAGAGCAAGAAATAAAGAAGTCTTTAGATTATTCAAAGACTCATTTTATTAATCAAAAAAACAACAAGACTTTTACCCTTACTTTTATACAAACTTTAGTGGATGACAAAATTGTTAACAATAATATGCTTCCACCTTTAATAGAAGAAGAGATTGCTTCTGTTAAAGAAGTTGAAAAACGATTGCCCATGAGTGACATATTCGTCTCAAAAGATAAAAACGAGATTGAAAACAAGCTATTTCATGGATATGTCATGGTGACATTTGATGATTCCCCGGAAGAATTTGCTTTTATTGGAGCTGCCAAAAATATTGGTCGTTCCGTGACATCGCCAGAAATTGAGTTCAGTGTTGTTGGGCCAAAAGAAGCCTTTATTGAGTCGCTTGATCAAAATATCAATATGATTCGAAAACGGCTACCGATTAAGGAGTTAATTGCTGAGGAATTTAAAATTGGGGAACTGACAAAAACAAAAGTATGTCTTCTCTATATCGATGGAGTGACAAACAAACAAATTATTAATACGGTACAACAGCGTTTAAGCGAAATTGATAAAGATGAAATTTCGGATAGCTCATATTTAACACAAATTATTTCCGATAACGGAAATTCTCCTTTTCCACAACTACTTGATTCGGAAAGACCTGACAGAATTGTTGCGAGCCTTGCTGAAGGGAAAATTGCGATCGTTGTTGACGGTTCTCCACATGTGTTGATTGGACCAACGCAGTTAACAGAGTTTTTCAACTCATTCGAAGACTATTTACTGAATTGGATACTCGCTTCGTTTATCCGATTGATTCGTTTATTTGCCGTAACTTTTTCCATTATGATTACACCCATTTATGTTGCCGTCGTTACATACCATTATGAACTAATTCCAAAAGACTTACTGAGTACGTTAATTATTTCAAGGAGAGTGATTCCGTTCCCTCCCATTCTTGAGGCTCTGTTTCTCGAAGTAACCATTGAATTGTTACGTGAAGCCGGGGCACGATTGCCAACTAAGGTTGGTCAGACAATCGGTATCGTGGGTGGTATTGTGTTAGGAACGGCATCCGTTGAGGCTGGCTTAACGAGTAATGTTCTTTTGATTTTCATTGCACTTTCAGCCCTCGCCTCGTTCACGACACCTGTTTATCAGATGAGTAATACGATTCGTATCTTACGTTTTCCGTTTTTGTTCATGGCTGAATTATGGGGGTTACTAGGCATAACCATTGCCTTTGGGTTTTTACTTACCCATTTGTTGCGATTAACCTCACTAGGGCAACCCTTTATGGAACCCATCTTTCCATTTAGAGTAAAAGATTATAAAGATGCCTTATTTCGATTTCCATTTAATATGCAAGCGAAACGGCCGATCTTTCTTCGTACCGAAAAGCCGCAACGTTTTAGCGAAGAAAAGGCAAAGAAAAAGAAAGATATTGATGAATAATTTCTAGGAACCATTGGAGGAATTGACCATGCAGGAACCCGTCCATGAGAGATTACAAATATCGCCTTTTATGGCTGCTTTTATTGTGATGGCCATGCAATTCGGAATCGGTGTTCTCGGTTTTCAACGAATCGTTGCAAAAGAAGCGGGATATGATGCATGGATATCAATTATTGGGATCGGTTTACTCGTCCATTTTATTGTTTGGATTATGTATCGAATTTGTGAAGCCGTCGATGGAGATATTTTAACTGCTAATGTTTATGTGTTTGGCAAAGCAATCGGAAATACCATTAATAGTTTTTTTATTATTTACTTTATCTCAGCATGTGTTGCTGTTCTTGGCGGCCTAGTAGAGGTCATTCGGACATGGATGTTTCCTAATTTAAGTCCGTTATTATTTGGAAGCATGTATTTAATATTAGGAATCTATATCGTATATGGCGGGTTTCGAACAGTAACGGGGATTTCGTTTTTTGGTCTTGTCATACCGTCTTATTTACTATTTTCATTTGCCTATGCAATTCGATATGGTGACTTCACCAATTTACTTCCAATTTTGGATCATAGTCCACTCGAACTGCTAAAAAGCGCCTACAGTATGTCATTTACCGTGCTTGGTTTTGGGGTTCTGTTATTTTTCCATCCGTTTATAAAAAACCCAGAAAAATCAAAGAAATGGGTTCATGGTGGCATATTTTTGATAACGTTGATTTATGCCATTTTAGCAATTATTAGCTTTGCTTATTTTCCCCCTGCCCTTCTTAACAAATCGATTTGGGCCACTTTGGAAATGTGGAAAATTGTAAGACTTCCGATTATTGAACGATTTGAATATTTGGGGATTGCCAATTGGTCATTAATCATACTTCCGAATGTTGCGATTTGCTTATGGACCGCAAGCAGGGTCATCAAACACGTCTTTCATCTAAGACAACGGAAAGGAGTATGGTTTGTTGCAGCTATATGCTTACTTCTTATTTTGATAGTAGATAGCCGTGAGAGAATGGATATGTTTACAAGTTTTCACGGGAAAATTGGTTTTGGGCTAGCTTTTGTCTATACCCCGTTGCTTTACCTTGCAATAATAATAGCGAAGAAGGTGAAAAAAAAGTGAAAAAATACTTTTTCATTCCACTTCTCCTATTTACCGTACTTTTAGCCGGATGTATAAATAAAAAAATTATTGATGATGTAAATATCACTACGGGAATTGGGATTGATAAAGAGGGCGAGCAATACTTAGGAAGTGCCATGATTCCGGTGTATAACCCTGATAAATCGATTGAAAACTTTATCTTCACGGCTAAAGGAACAGTGGTTCGCGACCTCATGTTTCAAATGCAACAAACGTCATCACAGCCTATCGTTGGTGGAAGTCTAGATGTTACCTTATTTGACGAAACCGTAGCCCGTGAAGGCATTCCACATGTTCTTGATGTATTCCTACGCGACCCTAGTGTTGGGGCAAGAGTACACTTGGCGGTGGTCGATGGAAAAGCGAAAGATATTTTTGAAGGCAAATATGGGGATCGCGGCAACGGTCGATACCTTGCGGAACTGATTGAATCCAATTATAAAACTGGAAATCTCCCTTTAACCAATTTACATCAATTTCTCCACGATTATTACCAAAAAGGAAAAGACCCTGTTTTACCTTACTTAAGGCAAACACGGCCAGATTTAGTCAATATTGCCGGTTTGGCCCTCTTTAAAGGGGAAAAAGTCGTTGATGTCCTTGACGAGAATAAATTGTTTTATTTCAAGCTCATGGTTGACTATTATAGCGAAGGCGCATTAAAAATAAAAGATGAACATGGAGAATCTTTTATTAAAAGCATTCATTCTACGTACAATTTTAAGGTAAAGAACAGAAACCCTTATAAATTCTCCGTTTCCCTTGAAGTCGATGGGATGCTAACAGAACATACGGGGAAATCGTTAGAAAAAGGAGAAATTAAAAGAATTGAAAAACAAATGGAAAAGCAGATTAAAAAAGAATGTTTAGCACTCCTAGAACGATTTCAGGAAAATAAAATTGACCCGGTTGGAATCGGGCATTTTATCAAAACACAAACCCGCAATTTTGATATTAAAAAATGGGAAGAGAGCTACCAAAATGCCAGCTTTGATGTGGATGCAAAAGTAAAAATAGTCGAAGTCGGTGTCATTGAATAAGAAAAGCGGAGGCGACTGTTTAGCCCCGAAAAGCGCTGGAGAGCTGGCAGATGAAGTCGTTCTTTGACTTCAACTGACAGATTGAAGCGACTCGAGGGGCTAGGAGCCGCAGCTGGACAATGAAAAGCGGAAACGGCTTGTTCAACTCCGACAGGCATAAGACGCACCGGAATTAAAGGCGCTTTTTGCCTTAATTTCCGGGGTGGCTTATGACCCGAGGAGTTAGCCGTTGGAGCTGGACAATGAAAAGCGGAGGCGACTGTTCAGCGACGTATGGACTGGAGCCCTTTGGGTTGAGATAAGAGCATTTAAAAAGAGCAAAGGGAACCTCCCTTTGCTCTTTCCTTTTAACAATCTAATCAGATGTAGAAAACATATACTTCTTGTAGTGATAACGGATGGAGAAAATCAAACTCAACGCCAGCATATTGCCCATTAACGAACTTCCACCATAACTAATGAACGGAAGTGGGATTCCTGTAATCGGCAATAATCCGATGGTCATTCCGATGTTTTGAAATACATGGAATGTAATCATACTGATGACCCCAACACAAATGTATGTGTAATAATTATTTTTTGTATCCATTCCTACTTTTGTAATTTGATAGATGAGTAAGAAGAATAAACTGATTAATATACTTGCACCAACGAATCCGAACTCTTCGCCTACAACACTAAAAATAAAGTCTGTATGGCTTTCTGGCAAATACACTTCACGTACCCCGTATCCTTTTCCTGTTGTTTCCCCAGAACCAATTGCCAACAAAGAACGTGTTAATTGGAATCCTGTAGTACTTTGATAGTTATAGGGATCAAGCCATGAGTAGATTCGGGCAAATTGATATTCGCGCACTCCCAAGTATTTTTCTAATACCTCGGGATGCAATAACACGAAATAAAAGATGACTCCAATTAAGGTGATGCCCGTCGAAAAAATTGGAACAAGGATCTTCCAAGTGATGCCTGAAATAAAGATCATTCCTATCATAATCGCAATGAACACTAAGGAAGTTCCCAAATCTTCTTTAATGACTAGCATTAATGGAGCTCCTGTGACTAGTCCAATTTTTATCATTAGCCAAAAATCAGTTCCAACCGATTTCACTTGATTCTTTTGATGATGGTCAAAAATGACTCTAGATAAAGCTAAAATAATAAAGACTTTCACAAATTCCGACGGCTGAATCGATCCTACCCCCGGAAAAACGAACCAGTTTTTTGCCCCATTAATCACAGGTGCAATACTTGATGGAGCAACAATTAAGAAAGCTAAACTTGCAATTCCAAGTCCATAGGCATACCATGTTAATTTTTTTAATTGATCTGAATCCAAGCGAATGACTACGGTGATAATAATCATTCCTACTATATACCAGACAATCTGTTTCGCTAGAAAATTTTCCCCATACTGCCCTGTCGATTGTGCACTATAGATTGCCACACAACTAGCTAAAAATAATAAGAATAGTATAAGTACCAAACCATAATCGATTCTGGAATTGTTTCTTTGATTAGAGGTCATTCTAATTTCTCCTTTAGTGAAGAACTGTACAATACTTCATTATATTTTTTTCACAAAAAAATAACAACTTCTATATGAAGATTGGATAGATTTCTCTTTTATTATTAGTAAACTATAGTCATTATGAACTATATTTGTGACCGAATTGTGAACTAAACTTCACAAAACTTGTCAAAACTTGACGATTTGTAAAAATTGTCACACAATTCCTGTTCATTTTCGTTTATTTTAGTATTATATCGTTAAAAGGTGGTGAACTCGATGAAAGAGAGTACATATACAGTGGAAGAAATCGCTCAATTATTTAAAATCTCAAAACATACCGTATATGAGCTCATCAAGCGTGGTGAGTTAAATGCCTTTAAAGTTGGAAACAAAATGAGGATTGAGCATTCTGAAGTCGAACATTACAAACAAATGAAGGCATCTAAAATAGCTCCTGCTGCACAGCAAGCAACAACAATTAAACCCGCATACACGCTTAATCTCGCTGGGAGTCATGATTTTCTCGTCGAGCATCTCGTAAAATACGCGGCAATTGAATCAGCTGGCCTTGCCCTTCAACCTAGTTATATTGGGAGTCTCGAAGGCTTGATGATGCTTTATCGCGGGAACGTAGATATAGCCGCTATTCATTTATTGGACCCAACATCACAGCAATATAATCTGCCATTTATACGACAATTGTTTGTTCATGAGCCAATTACAGTCGTTCGACTAGCTTCACGTGAACAAGGGTTAATTGTGGCAAAAGGAAATCCTAAAAACATTTCTAGTGTGAGAGATTTTTCCCGTTCAGATGTGACGATTGTCAATCGCCAAAAAGGTGCAGGGACCAGGTTTTTACTAGATTCCTTTCTTGCTGCAGAAAACATAAACCCCCAATTGATCAATGGTTATGAGAATGAAGAATGGAGTCATCTCGGTGCAGCATCCTTTATTAGCCATGGATCCGCGGATGCAGCTTTTGGTGTTAAATACGCGGCCAGTCAACTTGGGCTTGATTTCATTCCATTAACAAATGAAAAATTTGATCTAGTCTTTCATTGGACAAGCGAAAACAAAGAAGCTCTTGAACACCTGCTTGATCTACTTCATTTTACCACTTTTAAAGATAGTATTTTAAAACTTGACGGGTATGATGCTAGCCAGCTAGGGAAAATCATTTATGAACACAGATAATGGAGGTACAGAATCATGAAAAAGAACTTATTTTCAATCGTTTTAATCCTTTTTTTCGCAATCATGACAGCATGTTCAAACTCAGATGCAAACAATGAAGATACAAATAAAGCAGCTGATCCAGAATCTAATGAAGTAGAAAGAACTGATTTAATTCTCGCAACAACTACTAGTACACAAGATAGTGGATTACTTGATGAATTGATTCCAATATTTGAAGAAGAAAACCCATTCAACGTCAAGACAGTTGCGGTTGGCACCGGTCAAGCACTTGAAATGGGCGTTAAAGGGGAAGCGGATACTTTATTAACCCACGCACCTGCTTCTGAACAGGAACTTGTCGACAATGGTGATGTCGAGAACTACCAACAAGTGATGTACAACGATTTTGTTGTCGCTGGTCCTAAAGCAGACCCTGCTGAAGTCAAAGGATTGTCCACAAACGAAGCGTTCTCGAAAATTTTCGAATCACAATCTGTATTTGTCTCACGTGGTGATGACTCAGGTACTCATAAAAAAGAATTGCAATTATGGGAAGGGGCAGACCTAACTCCTTCTGAAAATGAAAACTACCTTGAAACAGGACAAGGAATGGGTAACAGCCTTCAAGTTGCAGCTGAAAAAGAGGGCTATATTTTAACCGACCGCGCCACTTATTTAGCTCAAAAAGATACACTAGGCGAATTTGAAATCTTAGTTGAAGGCGACGAAAGTCTACTAAATATCTACCATGTCATGGAAGTTAATGCTGAGAAAAATGATATGATTAATACAGAGGGGGCTAAAGCTTTTGTTGAGTTCATGGTTGCCGAAGATACCAAAAAAATTATTTCTGAATTTGGTGTAGAAGAATATGGAGAACCGCTTTTCTTCCTCTTTGATTAAGAATCTATCTTAATGATCCTAACAAAGAAAGTTTGATTATGAATGGACTTATTAATTGAAGGCTTAAAAAAAGCGATAGAATTAATTCTTGCTGGGGATCCAATTATTGCCGAAATAACGTTTCGGACCTTAAAGGTCTCGATGACAGCTATTCTCGTCAGCATGATTGTCGGAATTCCCGCCGGAATGGTATTAGGGTTGATTCAGTTTCCTGGTCGAAGAATCATCTTGACCTTTATCAATATTGGCATGGGACTACCACCTGTCGTTGCTGGACTGTGGATTACGATGCTATTATGGCGCTCTGGCCCTCTAGGTGACTATTCTTTACTTTATACGGAAACAGCCATTGTGCTTGCACAAATATTGGTTTCCTTGCCAATCATTACGGCTCTAACAGCTACTGCGTTTCAACAGATTAGTGAAAAAATGATTTTGCAAGTAAAGGGCCTAGGAGCAACTCGGTTACAACTAGTCTGGATTCTAATGAAAGAAAGCCGTCTTGCCATTTTAGCAGCGATTATTGCTGGATTTGGTCGAGTTATTGCCGAAGTGGGGGCAGCCATGATGGTCGGTGGTAATATAAGTGGTGAAACAAGAATCCTCACTACTTCGATTGTAATGGAAGTGTCGAAAGGGAACTTTGATATCGCATTAGCCTTGAGCTTTATATTAATGACCCTTGCTTTTCTGATTACCTTTTGTCTTACCTACTTACAACAAAGGAGGCGAACTCAATGAAGAACCCAATCCTTGCATTGGAAGAGATCAACATAGAAGTTCGCAACCGGAGTATTCTTAAGATTGCCAATTTTGAGCTTCAAGCAGGTGAACTTCTCGGTGTCATGGGACCAAATGGAGCAGGCAAGAGTACCCTTTTAAAAACCTTGGCTCTCCTTGAACTCCCTACAAAAGGGATAATTAAGTTTCAAAACAAACCCATTAACGCAAATTCTGCCCTTGAGGTGCGGAGAAAGTTTGCTGTAGCTCTTCAGCAGTCGTTACTACTAGATATGAGCGTGTACCAAAATGTTGCACTTGGTCTTAAAATCCGAAATCGGTCACGGAGAGAAATTAAGGAAAAGGTGTCGTATTGGCTCGAGGTATTTAAAATCAGCCACCTTGCAAAAAAACATGCTTATCACCTTTCCGGTGGTGAAGCGCAGCGAGTAAATTTGGCACGAGCTATGATTCTACAACCCGAGATACTTTTTCTTGATGAACCTTTTTCTGCACTAGACTTTCCAACAAAAGTGCAGCTTTTAAAGGACATTAAAAATGTTGTTGAACAGACGTCAACCACAACTGTTTTTATCAGTCATGATTTGATGGAAATCAAATATTTCACCAACACACTCGCCATTTTAATCGATGGGGAAATTAAGCAATACGGTCCAACAGACGAGGTTTTATCTTTCCCGAATCGTTCTTCTGCCACCTTTATAGGAGAATGGAACCAACTCTTATCTTAGAAAGTTATGGAGTGTCCGTTTGTATGGACACTCTTTTTCATTCCAAGGAAAAAAATGTGACTCATACTGATCCTTAATTTTCATTTTTGGTGAGTCCTATGTTTCAATATAAATAGAATGGACGTTTAACCGAGGAGGAATCATGATGAAATACGCTGTTGTCACTGGTGGATCAAAAGGGCTTGGGGCTAAAATTGTAAGAAATCTGCTAGAGAATAACGTTTATGTCATCTCTGTTTCAAGAGGTGAAAATGAAGAGATAGCTCAATTAAAGCAAGTTAACAATTATCAATTTTTCCGTTGCAATTTGGCTTCACCAACTGAAATCTCAAACGTCTTTGAAGAGATTACAAAGCTTGTATTTTCTCCAGAAACGGAAGGAATCTATTTGGTCAATAATGCCGGAGTGATTGACCCAATTGAAACAGCTGGAAATTTAAATGATGAAGCTGTCCTAAGGAATGTTCAAATTAATTTAACAGCACCTATCCAAATTAGTAATCTTTTTTTACAAAAAGCAAAAGAAACAAATATCCCGCTTATGATTGCAAACGTTACTTCGGGAGCTGGAGAGCGCCCTGTACATGGCTGGAGCCTATATTGCAGCACAAAGGCTGGAATAAACATGTTCACTAAAACCGTTAGTTTAGAGCTCGAAAATCACCAAAGCCCAATCAAAATTTTCGCTTACAGTCCCGGGATTATGGATACGGAGATGCAGCAAAAAATTCGGTCATCTTCAGAAGCAGCCTTTGCAGAGATCGAGAAATTTCAAGGTTACAAGGAAAAAGGCATGCTCCGCTCTCCTCAGGTCGTAGCAAATGCCCTAGTTACCCTAATGATGGAAAAAGAAATCGAAAATGGAAAAGTATACCACGTGAATGAGTTACTCTAAGTCCTTTTCTAATTTGGCTTTATGTAAATGGCACGTCAAAACAAACTATTAGTTAGGCTGGAATCATTCCGGCCTTTTTTTTTGGATATAATCTTGAGGTTTAGAAAAACTATGAAAGAAATTGTTGTAAAGGGGATTTTAAAATGACTAAGAAAGTGAACAAAGGTAGTAAAAACCAAAATTCACCAAAGGTACAACATCAAATGGCTGAAATGGCATCTGAATTCACAACAAGTGGAGACAACAGTAAAGGCAATAAGCACAACAAAGATCAACGTGATAAGACGGATTAAGTTAGGGAAAAGAATTGGCTAGAGGCGGCAGGTTTTACTTATTCAACCTTTTGAATGGGTTAGCTTTTGTCTCAAGCCCCTAGCACTGGAGCTAGTTGTGGATATTGGTTACCTTTTCAAGTAAGATATCCACAATCTGTTATATTCCAAACTGTCAAATCCGGTAAAAGACCGACAATTTCGTTGTCGGTCTTTTTATAGCGCTAAGATGCATCCGTTTTTCTGTGAATAGTGTGAATAATTTGTGAATAACTTTCTTGAAAGGTAGTTTTACTGTGGATAGGTTACTAACTCCCTACATATTGAGAATAGTACTTTCGGGCTTCCACAATGTCCTCTACTCCATGAACAAGCACTCGCCCATCTTTAAAAAAGACCATGGAGACAGAATCGTTAGGCGTGAACCGTAATAAGAATGAATTCTTTTTTACCGTACCTGCGTCTTTTAGTTGCTTGGCTAACTGTGCTAAATCAAACTGTGCTAAATGTTTGGGGTTAATTTGTACTGTATCTCGTCCACAAAGTATGGCATATGAGGTTTGCACTTCTGAACTACGGTCTAAAAACTCAAATTGCTGATGTACACATGTTGGGCATTCAGGGTTATGGCCATCGGAGATATCCATCTGTAAGGAAGAAGCAAACCAAATATCTACCTGTTCCAAATTAGGGTTATGGTCCGCTCCAACCAATAGTTTTAATGTCTCAACAGACTCAAACGAGCCAATGATATCGGTAAGTGGAGAAAGAACTCCAACGGTATCACAAGTTTCCCCTAGACCACTCGGAACTTGTGGGAACAAACATCGGTAACACGGCGTCTTACCGGGGATAAAAACCGCATACATTCCTCTTGAAGAAACAGCACCACCATGAACCCAGGGAATTCCCAGTTTAAACGCAACATCATTAATTAAATACCGTGTAGAAAAATTATCTGTCCCATCGACGATTACATCAAATCCTGATAGAAGCTCTTCTGCATTCCCTAAGTGGAGATCGGCAATCACAGCCTCTACTTTTACAGTGGAATTCACTTTCTTCAGTTTACGCTCTGCAGCAATAACCTTTGGGAGGTTTTCCGCTGCATCTTCTTCATCGTACAGAGACTGCCTTTGTAAATTAGACAATTCAACCAAATCTCGATCAATCATGCGGACATAACCTACCCCGGAACGGACAAGGTGATTGGCTATTACCGTTCCAAGTGCTCCCATTCCAACAATCACTACTTTACTATTTAATAATTTCCTTTGCCCCTCTTCTCCTATCGGTTTAAATAATAGTTGACGGGAATATCGATTCAAACTCTCCATTTCATCCCTCTTTTAAAAGTTGTTATCTTTATTATACCCCTTAATGAAGCTGCAGTTTTTGTCGATTCTGTACAGTATTGTTTACTATCGTGAAGTTTTGTCATGAATATTTCGAATTTTATAAAATGAGCAAGAATTTTCCTATTAGACCATATATAATTAAGTATAGTTGCATTACTAAATAAATTGAAAGAGGTGGCAAAACACGATGAATCTTGGCGGTTTTATGAACAAAGAAGTCGTTGTCGATTTAACCAATAGGAACGTTAGCTACAGAGAATTAAACGAAGATGATGCCAAAAAGTACATCGGCGCACGTGGTTTGGGAGTTAAATATCTTTTAGATAACGGTCCCGAGGTAGAACCACTGTCCGAAGAAAATCTTCTGTGTTTTATGACTGGACCTGTAACTGGATCACGTTCTTCGATGAGTGGCCGTATGGCGGTGGTAACAAAATCTCCACTCACGAATACAGCCACAGACTCTCATATCGGCGGTTGGACCGCAGCTCGTTTAAAATGGGCTGGAGTTGATAATGTTATCGTTAAAGGGAAAAGTGATAAGCCTGTCTATTTGTACATAGAAAATGGTCAGGCAGAACTTCGTGATGCCTCTCAGTTATGGGGAAAAGGGACAAGAGAAACAGTTCAATTAATGAAAGATGAACACGGCGAAAAGGATCTGAGCGTATTAACCATCGGTCAAGCTGGTGAGAACAAAGTTCGTTTCGCTGCTTTTATTAATGAACATGACCGTGCTGCAGGCCGTGGCGGTACAGC
>Ga0182742_1002934_pt1 | contig 17752 bp, 15 predicted proteins | sample eDN5th37CBELigMG_FD_128880 | JGI IMG/M metagenome (GOLD analysis project Ga0182742, IMG submission 128880) | Enriched Miracle-Growth compost microbial communities from Emeryville, California, USA - eDNA 5th pass 37_C BE-Lig MG (version 2)... ...
CCGATTATAGCCATATGCCTTTAATTCAGGATAATGGGTGGTAGCAACCACTCTTGCCCCTGTTTTATAGACAGTGTCTAATATGGAAATAGCAAGTGCAGCTCCTTCCTGTGGGTCTGTACCTGCACCTAGCTCGTCAAATAGAACCAGACTATCAAAGCTTACCTCATTTAAAATGTCTACGATATTTACCATATGAGAAGAAAAGGTACTCAGACTCTGCTCAATCGACTGTTCATCGCCAATATCTGCAAAAACTTGGCCAAAGACTGCCATTTCTGATCCATCAAGGGCAGGTATTTGTAAACCAGCCTGAGCCATTAACGTACATAAACCGACGGTCTTTAGTGTAACCGTCTTTCCCCCGGTATTCGGTCCAGTTATAACAATTGTAGAATAAGTCTTGCCGAGTAAAATATCATTGGGAACCACTTCATCCATGGCGATCAAGGGATGTCTTGCTTTAAACAAGGAGATGATCCCTTCATTATTCATTTTCGGTTTAGAACCCTTTATCCTTTTACTATACCTTGCCTTCGCAAACATAAAGTCTAGGTCTGTTAATACCCCCACAATTGTACCTAACTCACTCTCAAACAAACCTACTTTTCCGGATAATTCAACCAAAATACGTTCTATTTCCTGCTTCTCCTTCACACGAATCGCTTGCACATCATTGTTTAACTGCACGATTGCTTGCGGTTCAATGAACAGGGTTTGACCTGAGGAACTTTGATCATGAATGATGCCTCCATAATGCCCACGATATTCTTGTTTAACAGGTATAACAAACCGGTCATTTCGAATCGTGATAATGGCGTCTGAAAGCATTTTAGCCGCATTGGAAGACCGAATCATTGATTCAAGTCTTTCACGAACCCTTGCTTCTTTAGTTCGTAGCTGACTTCTAAGAGAGCGTAGGGTTTCACTAGCCGTATCAAGTACTTCTCCACTCTCCTCAATTGCCATTCGAATGGGCTCTTCTAGTTCAGCCAGCACAATGATGTTACTTGCATATTCATTTAAAATAGGAATCTCAATTCCTTGTTCAATCATATCTTCTATAAAGCGACGCATCATTCTGCTCGCATGGATCGTACTAGCTATTTGTACAAGTTCAAGTGGACTTAGCACCCCACCTATTGCGGAGCGTCTTATTTGCATTCTGATATCATAAATCCCTGTAAGTGGAACATTGCCTTTTAATCGAAGAACCTTCGCCGCTTCATCGGTTTCTTCCTGGCTACGCACCACCTCTTCGAAATCAGTTGAAGGAATCAGTACCCTTACCTTTTCTTTTCCTAAGCTTGAAGAAGCATGTTCAATTAACTGTTCTTTCACTTTTGTAAATTCCAATACCTTTAAAACTCTTTCTTGCATGGAGTGTGCCTCCTATTTCAAAATAAGGTCTATCTTCTATCTTCTTTTCGCTTTTTTAATAGCTCAAGAAATTCTTCCTTAGCTAGAGTGTTGATCACAGATTGCCTTTGAACCCATCCTTTTTTCGCTGCAGAGATACCCGTGTCCATATGAGCTAATGTTTCAACCATATGAGCATCTGTATTAATTACAAGTTTGACACCCGCTTCTTGGGCCATACGGACATGCTCTGAGGAAAGATCAAGCCGATTGGGGTTCGCATTCAATTCTAACCAAGTATTTGTCTCTTTTGCTAGTTCAATCAATTGCTCGATATTTACGGAATACCCCTCACGCTTGCCAATCTTTCTACCGGTCGGATGAGCAATCATATGTACATGTTTATTTTTCAAAGCTGTTTTAAGACGTTCCATAATCTTATCCTGCGGCTGTGAAAAAGAGGAATGAATAGATGCAATAACAAAATCCATTTGTTCTAGAATCTCATCTTCATAGTCGAGGGAGCCGTCAGGTAAAATATCCATTTCAACACCCGCTAAGATCGTAATATCATCATATTTACGATTCAGTTCATCAATTTCTTGCCGTTGTTTCTGTAAGCGCTCGACCGTTAGCCCATTGGCCACCTTTAAATATTGTGAGTGGTCCGTAATCGCCATATATTTATACCCTTTTGCTCGACAAGCTTCTACCATTTGCTCAATGGAATGCGAACCATCACTCCATGTCGAGTGCATGTGCAGATCACCTTGAATATGGTCAAGAGCAATAATTTCAAGCTCTTCTGTATAATGTTCCACTTCAGTGCCATCCTCACGCATTTCGGGTGGAATAAAAGGCAAACCAAAGTGAGCAAAAAACTCCTCTTCGCTATGAAACGTAACAATTTCCCCGGATTCGATATGTTCAACACCATATTCGCTTATTTTTTCACCACGTTCCTTCGCTAACTGACGCATCCTTACATTATGGTCCTTTGAGCCAGTGAAATGGTGTAATGTCGTAGTAAATTCCTCGTCCTTTACAAGACGAAAATCAATGGAAACGTCAAACTCTAATTCCAGGATAATGGAAACCTTTGTATCTCCTTTTGAGACAACTTCCTTTATTTGCTCCATAGAGAGCAGCTTCTCCTTCACCAATTGAGGTTCAGCCGTGGAGATAATGAAGTCTAAATCCTTGATCGTTTCCTTCATTCTTCTAATACTACCTGCTCTTGAAAAGCGAACCACTCCATCCATTTCAGAAAGAACAAGCTCAATCTTCCGTGCAACTGGTAGCATATATGCAAGAGGTAGTCGATCTGGTTGGGAACCAAATTCGTTGATGGATTGAAGAATTTTCTCCTCTGTCTTTCCACCAAAACCAGTAAGTTCTCTCACCTTTTTGTCCACGCACGCCTGCTTTAACTCTTGTACATTCGTTATTGAAAGCTCTTTGTATAGCTTAGCAATCTTTTTCCCACCAAGGCCAGGCAGTTGTAGTAGGGGAATCAGTCCCTTTGGTACTTCTTCCTGTAGCTCTTTTAGAACAGAGGATTGCCCCTCTTGAATAAACTCTATAATAACAGCAGCAGTCCCTTTACCAATGCCTGAAATGGTGGTAAAATCATCGATTTGTGATAGATCCTGCTCATTTATTTCAAGGCTATTTGCTGCTTTTCTAAAAGCAGACACTTTAAATGTATTCTCACCTTTTAATTCCATATATGTAGCGATCGTCTCAAGTAAACGTATCACATCTTTTTTTTGTATTGCCACACTAACCACCTACTTTCACTAAATCCCATTATGAATGATTCACTTCTATTTCACCAATCATTTAGATATTTGAAATCCTACTATGTATTATGTACGTATTGGAATCCAAAAAGTTTTTAAGAAAAAACAAAATAAAACTTCTCTTAAAAAAGAGAAGTAATAATAAGTTATCCCCAAAGCTCTTTCACAAGATCAGATAAAAATGGGGTATTTTCAACTATCCCCTTTGCCACAGAAGAACTAGCTAAAGGAGATTGCACGGCTTCAATTGGTAGAAGTGCTGCTATGTATAAAATGATAAACAGAAGTAAATAGACCTCTAAAAATCCAAGTATACCTCCAGCCCAGCGATTAAAAGTCTTTAAAATTGGTAGATTGGAAACAAAATCTAGCATACTTCCAATTATTTGTAGAATAATCTTAACTGCAAAGAAAATAGCTACAAAAGCAATTCCACGGTAATATGCATCCTCCATATTTCCTTCTGAAAAAATGATTTGTAAATTTGATGCATCACCGAAGCTTGGATATGGAATCCAAAGGGTTAATTTAGGAGCAAGTTCGGAATAATAGACCTTTGCAACAATAAATGCAATAATGAAGCCAGTAAGATGAATAAATTGAAGGATAAACCCTCTACGAAGTCCAACAAGTAAACCTATTAATAATATAATGATAATGGCAATATTTAGCATATTCGTTCAATCCTTTACTTCTTTAGTTCATTTTCTAAGCGGTCAAGATGATCCTTTATTTTCAGATAATCATTTACAGCATTTACTGCTGTAAGAACTGCAAGCTTTGTACTATCGAGTGAGGGATTCTTCTGACCGATTTCGCGCATTTTATTGTTTACCAAAGAGGCAACCAATCGAACATGTTCAACACTTTCATTACCTACAATTACATACTGTTGCCCGTATATTTCAACTGTTGTGCGCTTCTTTTCTGCTTCAGACACAGCATTGCCCCCATTCATAAGAATCCTACACTATATCATAACATGAATATTATTTGAGTGGGAAGTTAAGAATGTCTAAATCAGACGAATCAAGGAAAAATATGTATTTTTATTGGAGAGTGTAAAATGAGTCAAGTTGTATTAAAACAGACTGGGGAACAAATAAAGAAGATGCAGGAATACTACCAACAAAGCATTTCACCTAAAATCCCACCCGGTGGAGTTTTTGCAGCAAAATTGTCCGGTTGCTCCATAACCGCATATAAGTCAGGTAAAGTGCTTTTTCAAGGTCCTTCATGTGAGATGGAAGCAAAGAAATGGGGTGTTGCGGATCAACCTCCAAACAAAAAGACTCCGAAACCTTCACCAAATAAAAGCCATCTCCCTGAGCATTTTGAGTCTCTTTCTGTAGTTGGATCGGATGAGGTAGGTACTGGCGATTTCTTTGGACCAATTACCGTTGTTGCAACTTATGTTAATAAACAGCATATCCCCCTATTAAGAGAGCTGGGCGTAAAGGATTCAAAAGGTCTGAAGGATGAGCAAATTTCAGCGATTGCAAAGGAAATTAAGAATGTGATCCCTTATAGCCTATTAACTTTACATAATGAAAAATACAATCAGCTTCAGCAGTCTGGAATGTCACAAGGAAAGTTAAAAGCGCTGTTGCATAACCAAGCCATTGGACATGTACTGAATAAAATTGCACCAGAAAAGCCTGATGCCATCTTAATCGATCAGTTCGCAAAAGAAGATGTGTATTATCAGTATCTTAAGGGGCAAAAAGTCATTCACCGTGAAAATGTTTTTTTCTCAACAAAAGGAGAAAGTGTTCACTTAGCTGTTGCAGCCGCATCCATTCTAGCTCGTTATGCATTTGTTCAGCACTTTGAAAATCTTTCAAAGGAGGCTGGATTTGTCATTCCAAAAGGAGCAGGTGCCCAAGTAGACGTAGCCGCAGCTAAATTGATTAAAGCAAAGGGAAAAGAAAGCCTTCCACATTTTGTTAAACTACATTTTGCTAATACAGAAAAAGCATGGAAACTGATTACGAAAAAACAATGAAAAAAGGAGCATTCCATTGGATGCTCCTTTTCTATTTTATCCTCTTAAAACTGCTCCAGCCTGATCCTTCAATGCATCTAGTACCTTTTCGTGAGCCTTTGTTACTTCTTCGTCAGTTAGTGTTTTTTCTGGATCAAAATATCTTAATGAAAACGCAATGGATTTCTTACCTTCTTCCATGCGATCTCCTTCATATAGATCAAACACAGAAACTTCCTTCAGTAAGCTGCCACCGGCTTTTGCAATAATGTCAGAAAGCTGACCAGCAACCACTTCCTTGTTAACAACCAATGCGATATCACGCGTAATAGATGGGTAACGAGGAATTGATTCGTATTGTAACGGAGCAATTTCTGCCTCTAGTAAAGCCTTTAAAGATAGTTCAAATACATACGTTTCTTTCAAATCTAGTTCTTTTTGAACGTTCGGATGGATTTGTCCGACAAAACCAATTCTCTCCTTATCTAAAAGAAGATCAGCGGTTCTTCCTGGATGCATTCCTTCCACGGTTGCTTGACGGAACTCCACTCTACCTGTCAACCCTAAGCGAGAAAATAACCCTTCTAGCACACCTTTAAGAACATAGTAATCAACAGCTTTCTTTTCCCCTTGCCATGGGTGCTGATGCCATAAGCCAGTAATTGCTGCTGCCAAATGTTCCTTCTCCTCTGGAAGCTTATCTTGTTCAGTCGATAAGAACACGGCCCCTGTTTCATATAAAGCAATGCTATCATTTTGACGAGCAGAATTGTATTTTACTACCTCTAGTAACTGTGGCAAAATGCTCAGACGTAATACACTACGGTCTTCACTCATCGGCATCGCAAGTTTAACAGGTTCACGCTTATCTAGTGCAAATTGAGAGGCTTTTCCTTCATTCGTCAAAGAATAAGTGACTGCTTGAAATAATCCAGCACTTTCTAAGTAGCGACGGACAATTCTGCGTTTTTTCTGGTAATCACTTAATTTTCCTGGCGTAGAAGCACCCTTTGGAAGAGTTTTAGGGATATAGTCGTAGCCGTAAATTCTCCCAACTTCTTCAACTAAATCTTCCTCAATCGTAATATCACCACGACGAGTAGGTACGGTTACAGTAATTTCGTTTCCTTCTATCTTCGTAGTAAATTGTAGACGGGCAAAAATATTTTTCACCTCATCCATGGATATTTCGGTACCAAGGACACCATTGATTTTATCTAATGTAATCGAAACAACCGCAGGCTCCACCTTAAGTGCATCTGCCTCAACAGATCCTTCTAATACTTCTCCGTTTGCATACAATGCTAGTAGCTCAGCCGCTCTTTCTGCTGCAGCTCTAACACGATTCGGATCCACACCTTTTTCATAGCGTGCACTAGCTTCACTGCGCAATCCATGATCCTTTGAAGCTTTACGAATAGGTGCTCCTACAAAATATGCAGACTCTAATAATACGGTTGTCGTTGTTGTTTCTACCTCAGAGTTTGCACCACCCATAACTCCTGCTAATGCAACCGGCTCATTTCCGTTTGTAATTACCAGATGATCTGTTGTTAATGTACGTTTGGCATGATCAAGCGTTGTAATGGTTTCACCTTGATGCGCACGGCGTACAACGATTTCTTTTGAACCAAGACGATCATAATCAAAGGCATGTAGCGGTTGACCGTATTCCATTAAAATGTAATTCGTTATATCGACAACATTATTATGAGGACGTACTCCTGCAGCCATCAGACGCGTTTGCATCCATAATGGAGAAGGTCCAACCTTTACATTTTTAATCACTTTTGCAACGTAAAGTGGATTATCTTCTGGAGCATCCACAGTAACAGAGATATATTCGCTAGCCTTTTCGCTAATTGATGTAACCTCAGGCTTTGGAAGCTTTACTTCTTTTCCTAGAATGGCCGCAACCTCATATGCTACACCTAGCATACTTAAGCAATCCGCTCGGTTTGGAGTTAATCCTAGCTCTAAAATTTGATCATCACGATTTAACAGCTCAAGTGCATCGTCCCCAACTGTTGCCTCATTCGGGAATACGAATATCCCTTCAGAGAATTCCTTGGCAACAAGCTTGCTTTCTACCCCTAGCTCCTGCAAGGAACAGATCATTCCGTTTGACTCTTCGCCGCGAAGCTTTGCTTTTTTAATCTTGAAGTTTCCTGGGAGAACCGCTCCCACCTTTGCCACAATCACATGTTGCCCTTTATCTACATTCGGAGCGCCACAGATGATTTGAACGGGCTCTCCTTCTCCAACATCTACTAAACATTTGTTTAGCTTATCGGCATTTGGATGTTGTTCACGTTCTAACACATGACCGACGACGAGTCCTTTCATTCCTTCATTAAGAATCTCAACGCCTTCCACTTCAATCCCACTTTTTGTAATTTTATCGGCTAGTTCAGAAGCTGTGACACCAGAAAGGTCCACGTATTCTTGAAGCCATTTATAAGAAACAAACATTCTTGTTATCCTCCTATTCGTGTATCGAAAATTGCTTTAAGAAACGTACATCGTTTGTATAGTAATGACGAATATCATCCACGCCGTATTTCAGCATGGCAATTCTCTCAGGCCCCATCCCGAATGCAAAGCCAGTATATTTTTTTGAATCATAGCCAGCCATTTCAAGTACGTTTGGATGCACCATTCCAGCTCCAAGAATTTCAATCCAACCCGTTCCTTTACAAACGCTACATCCTTTTCCGTTACAAATTTTGCAAGAGATATCCATCTCAACAGAAGGTTCTGTGAATGGGAAGAAGCTAGGACGTAAACGAATCTCACGGTCTTCACCAAAGATTTTTTTCGCAAATACATCTAGTGTCCCTTTCAGGTCACTCATTTGAATGTTTTCTCCTACCACAAGACCCTCGATCTGCATGAATTGATGGGAATGCGTTGCGTCGTCATTATCACGGCGATAAACTTTTCCTGGGCAGATAATTTTAATCGGTCCCTTTCCTTCTTTCTTTTCCATCGTTCTTGCTTGCATTGGTGATGTGTGTGTACGAAGAAGGATTTCTTCCGTAATATAAAAGGAATCTTGCATATCACGAGCTGGATGACCTTTTGGTAAATTTAAAGCCTCAAAGTTATAGTAATCACTTTCTACTTCGGGACCTTCTGCAATCGTGTAGCCCATCCCAATAAAGAGGTCTTCGATTTCTTCAATGATTCTTGTTAATGGATGATGGTTTCCTGTTTTTACTGGTCTTCCTGGAAGTGTTACATCAATTGTTTCTGAAGCTAGTTTTTTAGCCACCTCTTCTTCTTCCATAACCGCTTGTTTTTCTTCAATTGCTTTTGCAATAACGTCTCTTACCTCGTTCGCCAATGCCCCCATTTTAGGACGTTCCTCAGCACTTAGCTTCCCCATCCCTTTTAATACCTCAGTAATGGGACCTTTTTTCCCTAGATAAGATACACGAATATCATTTAATTCTTTTAAATCAGTCGCTTTCTTTATTCCTTCAAGCGCTTCTTGCTGAAGCTCTACTAAGCGTTGCTCCATGTTCTTTCCTCCTTATGATTTTTAGACAAAATAAAAAACCTCATCCCTGAAAAGGGACGAGGTTTCATTATTCGCGGTACCACCCTTAATTAATGTAGACATTCTTTCTCCTACATTCACTTCATTGTTGATAACGGCTTTAAACCGGTGCATCTTTACACTTCTTAAAGAAATGGTCCCGATGCCAACTCGGGAGGTGAACTTCGTTTACTTTTTCTATAAAAATGCTTTCAGTCTAAGGCATTTTCTCCCTAACATAGATGGTAGCAAACTACTTTTCTCCGTCATCGTTTTTTAGTATGTAATTTTTGCTGTTATTATAGTATACTTTCTTACTTATTTCAAACCCATTTTCGGGAGGCTATGTGCCTATTTTATCCACGTAAGTAATATAACAAAATTCCTGCTGCTACTGCAACATTTAATGACTCACTTTTTCCATGAATCGGAATAAAAAGATTAGCTGTCGTTTTACTTAATAGCTCTTTATTTACCCCGTTCCCTTCATTTCCGACGATTAAGGCATAGGATCCAGGTGATTGTATTTGATGGAACGGTTCGGCATTCTCCAATGCTGTTCCATAAACAGGGATTCCTCGGTCTAGAAGATCGCTTGTCCAAGTAGAGATATCGCCTTTAATTACTGGAAGATGAAAATGGCTTCCTTGGGCAGACCTAAGCACCTTGGAATTATACATATCCACACTTCCATTCCCAATCACCACAACGTCCACACCAGCAGCATCCGCCGTACGAATCATCGTTCCTAAATTTCCAGGGTCTTGGACAGCATCAATTAAAAGATAAGATGTTCCTTCTGTAAAGGATGACTTTTCTTGATGACATACAGCAAAAATGCCTTGTGGTGTATCTGTTTCAGCCAATAGCTTTATAATATCAGCAGGTACAGTCGTGATTGGAGTTGCTCCGTAATCAAAACTTGAAGGGAGTTCAATATTTTCTTGTACAATGATTTCTTCTAATCGACCTGCTTTTAGCGCTTCCTCCACTAAATGGAAACCTTCAACTAAAAATAGACCTGTTTTATCTCTTTCCTTTTTCGTTAATAGTTTCTTCCATTGCTTCACCTTTGGGTTACTACTCGAGTGAATATGCTTCAAGGTAAAACCCCTTCTTTCCTTTTTTCTCGGGTTTTCTTATTATAGCGTAACTTAAGTACATAATAATAACAAAAATAGAAAACATATTAAAGAAAATGAAGAAGGAGTGGGTAAAAAATGAATCTTAACTTAAGAAATGCAGTTATTCATAATGTATCAGGAAATACACAAGACGAGCTACGAGACACGATCGTAGACGCCATCCAAAACGGCGAAGAAAAAATGCTTCCAGGTTTAGGAGTACTTTTTGAAGTCATCTGGAAAAATGCATCCGACCAAGAAAAAAGCGAAATGCTCCAAACCCTAGAAAACGGCCTAAAATAGGGTGTCTGTCACCGCTCGTGGACAAATTCTTTGATTTATCCACGGAAGGTGACAGACTTTTATTAAAAGTCAACCGATTTATTATAACTGTCTTAAATTAGAGAATATTTATAAAATGTTGCACATTATATAGGTTAATTTATGGATAGATGAGGCAAATAACATCTGCTTTATTTATCCTTTGTTTTGTACTGCATATGACCTCATTTACTACTACAACACAAGTTTTCTTCTAATAAAATTGTTGATTGTTCTTCCACTAAGGATCACTAAGTTGTAAATCCTTATCAATAATATAGAAGGAAATAACTTCTTTTTACTGATATATAAATCAATATTTTAATTTTTTCCGAAAATAATATTCCCTAATTTAAAAGTAGGTTTAAGGAATTAGCTAGGGAGGCGCCTGTTACGAAGCAGTGTATATTTATTTTTATCAACCATAATCGGTATTTTTGACTCTTGAGCTCTTTTAATACTTCTTTATTTTTACTACTTTCATCCTTCCGCGCATCTACTATCAACTTGATCTTAACCCCTGACTTAGTTTCAACTTTACACCGTGTATGACTAACCCACATCAAGAATGCAACCAATACGTTATAGCCGTAATAAATTTCTAATTATTGTAAAAATAGGGAGGGAAATTTCACCCCTTTATAGAATACTATTCTTTGAAAGTCACATATATAAGGAGGAAACAATGTTTAAAAAAGTTATCGGAATTGGATTAAGTGCAATTTTATTAACAGCTACAATCCTACCAGGCACCAACGCAAACGCAGAAGAACCAAGTGTTAGCCCACCTTCTTACGAATCCTTACATACCCCCTTTCAACATTGATGAATTTAACATCCAAGAATATGTAACAAATATGGAGACGGAAATTAGAGAATTAACCGGGGAACAATTTTCGGCTAAAGTAGTGGATGAAACAAAAGTTGTTATGACCACAGTTACACCAGAAAACGAAATAACTGAGATAATCGTTGACTCCGAAACTTCAGAAGTTACTATTGATGGACAAGAATTAGGACCAATCATAGAAACAAATGTCACCTTAGAAAAAGATATCTCTAGTTTGACAAATTCATCTTCTTTATCATTATCATTATCATCTTCTTGGGATCCAATATATCAATATACAATAACTCATACCATCAGTAAGGTCGCAGGGGACTTGTCTAGAGCAGCAGTATACGGTGTCTTATTAATAACAGCAGTAGCTGCCATCTTTTCTGGCTTAGGAATCACATCAGGAGTATTACTTAGCAATGCAAAAACATTTCTAGCTTCTTACGGTTTTGCTTTATCGACCACATTAATGGGAGATATTCTTAATGGAAAATGGAGTTATCAGGTATACAGAACAAGAAATTTAGTTCCAACGGGTTATGGTAGTTACCAATATGCCTATAGATACCAAAACGGGAGATTTACAGCTAATTTTAAAATTGGGAACTTTACAAGTCCTACTTGGACTGTAAAAGGACGAACCGGTAATTGGTGGTTCGCATCTAAACCATTCTAACAGTATGATGACAAATCTTTTTTTTATCATTGGCGGATTAGTCTTATTCATTTACGCAGCAAAGCAAAAAAATAACACCAATAAACAGATTAGTTTTCCTATTCCCCTAGGCATACTTTCTATTTTATTTGGTTTATTTAGATGGAATGATTTCGTTGTAGGAGAGTTTATCGTAGGGATCTCAGCTCTCTTAATAATCATCACAAACTTCATTAAAAAGAAATAATATACTGTTCAGAACATAAAAAAATTAAGCTGTTCAAGTCTATACGAATTGGACAGCTTATCTCAAATTTATAATTGATATCAATATAAATATTATCCAAATGCTATTGTTTTATTACCCTCGTATTCACCAATCCATACGGTATCCTTCCAAACACCATCTTCGTGACAAATACGCTAACAGTAGATCTCTCCATCCTCATTTACTCTAAGTGAAGTATATGAGTCCTAACAGGGGTACCAGCTATATGTATAATTTTATAGATAATCATTATATGTACTTAACACTTAATACCCAGGAGGAAAATAATGATTGAAACAAAATTCTATTTCATATGGTAAGACAACGTTTACACTGCCTTTCGAAGGTTCTTTTTTATTAACTTTTTGGGATATTGTGTTATTAAAAAATCCTGCTCCGTTTAATCATTAATAGTTCCCATTCAAATCCAGCCTGCTGAATCAATGCCCCAGTTTATTAATAGAGGATTAAATAAAATATCTTTCAATAATCAACCTTGCTTTTTCATCAAGTTGATAAGGTAAATCATCTATGGAGAAATACTTTAAATCCAAACTTTCACCATCATTCATGGCTAAATATCCACTTATACCTGCTGCTAAATAAACACAGATAACATTATAGACTTCATCACCATTTGGATATATAAAAATAAAGGACATTACCTGACAATATGTTTACAAATTTAAAACTCCTAGCTTTTAATCCAGTTTCCCATAAAGTTCACGTTAAGCAGTTTGTCCTAAACTTTCACCAATTTCCACTGCACCACCAGTCAACCCCCATTCTTGAGTATCAGAACGATGTTGAAATAAAACCTCTTTTTTATATAACTACAATGGCCGAACCCACCAAAATAAATGGTCTGCTACCAATAAGTTCTCTTATTTCTTTTGTGTATTCAGACATATTGCCTCCTATATATCGTTGAGTACTTTTAAATTCTATTTGTTAGTAAAAATCCCCTTCTTAATTAGACCTGCCACTTTAACTTATCATCTATACTTTTGACAGTAATTCCACATAAACATGGAAACACCTTGTTCAACTTATTTAAACTTTTGGAAGTGACTTGCAACCCACTTATTTTGATTAAGAGCTACATATTGTTCTATTTGAATAAGCATATCTATAAGTTCTTCTTTTGACAGTTTCATATATTTCCTGCGAATATTTATTAAATTGCGATCAGGTGATATTCTCCTTATAGTTGATTCATCAAATGTTGAATGCTGTAGTGTTTTTTTCTTTACTTGTTTTATTTTATAAGTTCTACTATGTTGTTTGTAATAGGAGTACAGTTCTTCGTTTGTTTTAATCGTGTTAGGATGTATACCCTTGCCATTGGAATCTAGTTTTTTAGACTTTTCTTGAATATTTTTATATGTTACAGGCATTTCATTTTCTATAAGAATATCAATTGCTTTTTTTCCCAATTGGATCGATCGCTCTCTTGTTCATGAACAGATTTAAGCCAAGGACGGTTACCAGAAGGTGTTATATTTGATAACTGCTTCATGCTTTTGGTCCTTTCTGTATTTTTTAATTAATTCAATCTCTTTTAGCTCAATTGTAGCTTGTTTTTGCATTTCTTTAGCTTTCCTTTCTTCTATTTCTAATCCCATTTCTTTAAATCTTTTTTCCATATCTTTTGAAAGTTCAATAACCTCTAAAAGTTCGTTTTCTTGTTCAGGTTCTGGAATTTTTGCACTGCATCCTAAACACTGTATTTTAGTAGGACATACATAATCTGTTACGCAAATACCACCTAAGACTTTATTAAAAACTCCAACGTTCTCACTATACTCTTTAAACTCCTTTTTAAGTTCTTCTGGACTGCGAAGTAAGGCATCATCCAGATCCACATAACTGGAAATTACATCTTGTAATTCTCCGACTTTTTCACTAATTTGAGTTGGAGTAGGGGCAGAGTAATAACCTGTTATTTTTAGGTCTCTTTGGTGTAAAATTTTTGCAACGATGTCAATTGGCATCATTTGACGTTGTACAGCCTCAGTTGCGAACGCATGTCGTAAAAGATGTGTTTTAACAATAACAGGAGTTCCTTCCTGAGTCTCAAATCTTAATCCATGCAATAAAAAGCGAACAGAGGAAATAAGTCCTGACTCTTGAAGCGCAAGATTATAATATTGAAAATAATATGGTTTTGGCTCTGGAAATAAGTGTTTCCGATTACTATACCGATAAGGAACACTCGGAATTTTTTCATTTCCATAATGTTCTTTTAACATTCGTAACACCATTTGAAGGATTGTCATAGTTTGTTTACTAACATAGAACTCTTCAACCTCATCTCTTCCTTTCGGGATTGAAAGAAACGAATAATGAATTCTTTCTTTTATTTTTTTAAGTTGAATACATTGTTTTGTGTTATTAACTTGTAATAATTCGTTTATTCTAGCACCTGTTGTAGTCAAAATATCTACTGCTAATAATCCGAAAGTACAGGCAGCGTAAAATGGTTCTACGTCAAATAGTATTCCCTCTGCTTTATCTTTGTGAGAAGAAACAAAAGATGATTGACTTATTATACCTTTGTGTCTGGATTGAAACGGAGTTGGGTTGATTCTAGAATCTAAGTCACAATATCCCCAAAAAGATAGAAATGCTCGTTTTTCATTACGTTTTTCTTCAGTGATATGTTTATACCATTGACCTAATACACCTACCTCTACCAGTTCATTAAACCATAGTCCTACCGCTTCTTCATCGTTAAGAATGGATTCTGATTTAACAAATTCTAAAAAGTAAGAATTATTTTCTTTAGAATAAGTTGATTTATTTTTCCGGGCTCTTTGGACCACAGTTTCAGGAAACTGATTTTGATGATGTAACACAAACGACGGCTTGTCCCATAAGCGGAAATAGAATCGCTCTCCAATTTTTTTAGATTCTTCATAATGAAATTCAATAGGAAGTGATTTGAGTTGATTCTTAGAATCCTTTATAGCTTTCTGAAAGGCCTCTCGCAATCGTTTCATTTGGTTCCAACGAAAATGGGCCTCTGCTCGAATATTTGATAAATAAGGAACGATTGCATCTGTTTCATTTTTCCGAGTATCTTCGGCTTCAGATTTTGCCAACTGAAAAAAGGAAAAATCTCTTGAATCAAATAAAGGCTTTGGGAATAAAAATTGTCTTAAATAAGATTGCTTGCTTTTAGATATCTTTTGAGTTATCCATTTGTTGGTGTAATAAAATAATGATTTATAAACTGAAAAGAAATGCAATCTCATTCTGTTAGAATGCTCTGTATAGATTTCTCCTTTAAAGTACTTGTACATATGCTCATTAACATCAAATTCAGACATTTCTTTCAAATTAAAAGCAAGAAAAATATCATATAATCTCGGATTTATTGATTGATTAGTACGTGTAATTGTTCTTACATCCAATTTTCTATCTATACTTACAATTATCCCTAAAAAAAGGTGATTTGCCCATGGACTATCTATACAAGTATTAGTAAAATGCTTAAGTATCTTATCATCTATCATATCTATATAAAACTTACCTCTTGCATCTTTGTAAGTGAAGTATATCTTTGTCCACTTTTCCTTGTAATTTTTGATACCATTGAATATTAGGTATAAGTGCCTCTTTTGTTGTCATAATTTCACTCCAGCCCCTCCAATAGTTCTCGTAAGTCTTCGTGAATATCTAATTCTTTTCTATTCTCTATAACAGTTAATTTAGTTTTTTTCATACTCTTTATATTTTGTTCTCTGTCGTATTCTATTTCGTTCTTTGCCATGGCATCAAGCATCTGATCATGTGCTTTACGATGCTTTTCTTCATCAAAATGATGTTCATAAGTTTTGATGGTTTCGGGATTATTCCATTTCATATATCTGATTAATTCATGTTTTCTTTGGTCTATTTCTTTTTCATTTTTTGATATATTGTAAATCTCTCGGAGTCTTGTTGTAACGAACCAATGTCTTGCTTTATGAGGATTTATCTTTATGCCACTATTTTTTATAGCTTTATTCCAATGATAATACCATGCAGGATAGGTTAGAGGTGTACCATATACTGTTAGAAAAATAGGTGCTTCATCTGGTAGGTTCTTAAACCCCAAATCACTAGGATCATATTGTCTTCTTTCAGTATTAATATAGTTTAATAAGCGTTTTACAGTTTCTTTACTAAATCGTAGAAACTTAACCTTTTTACCATGACTCCCTTTATTAAAAGTAATAACTTCTTGGAGATTTTTCCTAGAACGATAATCACCGATAGTTAACTCAATGATTTCTGACGCTCTTCCTCCTGTTTCAAACAACATTCGAGAAATGATGGTTTCTCTTTGCGACCAACTAACCTTTTTCCCTGCCTGATAGATCTGGAATGGTAGGTGTGGATCGTCAATTATTTGAGGCTGCCATTCCTCATTTATAATTTTAAAATAGGAATCTGTTAGTCTACGATGTTCTAATGGTTCTTCCGTGCCTCCTATAGTAGGCATTCGTGGTTTTTGTTTTCTAACCCCTTCTAATTGATTTCTAAATTCACTTAGAATCTCTTTAGAATCAATAAGGGGATTATTATGTTTATACATATTTAAGCGAATTAGAGTTTTATAAAAAGACTTAATTGCAGATAAAAAACGATTAACCGTATTAGGACTTTTAATTGTCAATTTTACAAAACGAAAGGTTTCCTTCTCACGAACCTTACATGCCATTTTAATCTTGAGATAGTCTTCAATAGCAACACGTATTTTGATTGGTGAATCATTCCATTTCACTCTTTTACTTTGATAGTTGCTTGAAACATCCAACCAATCAAAAAAGGGAAGAAGGCATTGTAGGTAAGAAAGAGCTGAACTTTTACTTATTCTTCCTAAACAATCGTGGTAATGTTCAGTCAATGGAAGGAACGGTTGTTCTTTACGATCAAAGACTAACAATTCATAACGGCTTTTAATCCCATCAGGACAGTAAGAATAATAATATTTAGACATAAACCTCCACCTATTCTTGCTTAAGATTCTTCGAGTAAATAATAATAGGGGCTAATCCTGAGTTTTTGATGTTTTAACGATGTTCATTTATAATCTATTTTCCTACAAGTTCAGCAACTTCTTTAACAGTTACTATTCATTAGTTCACATCCATAATACTCTTTTTTCTGAAAATTCGTTCTCATATTAGCACAACATTATTGCTACTGTAAATTAATAACTTTTTTGTTTTATGGCGGTAGTAAATGATGTCATAAAAGAGGCTGATTAACAAAAGATACACCGCTAAATTTTTCGTGATGTACCATAAGATATATAATGTGCACCATTAAATACAAGTTATTGATTTTAAAGTCCATAATTGGACTTTATTTTCTTTAATTTTACAGAGTAACCATCCGTGGACAGTTTGGGTGGTTTTGTCCGTCTGAGGCGGACACACCCTTTCCCGCTTTTCCAAACAAAGACAGCATGCCTGAGCATGCTGTCTTTGTTTGGTCTCTATTCAAGTGTGATGCGGTCTACTGTTTCACGGTCTAGACGTTTGATGACTTCAACGATCAGTTTAACTGCGTTTTCGTAGTCATCACGGTGTAACATAGCTGCATGTGAATGGATGTATCGAGTTGCAATTGTAATTGCTAAAGAAGGGACTCCTTTATGAGATATATGGATAGAACCCGCATCCGTGCCACCGCCTGCGATTGCATCGAATTGATATGGAATTCCAAGTTCATCCGCTGTATCTGTTACTAAATCTCTTAATCCTTTGTGAGACACCATACTTGCGTCATACAGAATGATTTGTGGGCCTTTGCCCATTTTACGTTGCGCTTCCTTCTCCGACACACCAGGAGTGTCACCAGCGATCCC